>Ga0208375_1000588_pt1 | contig 51054 bp, 44 predicted proteins | sample RifOxyD1_FD_184038 | JGI IMG/M metagenome (GOLD analysis project Ga0208375, IMG submission 184038) | Soil microbial communities from Rifle, Colorado - Rifle Oxygen_injection D1 (SPAdes) | ecosystem: Environmental > Terrestrial > Deep subsurface > Rock core/Sediment | place: Rifle, Colorado... | reverse complement strand
CGTCGGCAAGCCGCTCGACCTGACCGAACTCGAATTCATGCACATCCACAAAACCGGTGCACTGATCCGCGCCTCGGTGCTGCTGGGCGCGCATTGCGGCACGCTACCCGACGCTACTGCCACCGCGCTGGATCACTACGCCAAGTGCATCGGGCTCGCTTTCCAGGTAGTGGATGACGTGCTCGACGCCGAAGCGTCCAGCGCCACCCTCGGCAAAACCGCGGGCAAGGATGCAGCCAACAACAAACCCACTTACGTCAGTCTGCTCGGCGTGGCGCGCGCGCGCGAACTGGCGCAGGAGCTGCGCGCCGATGCACACGCCACCCTGGAGAATGCGGGCGCAGCGGCCAATCGGCTGCATCAGCTGGCTGATTTTGTTGTGGAGCGCACGTTTTAAATGGGCACGCCTTTGCTTGACAAGCTCAACTCCCCGGCCGATCTGCGCGCCCTGCCAACGGCCGACTTGCCCAGACTCGCGGTGGAATTGCGCGAATTCCTGGTCGAGTCGATCGCGCAAACCGGGGGACATCTGGCATCCAACCTGGGCGCAGTGGAACTGACGCTGGCGCTGAACGTCGTATTCGACACCCCGAATGACCGCATCGTGTGGGACGTCGGCCACCAGAGCTACACGCACAAAATCCTCAGCGGCCGCCGCGCAGCCATGGCCGGGTTGCGGCAGGCGGGCGGCATCGCCGGCTTCCCGCGTCGTGCCGAAAGCGAATATGACGCGTTCGGCGTCGGCCATTCCAGCACCTCGATTTCGGCCGCGCTCGGCATGGCCGAGGCCTTCCGCCAGACCGGTTCCAGCCAGCGCGCGGTCGCGGTGATCGGCGATGGCGCCATGACGGCGGGCATGGCATTCGAAGCGCTGAACAACGCCGGCGCCACCGACCTGCCGCTGCTGGTGGTGCTGAACGACAACGACATGTCGATTTCACCCAACGTCGGCGCGCTCAACAACTATCTGGCACGACTGATGTCGGGCAAGTTTTACGCTGCAGCCCGTCGCGCCGGCGAAAAGGTGTTGTCGGTTGCGCCGCCGATCCGCGAACTGGCCAAGCGCGCGGAAGAACATATGAAGGGCATGGTCACGCCCGGCACCCTGTTCGAGGAGTTCGGCTTCAACTACATCGGTCCGGTCGACGGCCATGATCTCGACGTACTGCTGGATACGCTGTCCAATATCAAGCAGCTCAGCGGTCCGCAGTTCCTGCATGTCGTCACCCGCAAAGGCAAAGGCTACGCCCCCGCCGAAGCCAATCCCTGCCTCTATCACGGCGTATCGCGCTTCGACCCGGCGACAGGCATCACCGAAAAAACGGGTGCCAGGCCCACTTACACCCAAGTCTTCGGCGACTGGCTGTGCGACATGGCCGCAGCCGACACCCGGCTGGTCGGCATCACCCCAGCCATGCGTGAAGGCTCGGGACTGGTGCGTTTTTCGCAGGACTACCCCAAACGCTACTTTGACGTCGGCATCGCCGAGCAGCATGCCCTGACCTTTGCCGCTGGCCTGGCGTGTGAAGGCATCAAACCGGTGGTCGCAATTTATTCGACCTTTCTGCAGCGCGCATATGACCAGCTTATCCACGACATCGCCCTGCAGGATCTACCGGTGATGCTGGCCATTGACCGCGCTGGCCTGGTCGGCGCGGATGGCCCCACCCATGCCGGCAGTTTCGACCTGAGTTTCCTGCGCTGCATCCCCAACATGCTGATCGCCGCGCCCTCAGACGAAAATGAATGTCGCCGTCTGCTGACCACCGCTTTTCTGCACAACGGCCCGTCAGCGGTCCGCTACCCACGCGGCAGCGGCAAGGGCGCGCCGATCGAGCCGGGACTCGATCCGCTTGAAGTCGGCAAAGGCATACAGCGCCGGCGTGGCCGCGACATTGCGCTGATCGCTTTCGGTAGCCTCGTTACCCCCGCGCTGGCCGCCGCCGAGGCGCTCGACGCCAGCGTTGCCGACATGCGCTTCGTGAAACCACTGGACATGGATTTGCTGCGCGAATTGGCGCAAACCCACCGACTGCTGGTGACACTGGAAGAAAACGCGGTGGCCGGCGGCGCCGGTGCCGGCGTGGCGGAAGCGCTGTCTGCACTCGACATTCAAGTACCCGTGCTCCATCTCGGCCTGCCCGACCGCTTCATCGAACACGGCGACGTCCCCACCATGCTGGCTGAATGCGGCCTTGATTCGACGGGAATTGAATGCGCCGTCCGCCAGCGGATAACCCTATTACCTGAGTAGTTTACTCAACTATTATCGCAGTGTAGACTTAGTCTAAACTGTACTGGGTCAGCAGCAGGATCCAGCCAAGCCGAACTCATATCCAAGGAATGGTCATGAACGACATCTGCGACACCACCTGCATGCCGGACGTACAAAACTCTGTCGACACCCGGCAAATCGCCATCGACAAGGTCGGCATCAAAAGCATCCGCCACCCGGTCCGGGTCGCGGACAAGACCGGCGGCGTCCAGCACACCATCGCAAACTTCAACATGTACGTGTACCTGCCGCACAACTTCAAGGGCACCCACATGTCGCGCTTCATCGAGATTCTCAACACGCGCGAGCGCGAGATTTCGGTCGAAAACTTCGAAGGCATGTTGCGCCAGATGGTCGAACGCCTGGAAGCAGAATCCGGCTACATTGAGATGAGCTTCCCCTACTTCGTCAACAAGGCCGCGCCGGTTTCCGGCGTGCAGAGCCTGCTCGATTACGAAGTCACCTTCGTCGGTGCGATCGAGAACGGCAAATTCACCCACACGACCAAGGTGCAGGTGCCGGTGACCAGCCTGTGTCCCTGTTCCAAAAAAATCTCCGAATACGGCGCACACAATCAGCGTTCGCACGTTACGGTGACCGCGAAAACCAACGGCTTCCTGTGGATCGAAGACCTGGTGCGCAAAGTCGAGGATCAGGCCTCATGTGAGCTCTTCGGCCTGCTGAAGCGCCCGGATGAGAAATACGTCACCGAACGCGCCTACGACAATCCAAAATTCGTCGAAGACATCGTGCGCGACGTGGCGGCAGCCATGAACGCCGAACCACTGATTGATGCCTATGTGGTGGAAGCCGAGAATTTCGAATCAATCCACAATCACAGTGCCTATGCGCTGATCGAGCGCGACAAGACGAAGCCGTAACCTCTTCATATGGGTGTAAAAAAACAAAGGCCTGCAATTGCAGGCCTTTGTTGCATTCCGGCGCACTGAAATCAATATCGCTGGGTCAAGGTCATGGTCTGACCGTCGCGCTTCATTTCCATCCGGTTCAGAAAACTCATTCCCAATAGCGGCACACTCAAACCCGTTTCCACCACCATGCCGTCCACTTGGTTGAGCACAATCCCGCCCACTTTCACTGTATTGAATTTGACATGCCAGGCCGGTACCACTCCCCCCGCCGTGCTCACACCCACGGCTTGCCCCGCCCGATAATCAAGCCCCATGCGACGGGCCTCGGATGCATTGATGGCAATGCTGGTGGCGCCCGTGTCGACCAGGAAGGTGACCGGAAAACCATTCAGCGAACCCAGCGCGGCAAAATGTCCCCGTGCATCGGCAGTGAGAGAAACCGTCTGGCGCGTACCCGCCGGCGCCCCCCCCGCGAACGATTGTCCCATAGCGAGGGTGCGGCGTTTGCCATCAACCTCGATGCTGGCGCTGGTTGAATCGGCGGCAATCAGTTTCACCCCCTGCAGGGTATGCCCAACACTCAAAGTGCGCGGCTTGCCACCGTCGATGCTGAGGATGGCTTTGTCCCTGAACAAACCCACGACCGATACACTGGCTGACCATGCAATGGAACTGGAAAGGCAAACTGCAGCTAAGATGGCTGCAGTAAATTTTTGTTTGAGCGCCATCATGAATCCTGTTTTGATTTTTCGTCATTCCCCAACCGAGGGACCGGGGTATTTCACCACGTTTCTGGATCGCCACGGCATCCCCTGGCAACTGATACGCATCGACGCGGGCGATGCCGTGCCCGAAACCCTTAACGGCATCTCCGGGCTGTGCTTGATGGGCGGGCCGATGAGCGTGAATGACGATCTGCCCTGGATACCACCGGTGCTGTCACTGATCCGTCAGGCCATCGCGGCAAACGTGCCGGTGATCGGCCATTGTCTGGGCGGGCAACTGATGTCCAAAGCCCTCGGCGCCACAGTCAGCAGAAACCCGGTCAAGGAAATCGGCTGGGGTAACGTCCGGGCGACGGATGCCATCGCGGCACGCCCTTGGCTGGGTGATGCTGCCGTGCCCATGCTTGCCTTTCACTGGCACGGCGAAACCTTCAGTTTGCCGCCCGGGGCAACGCATGTTCTCGAAAGCGCTTACTGCGCCAATCAGGCCTATGTGCTGAACGGCCGTCACATTGCAATGCAGTGCCACGTCGAAATGACACCCGAACTCATCGCCAGCTGGTGCGATCATGGCGCAGCTGAAATTGCGGCCAGCGACAGCCCGGGCGTGCAATCACCTGATGCGATTCAAACGGATTTGGAGGCGCGAGTCGCGCAGCTCCATCTGCTGGCTGATAAAATTTATTCCTGCTGGATTCAAGGGCTTAGCCAATAAGCCTGCCCGCATTGCTGGACAGGCGCGTGATGCGGCGTAGGATAAACCCCGGGTTAAACCCAGCCTTACTCGCATCATCAAGAATTAACGGAGGATTTATGCAAAACGTCGATTACACCCATTTCGATTTCGGTGAACGCCTGAATGGCTTCATTCACGAAGTTATGAATTATGGCGGCGCGCCCCGCGCGGAGTCTGACCTCACCGAAGGCCAAAAGGTTTTCACGCGGGCGGTCAAACGCGAAATGGTGAAATACACCGATCCAAACCGCCAAGGCTATCCGCATAATCTGCTGGAGCAGATGGAATCGTTCACCCGCACGATCGGTGACTTACACAATTCTTACTTTGATTCAGGCATGCGCAAAATCAGCGACTGTCTCTACAACCGCTGGAAAATGCTTTACGACGAAACCAAAAAGCTTGCTGCAGCCGGCGGGGATACCAAGCCGGCCTGGATTGATGTCATCAAGACCGAACAATCCGACATGCCTGCATTTTTTGACGCATAACCTGTTGTTCAAGAACAAAAAAGCCTGGCATGTCCGGGCTTTTTTCATACCAGGCGATCAGCAAAAATCAATATCAGCCCCGCTTATCCTTTTATAAAAATAAAGCATTATTCAGGCGCCAGTCACGATGCTATTCTCCTCGGACACCAATATCCACAAAAAGTCTGAGGAGACAGCATGTCCAAACTGGTACGCCCCCACGGCGGTGGAGAACTCAAACCCCTTCTGCTAGCAGGAGATGCCCTCGCTGCCGAAAAAACGCGTGCTGCCTCGCTCCCCAAAATCAAGATGAGCTCGCGCGAAACCGGCGACCTCATCATGATGGGCATCGGTGGATTCACGCCGCTGGATGGCTTCATGACGCATGCCGACTGGCAAGGCGTGTGTGATGGCTACAAAATGGCTAACGGTCTGTTTTGGCCGATTCCGGTCACGCTTTCCACTGACGAAGTAACCGGCCAGGGTATCGCGGTCGGTGCGGATGTCGCGCTGGTCAATGGTGAAACCGGTGAAATCATGGGCACCATGACAATCACCGAGAAATACGCCATCGACAAAGCGCACGAGTGCATGCAGGTTTACAAAACCACCGACCTCGAACACCCCGGCGTAAAGATGGTGATGGAACAAGGTCCGGTCAACCTGGCCGGTCCGGTCAAAGTCCTGTCTACCGGCAGCTTCAAGGAAGAGTACGGCGACCAGTTCATGACCCCTGCGGAAACCCGCGCCAAGTTCGAACAACTGGGCTGGTCCAAGATCGCCGCCTTCCAGACCCGCAATCCGATGCACCGCAGCCACGAATACCTGGCCAAAATAGCCATCGAAACCATGGATGGCGTGCTGGTCCACTCGCTGCTTGGCGCGCTGAAGCCGGGCGACATCCCCGCCGAAGTCCGCTCCGAAGCCATCTCGGTGCTGGTCGACAACTACTTCGCCCCCAACACCGTGATCCAGGCCGGCTACCCACTCGACATGCGTTACGCCGGTCCGCGCGAAGCGCTGCTGCACGCGCTGTTTCGCCAGAACTATGGCTGTTCGCACCTGATCGTCGGCCGCGACCACGCTGGCGTGGGCGACTATTACGGCCCGTTCGACGCGCAGAAGATATTCGACGAGATCCCCAAGGACGCGCTCGAAACCAAGAACATGAACATCGACTGGACCTTCTGGTGCAACAAGTGCGGCGGCATGGCTTCGCAGCGCACCTGCCCGCATACCAAGGAAGATCGCATTTTGTTATCCGGCACCAAAGTGCGTTCAATGCTTTCCGAGGGCCAGGATCTGCCGGTCGAATTCAGCCGTCCGGAAGTTGCCAAGGTGCTGCAAAAGTATTACGCCGGCCTCACGGCCGAGCAGAACGTCAAGGTCGAACTGAAAGGTCACTCGGCCGCATGATTTTTACCTGTATTCAATACAGGACAAGGGTTTTAGGACACGAGCCTACCGGAAGCGGACTCGCGATACGCCCCGGCCAAGGACGGGTTCAGTTCTAAGCGGACCGCGACGTACGCGGAAGTTAGCTAACTTAAGGAGACTGTAATGCCAACCTATGTTCGTACCGATAAGTGCGACGGATGCAAAGGTCAGGACAAGACCGCCTGCATGTACATCTGCCCGCACGATCTGATGAAGCTGGACAAGGACGGTTCTGAAACCGGCCATGCCATGCGCGCATTCAACCAGGAACCCGAGCAGTGCTGGGAATGTTATTCCTGCGTGAAGATTTGTCCGCAGCAGGCGATCGAATGTCGCCACTATGCTGACGTTGTGCCGCTGGGTGGCATGGTGCAGCCGCTGCGCGGTTCCGACTCCATCATGTGGACCATCAAGTTCCGCAATGGCGTGCTGAAGCGTTTCAAATTCCCGATCCGCACCACGCCCGAAGGCTCGATCGATCCTTACGGCAACAAGCCCATGCCCAAGATGGCCGACATCGAAACCACGGGATCCTTTACCCGCGACATGATGGGCGGTTACCGCGCTGGCAACCCTGCCGAACTGATTCGTAAGTAATCCAGAATTAATTGAAAGAGGTGTGAAATGGCTGGAGAATTTGGTAATCCCGAAGTTATCCAGGAGGAAGTCGACATCCTCCTGATTGGCGGTGGCATGGCATGCTGCGGCGCTGGTTACGAAGTCATGCGCTGGGCAGATGCTGCCAAAGCTGAAACAGGCATCGACCTGAAGATCAAGCTGGTCGACAAAGCCGCGATGGACCGTTCCGGCGCTGTTGCGCAGGGTCTGTCCGCAATCAACACCTACATCGGCTCCGAGCAGGACCCCGCCGACTACGCCCGCATGGTCTCCAACGACCTGATGGGCATCACCCGCGACGACCTGGCCTATGACCTAGGCCGAAACGTGGATGATTCCGTGCACTTGTTCGAAGAATGGGGCCTGCCGATCTGGAAAACCGACGAAAACGGCGAGCGTCATGACGGCGCCCAAGGACTGCCCGCTCTGAAGGACGGCGGCAAGCCCGTGCGTTCCGGCAAATGGCAGATCATGATCAACGGCGAATCCTACAAATGGATCGTTGCTGAAGCCACCAAGAAGGCACTCGGCATGGATCGCATCGAAGAGCGCATCTTCATCGTCAAGCTGGTCAACGACAAGAACGACCCGCAGCGCATCGCGGGTGCTGTCGGTTTCTCGACCCGCGACCACAAGGTTGTCGTATACAAAGCCAAAGCGATTCTGCTGGCTGCGGGTGGTTGCGTGAACATCTTCCGTCCACGCTCCGTCGGTGAAGGCACCGGCCGCGCCTGGTACCCGGTGTGGAACGCCGGTTCGACCTACGCGATGGCTGCCGAAGCTGGCGCCGAGCTGACCATGATGGAAAACCGCTTCGTGCCCGCCCGCTTCAAGGATGGCTACGGCCCGGTCGGCGCCTGGTTTCTGCTGTTCAAGGCGCAAGCTGTCAACGCCTACGGCGAAGTCTACATGGTGAAGAACAAGGAACTGCTGAACGACTACCCCCCCTACGGGCAGGCAGCCGTTCCCGCATCGTGTCTGCGTAACCACCTGATGCTGAAGGAAATGAAGGAAGGCCGCGGCCCCATTTACATGGACACCGTGACCGCTTTGGCAAAACTGCGTGAAACGCTGACCCCGCGCGAAGTGAAGCACCTGGAAGCTGAAGCCTGGGAAGACTTCCTCGACATGTGCGTCGGCCAGTGCGGCATCTGGGTGGGCGAGAACATCGAGCCGGAGAAGAAAAACTCCGAACTGATGCCGACCGAGCCCTACCTGCTGGGTAGCCACTCCGGTTGTTGCGGTATCTGGGTGTCGGGTCCGACCGATCTGGGCGCACCGACTTCCGAAGATCACGCTGACGCTGCCAAGATTCCGGCTCACCTGCCCAAGGGCTGGAGTTGGGGCTACCGCTCGATGACCACGGTCAAGGGTCTGTTCACTGCCGGCGACGGCGTGGGCGCATCCGGCCACAAGTTCTCCTCCGGCTCGCACGCCGAAGGCCGCATGTGCGCCAAGTCCATGGTCAAGTACTGCATCGACAACAAGGACATGAAGCCCGAACTCGACACCTCCGTCGAGCAGCTGGTGGAAGACATCTACAAGCCGGTGCGTACCTTCCTCGAGCACAAGGACTACACCACGGCGATCGACGTCAACCCCAACTACATCACGCCCAAGATGCTGCAGTTCCGTCTGCAGAAGATCATGGACGAGTATGTTGCTGGCGTCGCCACCTACTACACGACCAACGCAAACATGCTGGGCGTGGCAGAGGACAAGCTGAACATGCTGAAGGAAGACGCAGAGAAAATGCGTGCGAAAGACCTGCACGAACTGCTCCGCGCCTGGGAAAACTACCACCGCATCCTGACGGCGGAAGCCCACATGAAGCACATCCAGTTCCGCGAAGAAAGCCGTTACCCCGGCTTCTACTACCGCATGGACAAGAACTTTGTCGATGAAGAAAACTGGCATTGTTTCGTGAACTCGGTCTACGACAAGAACTCCAAACAGTGGAACTGCTTCAAGCGTGCCCACGTGGATCTGGTCGATAAATCCAAGCTGTTCAAGCCCGCTGCGCACTAATCCGCGCACGCAGCATGCAGACGGGCACCTTCGGGTGTCCGTTTTTTTTCCGGCCGGCAAAACAGCATGGCTGACAAGGTTTAGCATCTAGCCGAAAGCGCGTAACCTCGCGTTTTCGTGTGTGTGTTGAATTAGGGGTTAACCCCGAAAGAAGGCTGAAATGAACGAAAATGAATTCAAAGACCTGATCGACGACTCCCCTTTCGCGGGCAGCCCGGTCAAACCCATCATGCTGGCAGAAAACGCGTCGCTGCAATTCCGTTGCCACCGCAACGTCAAATGCTGGAACGCCTGCTGCAGCAACATCGATATTCCCCTCACCCCCTACGATGTGCTGCGCCTGAAAAAGCGCCTGGACATGTCATCGGGTGACTTCCTCAAGCAGTACTCGATCCCGTTCGAGATGGACAAGGAAGGTATGCCCGGCATCAAGCTGAATCCGGTCGAAGGCGGCACCGCGTGCCAGTTCATGACGCCCGAGGGATGCGGCGTCTACGAGGATCGCCCCACCGCCTGCCGTTACTACCCGGTCGCGCTGCTGACCATGCGCCGCTCAGACGAATACGTCGATCGCAGCGCCTACGCCCTGGTGCGGGAGTCGCACTGTCTAGGTCACTTTGAAGACAAGACCCAGACCATCGAGCAATACCGTGCCGAACAGGGCGTAGTCGAATATGACCAGAAGGCGCACGCCTGGCGTCAATTGGTGGTCAAGCGCAAATCGGCCGGCCCCACTATCGGCAAGCCTTCGCCAGTATCCAACCAGCTGTTCTTCATGGCGAGCTACGACATGGATCGTTTCCGCGCCTTTGTCATGAGTCCGAGCTTCAACGACACCTACGATATCCCGGTCGAAATCATGGCGACGCTCATCGCCGATGACGAAGCCCTGCTTGACTTTGGCCTGAATTTTTTGCGCCACACCCTGTTCGGTGAAGAGTTCGTCAAACAGCATCCGGGTGCCTACGAAAAACGTGTAGCGCGCCGCCGCGCCCTGGCCGAGCAAAACCCGGAAGCCGAGTTCGAGCAAAAAATGGCGCGCGAGGACGACAGATATTCGAGCGATCACTAAGCATGCGAAGCGCGATCATGATGAGCTGCGTTGCATTGCTCATGGCAACCAGTGTGCAGGCCGCCACGCTTAACAAATGCATCGATGCGCATGGACAGGTCACGTATTCCAACCTCCCCTGTCTCAATGCACGCGAAGCCCGGGCGGTGGAAATCGATCCGGCACCCCGGCCCGATCCGGTCAAACCGCCCGTGGCCAAGTCCTCTCCTGTGCATGTGGCACCGATGAAATCCTTGCCGTCCGCACCCGTCTCTGTCCCCCAGGTCAACACGCACCCCGTCATCGGCAAGCCCGTCAAGCCAGCCACCGCCAGCCAATGCGACAGCCTGACTGACAAACTCGGAACGGTGCTGGACAAAATGGATCAAGCGCGCCGCAAGGGGTACACACAGGAGCAAATGAACAAATGGAACCAGGAAATCGAAGCCCTCGAAACTAAAAAACAGCGATCCGGCTGCTTTTAATGGATCCCATCATGAACGCACGCACCCTCGACCCCGCCCATCACCTGATCGAAAAAGAGCCGTACTACGAAGCGGTCGGCGACGAGATCCAGCTGTTCGAAGCAGCCTATCGTCAGCAAATACCGGTGTTGCTGAAAGGTCCCACCGGCTGCGGCAAGACGCGTTTCATGGAACACATGGCATGGCGACTCAAGCGCCCGCTTATCACTGTATCGTGCCACGACGACCTCACCGCCTCCGATCTGGTCGGCCGTTATCTGGTCAAAGGCGGCGAGACTGTGTGGGTCGACGGCCCACTCACTCGCGCGGTGCGCTGCGGCGGCATCTGCTATCTCGATGAAATCGTCGAAGCGCGCAAGGACACCATGGTGGTGATCCATCCACTGGCAGACGACCGCCGCAATCTGCCAATGGAAAAACTCGGCCAGGTCGTCGAAGCGCCGCCCGAGTTCTGCATGGCGATTTCCTACAATCCCGGCTACCAAAGCGTGCTCAAGGACTTGAAGCAGTCCACCCGGCAACGCTTCGTCGCGCTCGAATTCGATTACCCCCATGCCGCACTCGAACGCCGCATCGTCGCCACCGAGTCCGGCGTGTCCGACAGCATCGCCGACAACCTCGTGCGCTTTGCGCAGATGACGCGCAACCTCAAGGGCAGCGGGCTGGAAGAAGGCGCGTCCACCCGCTTGCTGGTGCACGCCGGTAAGCTCATTGCCGATGGGGTTTCCCCGATATCGGCGTGCAAGGCGGCAGTAGCGCAAGCAGTAACCGACGACGCAGATATGCTGAAAGCCATTCAGGAACTGTCCTCATCAATTTTCTAGCCACGGAATCGTGACTCAGAGAGAAATACTGGCAAAAACAACCGGTCGAAATCAACTCAACATGGCACACAACACAACCGCATTGCTCCGAGAAGCGGATGCTCTAATGGAAAAAGGCATGTTGCAACAAGCAACTGCCATTTATTCACAGATATGCATAGACGATCCGAAAGCCTCAGATGCTTGGCTTATGTTGGGCATGATTTATGGCGATTCTGGAAATTTCAGTGAGTCGATTAGACATCTGAGTAAATGTCTGGAAATTGAACCCAAGACACTTGATGCACATTATTCGCTGGCTCGCATTTATCTACTCCTTAAGAACGACGAGAAAGCTTACATCCACACTGTACAGGCCACCCGTGACGAGGCTTACACTGAAGCTTGGCTGCTTCGCGCGGTCCTGAGCGCGAAGCGAGGCGAACATAGTGAATCTGAACTCTGTGCTACCAAAGTCATTCAGCAAGCCCCACAAAATATCGAAGGGTATGTGAATCTGGCACATGCTCAAATTGAATTGCAAAAATTAACAGAAGCGAGAAAAACGCTGGAAATCGCGCTACGCATCACCCCAGATAGAACTGACGCGATCCACATGCACGCGCATGTCTGTGAACAGTTGGGGGCAATACCCGAGGCCGAAGCCTCATATAAAAAGCTGATCAATATTCATGGCATGGAGCATATCGGACATCTCGGCGTTTCAAAGGCTCGGATGAATAATGGCGATTCTGCTGATGCCGAATCCCACGTACAGTCTGCACTGAAATTCAAGCCTGACTATGCTGACGCACTTTTTTATTACGGAGGGATGCTGCACTTGGTGGGACGTCTTGAGGAAGCACTGCCACTCTATGACAAGGCTGCGAACTTGACGCCTGAAAACGCACTCATCCTTGAGCGTTATGCCGATGTGAAGCAAGAACTTGGAAATCTCAAAGAGTCTATTGAGCTTTATGATCGATCACTGCGAATCAAGGAATCTGTTTCTGTACTAATAAAAAAAGCCATCGTGATGCCAGTGATCATGGAGTCCAACGATCAAATCGGACATTATCGTCACTCCCTACTGGAAAATATCGGCCTTATACGGGAGCGAAAGTTACATATATCAAACCCCGCAGCCAGCATCGGCAAGCTTCCTTTTTATACGGTTTACCATGGACTCAACGATCTTGAGATTAACCGGTCGCTTGCAGATTTTTATCTGGAATGCGCCCCTGAGCTTAGTTACATCGCGAGTCATGTTGACGCAAACAGAGCCAACAAAAGCAAAATCGTAGTCGGTTTCATTTCGAGGTTTTTTTGCACGCACACGATTGGTCAAGTAATGCGGGGCATCATCAAGCACCTCTCACGTGAGCAATTCGAGGTGGTATTGCTCACCTTCCCTTACCGTGATGATTCTCTGGCCGCAGAAATTAATGCCAGTGCAGACCGTGTGGTTTTCCTGCCGAGCGATTGGCAGAAGGCTCATGAGTTAATTGCAAGCCAAAAGCTAGACATATTGTTCTACACGGACATCGGCATGGAGCCGTACACTTATTTTCTGGCTTATTCACGACTGGCGCCCGTTCAATGCACAACGTGGGGACACGCCGTGACGACCGGTATTCCGAATATCGACTACTACCTTACTTGCGATACTTTCGAACCCCGAGATGCCGAATCACACTACAGCGAACAACTCGTTCGCCTGAGCGCTGCGCCAACGTTTTATCCGAAGCCAAATCAAACTCATACAGACGGCAATCAGGCACTACCCGCTTGGGATAAAAAGAAAAATACTTACCTTTGCCCACAAGTGTTATTTAAATTCCACCCTGATTTCGATGAGATGTTGGGTGGAATCCTGCGAGAAGATCCAGATGGTGAAATCATTCTGCTGGAATGTCGCCATCAGTCCTGGCTCAATTTACTAATGAATCGTCTAAACAAGTCTCTGCCTGATGTCGCAGAAAGGATCAGAGTCCTCCCCTACCCGGGTCCGACTGGTTATCTGAAAATGATTGAAACATGCGATGTCATGTTGGACACCTATCACTATGGGGGGGGCAGCACCTCCCTGCAAGGTTTGGGGCTTGGGACGCCTATCGTGACACTTCCTGGTAATTTCCAGCGCGGAAGGCATACCTACTCGTACTATTCGGCCATGGGGATGTCGAATTGTGTAGCGAAAAACAAAGAAGACTATATAAAACTGGCCGTAAATATTGGTAAGGATAAGGATTACAGGATGGCTCTCACGGAGAAGATTAAAGATCGAAGTGAAGTATTATTTTCTGATACTCGTGTCATCCAAGAACTGGAGAATTTCTTCATCAAAAGCATCAATTCGTTAAGCTGAGCAAACGGTAGCCACCCCTCTGTCCCATGGCACAAAGCCCGCTCACTGCCGGCGAAATGGAGGCGAGCCTCCACGTCTGGCTCGACACCGAGTTCACGTATTACAAGGTCGACCAACTCGCACACGAACTGGTGCAACTCGCGCGCGAGGAACAGGACTTCATTCTCGGCTGGATCCGCCGCATCGCGTCCACTCACATTACGCTCGCCTGGCAGTTCGGCCGCCGCGCGCCCGCGCTGCTCCCGCATATGGAACTGCGCCTGCTCGAAGCCTGGGCGCTGCATACCTGCGACGTATTCGACCGTACAGGCCTGCAAAATGCGCTGCGGGTCATGGAGCAGGTGGACAGTTTCGACGCGGCTCAACACCAGAATGACTCGGCGGGTGCCCTGTTTGAAGAAATTGCGCCCGTGCTGGGCAATTTTGTCTGCGGACTATCGGGACGGCGCTTGCGCATCGAGCAAGGTGACGCCGCGTGGACCGACGGCGAACGCATCGTGCTGCCGCCGCTGATCGCCGCCCGGCCCGACCATGCGGACAATTTTCAGCTCGCCAAAATCACAGTGGCGCTGTTGTGGGCGCAAACCCGGTTCGGCACGCTCCGCATCGACCCTGTCGCTGCCGCTGCCAGCTATCCCGATCCCGAGCGCGCGCTGACCCATTTATATGCACTGGAAGTATTGCGTTTATCTGCGCGTATTGCGCGCGAACTGCCGGGCTTGCATCGTGAGATGCAACGCTTGCGCAGCCTGCTGGATGCGCCGCTGTCACCCGCCTGGCAAACGTTCGCCAGCCAGCTTGCGGCTCCCGATGCCACGCTGGACGACAGTCTCGCGCTGCTCGGCGCAGCCTATGCCGAAGCCGGCTGTCCGCACTTTTCGGACCAGGGCTGCCTGCGGCCCGACGCTATCACCGCCGCACGCGCCGCACGGCTAGAAAAGGAAAAAGCGCGCCTGCGCATCAAGCTCGCCGACATGCTGGAGGAGCATCAGGCGGCTCAATCCGAATCCAGGCCCGCGCCCGAAACGCCCCCTGAGTTCGAGGTCACGACCCAAGACGAAAATGGTCAGCTCGACTTCGAAATCACCCTCGACGATGCGCCCATCGCACCGCCAGAAGGGGTCAAGCAACTGCTCACATCGATTTATCTCGATTTCGGCGACATCCCGCCGGAATACCTCACCCCTGCAGGCGAAGGCGAATACGATGCTAGCCAGGTGTTTGACCAGCCCGAAGACCCCGACGCCGTGTGGCAGGGCACCTATCACGAAAAAGGCGCAACGCTTTATCCGGAGTGGGATCACGGCCGCCAGCATTACCGCAAGAACTGGTGCGTGATGCGCGAAAAGAATGTCACGCCGGTATACGACACCTTCTATCGCGAGACACTGGACAAACACGCGGGGGTGGTCAGGCATCTACGCAAGAAATTCGAGGCGCTGCGCGACGAAAACCGGCTCGACAAGCGACAAACCCAGGGTGACGAAATCGACCTCGATGCCCTGATCGAAGCACTGGCCGATGCCCGCGATGGCCGTGAAATGAGCGATCGCCTGTTCCAGCGCATGCACCGTGCCGAACGCAACATCGCAGTGGCTTTTCTGGTGGACATGAGCGGCTCGACCAAGGGCTGGATCAACGAAGCCGAGCGCGAAGCCCTGATCCTGCTGTGCGAAGCGCTGGAGTTGCTAGGCGACCGCTACGCGATCTACGGTTTTTCCGGCACCACGCGAAAACGCTGCGAACTGTTCCGCATCAAGACTTTTGACGACACCTACAACGACGAAGTGAAAGCACGCATCTCCGGCATCCACCCGCAGGAGTACACGCGCATGGGGTTTGCGTTACGCCACATGACCAAACTGCTGAATCTGGTTGAAGCAAAGACACGTGTGCTAATCACTCTGTCGGATGGCCGGCCGGATGATTACTTTGACGTCTATCGGGGCGCATACGGCGTGGAGGACACCCGCATGGCGCTTCTTGAAGCCGTGCGCACCGGCATTCACCCCTTCTGCATCACGCTCGATCGCGATGCACGTGACTACCTGCCACACATGTACGGTTCGGCACGTTACGTCATCCTGGATGACGTGCGACAATTACCGGTCAAAGTCACCGACATTTACCGCCGCATCACGACTTAAGCCCGAACGACATGAGCCTCGACGAACTGAAACCAGGGTATTTTTACAGCAACGGCGCCTACGGCCGCACATGGGGGGTGCGTCAGCTCGCGGAAATCGCGCACGATGCCGAAAGCGGCGAAACGGTTTATCACTTCAAGGGCGTGGCAGGCGTCTGCCGCCGCAAGAAAGGGCATTGCACCCCGCTTGAATTCGCCCGCTGGGCGCGTTACCAGGTTGCGCTGCAGGAGAACGACTGGAAGCGCATCGGCGGTGAGCCCCTACCAGCCGACGACCAGGTCACTTCCTGACCCCGTGCTTTAATCAGCGGGCGCAGGGGTAACGGCCTCGGGTTCCTCCGCAGCGCGCGGAGCCTGGGCACCAAGGTAATCCATGAGTGCGTAAGTCAGTGCCGTGCATCCTGTGCCTTCCAGCGCCGAAATCGCGAATACCGGCCCCGACCACTCGTAATCCTTGATGAACTGCGCGACCACCGTCTCGCGTTCGGCCTCGTCCACCATGTCAATCTTGTTCAACACCAGCCAACGCGGTTTTTCGTAGAGTTGCTGATCGTATTTGCGCAGCTCTTCAACGATGGCGCGCGCCTCGTGCACAGGATCGCCTTCTTCCCAGCGCGGCGAAATATCGACGAGGTGCAGCAGCACCCGAGTCCGCTGCAGGTGCCGCAAAAACTGGTGGCCCAGCCCCGCGCCTTCGGCGGCGCCTTCAATCAAGCCAGGAATATCGGCAATAACGAAACTGCGTTCGCTATCCACCCGCACCACGCCGAGATTCGGCGCGAGCGTGGTAAACGGATAATCTGCGACTTTGGGGCGCGCAGCTGATACCGCACGGATGAAGGTCGACTTACCCGCATTCGGCATACCCAGCAAGCCCACGTCCGCCAACACCTTCAGCTCCAGCGCCAGTTCCCATTCTTCGCCCAGCTCACCCAAGGTGTGCTGGCGCGGTGCGCGGTTGGTGCTGGACTTGAAATGCTGATTGCCCAGCCCGCCCTTGCCCCCTTTGGCCAGGCAAATCTTCTGGCCGTTGACGGCCAGGTCAGCCACCACTTCACCGCTGTTGATGTCGGTGAATACCGTGCCGACCGGTACACGCACGGTCAGGTCTTCGCCGCCTTTTCCATAGCATTGTGCACCGCGCCCGCTTTCGCCTTTCTGCGCCTTGAAAATCCGGGTATAGCGAAACTCGACCAGGGTATTGATATTGCAGTCGGCCACAACGAACACGCTGCCCCCACGTCCGCCATCGCCGCCATCCGGCCCGCCGTTCGGGATGAACTTTTCACGGCGAAACGAGGCGCTGCCATCGCCGCCCTTGCCGGCCATCACCTGAATTTTTGCTTCGTCGATGAATTTCATATTGGAGTGATCCTAATCAACATTACCCCGCACAAACAAAAAAGCCCCATCCGGCGGACAGGGCTTTTCTGGCGACCGAATCGGCCCCGGCTCGAATTAAGCGACCAGCGGCTCGATTCGTACCATGCGGCGACGGGCTGCGCCCTTGACCTCAAACTTCACGGTCCCTTCAGCCTTGGCAAACAGGGTGTGATCCTTGCCAATACCGACGTTATCGCCGGGGTGGAACTGCGTACCGCGCTGACGCACGATAATGTTTCCAGCCAGAACAAACTCACCGCCGTAGCATTTCACGCCCAGACGTTTCGATTCCGAATCACGGCCGTTACGCGAACTACCGCCTGCTTTCTTGTGTGCCATTTATCTGCTCCTTATGCGGTAATGCCGCCGATTAGCACTTCAGTGAAGTACTGACGATGGCCCTGGCTCTTGCGATAATGCTTGCGACGACGCATCTTGAAAATCTTGATCTTGTCTCCGCGTGCCTGGTTCAGGACCGTGGCAATCACTGTGGCTCCGCGCAGCATCGGCGCACCCACTTTGATGTCGGCACCATCGCCCACCATCAACACTTGGTCGAAGGTGATTTCGCTGCCGATGTCGGCCTCGAGCTTTTCAATTTTAAGTTTGTCGCCAGCGCACACGCGATATTGCTTGCCGCCGGTTTTGATGACTGCGTACATGGGGGTCTCCAACCGTTACGAACCCGGGAAAGCGCGAGATTTTAGCGGCGAACCCAAAGTAAGTCAAACGCTTCGACAAGTCTTTATCAAGGCAGGCTGCTGTGAAAAAGCCAGGCCAGACTGATACCATTGCGGGATTGTCCTAATAACAAGCTTGAATAGCCCAAATCGTGTCTCTGGAGAGCCTGCAATCCTATCTGGCCGACGACATGCATGCCGTCGATCATGTCATCCGCCAAAGTCTGTACTCCGACGTGGCGCTCATTCGCCAGGTGTCCGAGTACATCATCAATAGTGGCGGCAAGCGGATGCGCCCGGCGCTGGTTCTGTTGTCTGCCGGCTGTTTCAACTATTCGGGCAACGCCCATCACACCCTCGCGGCCGTGGTTGAATTCATCCACACGGCCACCCTGCTGCACGACGACGTGGTGGACGAATCCGAATTGCGCCGCGGCCGCGAAACCGCCAACGCCCTGTTCGGCAATGCCGCCAGCGTCCTGGTTGGCGACTTTCTCTATTCACGCGCGTTTCAGATGATGGTTGCGGTCGACAACATGGAAATCATGCGCATCCTGTCCGACGCCACCAACACCATTGCTGAAGGCGAAGTGCTGCAGCTGCTCAATTGTCACGACCCCGATATTGACGAAGACAATTACCTGCGCGTGATTCGCTACAAGACGGCCAAGCTGTTCGAGGCTGCCGGCCGTCTCGGTGCCGTCATCAGCGGCGGCACCGAAGAGCAGAAAGACGCGCTGGCGCGTTACGGCATGCATCTCGGTACCGCATTCCAGCTGATCGACGACGTGCTGGATTATTCGGGCGATTTTCTCAAAACCGGCAAAAACATCGGCGACGACCTGGCCGAAGGCAAGCCCACCCTGCCCTTGCTTTATGCAATGAAGCACGGCACGCCGGAGCAGGCCGCCAGCATTCGCCATGCCATCGAACACGGCGGCCTCACCGAATTCCAGAGCGTACTGGCCGCCATCAAGGACACGCAGGCCCTGCAATACACCCGCGACGCTGCACAACGTGAAGCTCAGGCTGCCAACGCAGCAATTTCTGTCCTGCCCGATTCAAATTCCAAGTCAGCTTTGCTACAATTAGCGGCTTTCGCGGTTGACCGTAGTTTTTAACCGCGTTGTTTGTGTAGTTCCCGTTAGTCTGTCAAACAAGGTGTACGGATCACATCCGGCACCGCCATCTGCCTCGGGGCGTAGCTCAGCCTGGTAGAGTACTGCGTTCGGGACGCAGGAGTCGGAGGTTCGAATCCTCTCGCCCCGACCACTTTCCTTCAGCAAATTCAGACCGTCCTTTCTGCCGGGTTTGCATACACTTGATGCAATGCCTGATGCGCCTTTCGTCGCACGTGCGCGTGATGCATCCGCCCGGCGCCCTGAATACCCCCTCGCAAGGCTTCAACTTGATTTTTCGCGATGAATCCTGGGTTTGACGAGCCTGAACCTGCCCATCTCAAGCAACACGTTTGGCAGGGAATGGCAGCCATTCCAGAGCTTGAAGTTAGGCGATAATTCCCGGTTGTTGCTCTCCCCGGCTTGCTGCCCCGTCCCGCCAGGCTCATCATGATTCCCGACCGCCTTGCCTTCATCGACCTCGAAACCACCGGTGCCAACCTGGCAGAGGATCGCATCACCGAGATCGGCATCGTCGAGGTCGATGGCGACACGGTGACCCGCTGGAATACCCTGGTCAATCCGCAGCGCAGCATCCCCGAGTTCATTCAGCACATGACCGGCATCAGCAATGAGATGGTCGCCGACGCGCCGACCTTCGACGAGATCGCTGCCGAGCTTGGCCAGCGCCTGCAGGGCCGCCTGTTCATTGCCCACAACGCGCGCTTCGACTACGGCTTTGTCCGCCATGCTTTCCAGCGCCTGGGCCAGCGTTTCCAGGCTGACGTGCTGTGCACGGTGAAGCTGTCGCGGCGCCTGTTTCCGGCACATTACAAGCACAACCTCGACAGCCTGATTGAACGCCATGGTCTTGTGGTCGCCGGGCGCCACCGCGCCTTGGCCGATGCCGAACTGATCTGGCAGTTCTGGCAAACCGTCGGCCGCGAAGTGGATGCCGGGCGTATCGGCGAGGCGGTGCAACATCAGCTGCAGCGCCCAAGCCTGCCGCCCCAGCTGCCGCCGGATTGCCTCGACGATCTGCCGGAAGCCCCCGGGGTGTATGTGTTTTATGGCGAGAACGACGCCCCGCTCTATGTGGGCAAGAGCCTCAATCTGCGCCAGCGCGTGCTGTCACATTTTGCGGCTGGCACGCGGGACGCGCGGGAGCGGCGCATCGCCCAGGAAATCCGCCGCCTCGACTGGCAGGAGACGGTTGGCGAACTGGGCGCCCTGCTGCTCGAGTCGCGTTGGGTCAAGCAACATCAGCCCGTGCACAACCGGCAGCCGCGGCGCGTGGCTGAGCTCTGTGCCTGGCAACTCGAAGAAGTCGCGCCGGGAGATTTCCGCCCGCGCCTGGTGACTGGCGCCGAAGCCGACCCCGGCCACAACAGCGCGCTCTACGGCCTCTTCGCCACCCGGCGCGAGGCCACACTCGCCCTGCGCAAGATCAGCGAGGCGCACCAGCTTTGTCCGGCCATCGTCGGGCTGGAAAATACCAGCCAGCCGGGGCGTCCCTGCTTGTCCTTCCAGCTACACCAGTGCAAAGGCGCCTGCGTCGGCAGGGAGTCCATCAGCATCCACAGCGCGCGCCTGATGAGCGCGCTCGCCCGGCTCAAGATCGCCACCTGGCCCTACCCGGGCCCGGTCGGCATTGTCGAGCGCAATGCCTTCCTCGACCGCGAAGCGGTGCATCTGGTCGACGCCTGGCGCCACCTCGGTACCGCCCGTTCGGAATCCGAATTGGCGGAATTGTTGCAGGCACCGGCCGATGCGCCATTCGATCTGGACACCTACAAACTGCTCAAAGCGCAACTGGCCAAGCGCGGGAACACCGTGCGCACGTTCACAAGACCCTGAGTTCAAACGCGAGCCCGCGCGGTCAAAAGCCCCGCCTTGGCCGTCTGTACAATTCGCCGGGTCCCCCTTTCAGCTGAACCCGATGGCACACATCATTCCCGAAGGCTGGCAGGCGCTGCAGGCCACAGGTGCGGCGCAACGCGAGATCGAGACCCTGTCGCAGCTCGCCGCATCCCTGCCCGACAGCTACACCCTTTATCACGGCGTGCACTGGACGCGCGTCAACCAGGGCCACGCGCTGGTGGGCGAGATCGACTTCGCCATCGTCAACCCGGCGGGCAACCTGCTGCTGATCGAACAGAAATCGGGGTTTCTGGGCGAAACGCCGGAGGGGCTGGTCAAGCAGTACGACAAGACGGAAAAGCGTGTGCCGGCGCAGATGGCCCGTTCCGCCGAGGCGTTGCGCGCCCGCCTCAACCAATACTGTACAGGGAACACGCCCACGCTCGACAGCCTGCTCTACTGCCCTGACTACCAGGTCAAACAGCCCGGCACCGCAGGGATTGACCCCGCCCGCATCATCGATGCCGGCAAGCGCGAGCATCTGGCCCGCATCATCCGCACCCTGCTGCCGGACGATGCACCCGCCACGCCGCTCGCCGATGAGGTCCATCGCTTCCTGCGCAACGAATTACGCCTGGTGGCCGACGTCGCGACGGTGGCCGGCCAGGCACGCACGCTCTACACCCGGCTCTCGGGCGGCCTGGCCGAATGGGCGCGCTGCATCGAGTGCGAGCCATTCCGGCTGCATGTGATCGGCACTGCGGGCTCCGGCAAGACCCAGCTCGCGCTCAACGTGCTGCAGGACGCTGTGGCGGCCGGCAGGCGCTCGCTCTACGTTTGCTACAACCGCCCGCTGGCCGACCATGTTGCGCGGATTGCCCCAGCAGGATCGACGGTCGCCACCTATCACCAATTGTGTGATCGCATCCTGCGCGCAGGCGGTGCGGTACCCGACTTCTCCCGGCCGGGCGCATTCCAGATGCTGGAAGCCTTCATGGCCGGCTACCGGCCTGATGCCGACGGGCAGTTCGACGAGATCATCATCGACGAAGGCCAGGACTTCCAGCCCGCCTGGCACGATGCCCTGCTCAACCTGCTGAAGCCCAACGGCCGCATCTGGTGGCTGGAAGATCCGATGCAGAACCTCTACGGCCGGCCACCGGTCGCATTGCCCGGCTGGGTCGTTCTGCGCGCGCAGACCAACTACCGCACCCCACGCGATATCCTGGCCACGCTGCAACGTCTGGTCGGGCCGCAGCAGCCCATCGAATCCGGTAGTCCGCTCGACGGTTCCGACGTGGAAATCCTCACCTACTCTGGCCACGCCGACCTGATGGACAAGACCAAGACCGCCATCACCCGCGGCCTCGGTGCCGGCTTCAAAAAGGACATGATGGCCGTGGTCACCTTCCGCGGCCGCGAACACTCCCGCTTCACATCGCTCGACCGGCTGGGGCCGCACGCCATCAAGGCCTTTACCGGGCAGTACGATCTGCTCAGCAGTCCGGTCTATTCCGTGGGCGATCTGTTCATCGAGTCGGTTCACCGTTTCAAGGGTCAGTCCGCGCCGTGCATCGTCTTCACCGAAATCGATTTCGAGGAGCTCGACGAAGCAGCGCTGCGCAAGCTGTTTGTGGGGATGACGCGGGCGACGATGAAGCTGGTGATGGTGGTGTCGGAGCGGGCGGCGCAGACCCTGATGAGCCGGCTCAACGACTCGCCTGCAACCACCCCGGCGCCTTGAAAGCAGCGCCAACCGTGCGCCTCAAGCCCCGTTTCCGCCTGGCGTCTGCCCGCTCAGGCGCCCAGCCGGTGTGACCGATAAGCCGCTCCGCCGATGGCGGTCTCGGCAACCTCCAGCAAGTGCGCGTGGTGCGTCAGAAACAGCACCTGGGTTCGCTGCGACAAATCGGCCAGCACCTTGAAGGTGGCGGCTGCGGCCTCATCGTCGAACTGGATCAGGATGTCGTCGACAATCACCGGCAAAGGCTCGCCCTTGTCGATGTGGCCTTCGATGGCGGCCAGCCGCAAGGCCAGAAAAAGCTGATCACGGCGACCGGTGCTCAATTGTTCCATGCCCAGTCGCTCCCCATCGGCGCGCACCGCCTTGAGGATTTGCAGCTGTTCGTCATAGTCGATGACGACGCCGCTGTAGCGTCCCCCGGTGAGGATCGCAAACCGCTGCGACGCCCGTTCGACAAGCGGCCCCTGATTGCGCTTCTGGTACGTGTCGATGACCTGTGCAAGCACGGCGGAGGCGATTCGCGATGCGGCATATTCGGCCCCCAGTTCGCCGATCCGCGCAGCCCGTTCGGCCGTTGTTTGCTGGGCGTCGGCGGCCGCTGCGGAGCCGTCCATCTGCTCGAATGCCTGGCGTGCAGCGAGATAAGCCTCATGCCGTTCCTGAATCCGCACAGCATTCTGTTCAACGTGCTGCGCGTTCTGAGCGAGCGCCGCTGCTATGGCGTCGGGATCCTGACCCCTGGCCTGCTTGAGGGCATCGGCCAGCGACAGGCCGGAAGACTTGACCAGCCGGTCTTCGATATCGCGGATTTCCGTCTCCAGCGCCGTCCGTTGCGCGCTTTGCATTTCGACCCGCTCGAGGCTTTTGAGCGTCATGCAGCCCGCCTGGCGCAGCAGTGCATCGATGACGGCTACTGCGCGCGCTGCAGTCTGGCGGGCTGCCTCGATCGCCCTGCGGTCATCTTCGACCTGCTCGGCCAGCGTGTGCTTTTTCTCCTGCTGCGCGCGGGCCAGGATCAGTTCGCGATAGAGCTCCCCCGCGAGCGCATCGTGGCTGCGACCATCGCCGGGAAGCGGCTGACCCGTTACGCGCTGCCAGGTTTTTTCCAGACGTAACTGATAGTCATCGATCTGCACCCGGGCATGGCTCTGTTCGATCCGCAAGCGCGCCAGCGCCTCGTGTGCCTGCTTGAGTTGGGAAAACTGTTCAAGCCGGGCGGTGGCCTCTTCTTCGGTTGCGTCGCCCGCGAGGCGAATGGCTGCCATCGCGCCGGCCCACTGCGTCTTCCATGCGTCGAGCTCGACCCGGCTGGCGGATTCGGCCGCCTCGGCCTGTTTCAGTGCGGCTTCGGTGTTTGCGCGTTGCGCTTGTTTGAGTTGCCGCTCGGTCAGCTGCTCGGCATGGCGCCGGGCGAGACTGCGCGCCCGCGCCAGCGTCTCGGCAAGCCGCTCGGTGGGGGCAATGCCCGGCAGATCCATCAGACGGTAAATCTCGTCAAGCCGGGCGCGGACTGCCTGCGCCTGCGCGCGGCCCAGTTGAGCCTCACGCAGAATGGTCTGGTTGGCCGCACAGCGCTGCAGCAGCGTCTCCCGCCGGGCCATCCACTGCCCGGCCTCGATGATCTGCAACCCCGGCAAGCCATGCGTGGCCAGCAGCGCGGCCCAGCGCCGCTCGAGTGCGGCGTGCGCCTGTTGAACCGATGTCGCACGCGCTTTTGCCAGTTCGAGCGCAGCCTGCATCTGCGATTCGCGCACCCGGAATTCAGCGTAGCGGGCGGCGCGCTCGGCATCGGAAAACAGGCCGTCGGCAGCCAGGTCGGCGCGCAAGACCGCCTGTTCATAACGCTCGGCTGGCGGCGGCGCTTCCACCGCAGCGGGCTCACCCGGTGCCGGCATGAAATAGCGACGAATGCCCAGCCACAGGCTGTCGCGCCGCTTACGTTCGTCCGCAAGGGCTTCGCGCGTCGGCACCTCACCGCGAACTTCCAGCCCCCTGATTTCCGCCTGCAACGTGGCAAGGTCGTCCTCGATCTTTTCGATCGACTCGCGGACTGAACGGGCCAGGCGACGCGCTTCCTCGTCTTCCGTCTTGCAGGCCTGAACCTCGGCATCCAGCGGCACGGTTGTCCGCGCGGCAGCTTCCGCCGATGGCATTTTCAGGGTCAGAGCTTCGGTGTCGAGCTGTGCTGCCGTTGCGGCCACCTCGTCCTCGAGTTGTTGCGCCCGCCCTTCCGGATCGCCGAGGTCGGTGATCGAGTCGAGGTAGACACTCAAATTTCCGGCGTGATCGATTGGTCCAAGGCGGAGAATTTCAGCGTCGAGCTGCTCGATCCCAAGCGTTTTCTCGCTCAGGGTTTTGAGGCACGCCTGATGACTGGCCTTGAGCGTCGCGCCCGCCGTGATGAGGGCGCGTATCCTGGCCAGCCGGGTTGGATCCGGCAGCCATTGCAGGAAATCGTCTGGCCTGGCGTCGGCGGCGATCTGCTGCAGCACGGCAGTGAAATCGCCTTGCGCATTGTCGATGCCGGCCTCCAGCCTGGTGCATTGAATCCGCGCGTCGCGGTAGGCGGCGGTCGCATGATGAATCGCTTCGATCGATTCGGCATCAGCCAGCACGGCTTCGTTAAGCTCGATCGCTGCCAGCTCGGCCTGCCGATGCTGCAAGCGTTGCGTCGCACCCTGTTCGGCATCCAGCGCCTGGCTTTTTTGGGTGACGGCGGCGACCCGCTCGGCGGGCGCTGACGGCGGCAGCGCAGGCACGCTGATCCGTTCGGTGAGGCGCTGCTGCGCGAGATCGAGCGCGGCCACATCCGGCAGAATCGCCGCAAGCCGTTCCAGTCGGCGCGCTTCCATGTGACCCTGCGCCTGAGCCTCCCTGACGGCCTGATAGTCCTTGTCTGCCGTGTCCCTCGCCAACCGGGCCGCAGTCCATTCGGCAGGACGCACGGCGGCGTCTTTCGCCTGCTTGCGCGCTGCCTCGTATTCGGACAAGGCCTTGTTGATGGCCGGCGTGGAGGCACGGGGCTTGAACAGGTTGGCGGCTTCAAGATCGAGGGTTTTACGCAGGGCGCGGATCGTTGTGAGTCCGGTACCGGCTTCAAACAGGTTTTCGCCGGCATCATCCTTGCCTTGCGCCAGCGCCTCTCCCCCCTTCACCAGGGCCTCGTGGTCGAGGCTGAACATGGCACGGAAAAGTCCCTCGCTCAAGCCGCCCAGCCAGTCGAGCAGGGTGTCCTCCGGGACGCTGTCAGCCGCTTCCTCGCCGGTTGCCGGGTCATATTTGAGCAGGGTGTTTTTACGCCCTTTGCGACGCATGATGGCCAGCCGCTCGCCCGAGCGCGCGATCAGGGCAAGCCCGATGCGCAGCTTCTTGTCGTGCAGAAACGTGTCCTGTGATCCTTCCGGGATGCCGAACAACGCACCGTTGATGGCACGCCAGAGCGTGGTTTTGCCGGCTTCGTTCGGCCCGCAAAGAATGTGGAAATCGGCGGCGCCATCCAGCGTCAGGGTCTGGTTGGTGAAATGGCCGTATGCCTTGAGGTCGATCTGTTCGATTTTCACGCCACGTCCCCGGCAGCAAGGGCATCCAGCAGCCGTTCCCTGGCTTGCGCCAGCGCGTCAGCGAGCGCCTCGGGGGAATCCAGCGCCCAGGCGCTTTCGGCGCCGCGCAACTCCGGCGGAAGCTTTTGCCCCAGTTCGGTCAGCGCGGCGTCGGTCAGCGCCTTGCGGGCTGCCGGGTCCGTATCCAGCGATTCGAGGGAGCGGATCAGCAAACCGATCGGATCGTCGCGCTCGGCCAGGCGCACCAGATCGAGCGGCGCCGTCACCTTGATGCGTACTTTTTCGAGCCAGGCCATGCCGGCAGACGCTTCTCCGATCGAGGCGGCAAGCTGGGGCCGGATGGACGCCCGGTTCGACACGATGGCGTGATGCAGCGGCCCGCGTCCCGTCAGGGTCAGCCGCAGCGCGAGTGTGCGGTCTCCCGCTGCGGTTTGCGCCGCACGCACCTCAGCCTGCACGGCCGCATGCAACGCGTCTTCGGACGCCAGCCCGGCGATGTCGATGACAAAGTGATGCCAGCGGGCCACGTCGGTCGCAACGAATTCGACGCTGTGGATGCCCATGCCAGGCTCGGCCTCGACGACCATGCAGCCTTTCGCGCCCAGTTCACGGGCATGCCGGCCCTGGGTGTTGCCGGGAAAGACAATCCAGGGGGCCTCGCGGACGATCTCCCGGGTGTGGACGTGGCCAAGCGCCCAGTAGTCGTAACCCTTGCCGGCCAGACGGTCGGCTGTTGTCGGCGCATAGGGTTGATGCCCCTCGCGTCCTGACAGGGCGGTATGCAAAACGCCGATATTCAACAGCCCACCCAAGGCGGCCGGATACGCCGCGGACAGATCCGCCGTCACGGCCTCCGACGCAAAGCTCTGACCATGGATCGCCACGCCGAGCGACTCGATGACTTCGGTGGCCGGATGGTCGGCAGGAAAACTGAAAACGTTTTTCGGCAACGGCACCGACTTCGTCAATTTGCTGACGGCGTCGTGGTTGCCATAGCTCAGGAAGACGCGAATCTCCGCCTCGGCAAGCCGGCGCAACTGCGCCGCAAAGTAAAGTCCGGTATTGAAATCCGGCCAGTCGCCATCAAAAATGTCGCCAGCAATCAACACACAGTCGGCTGCGCGGTCGATGGCCAGATCGACAACATTTGCGAAAGCACGGCGCGTGGCCTGGCGCATCTCCGCGGCTGGCGCGCCATCATAAAATTCAAGCCCGCGCAGCGGGCTGTCGAGATGAATGTCCGCACAGTGAATAAAGCGCATGCGCCCTCCCCAGGGTTGGTTGAGTGTGTGGCGCCTGTGCAGGGCCCGAATGCAACGCCTGAATGGCTGGATGAAACCCGCCCCACCAAGGCCGGCAGCGTAACAGGAGCCGTGGCTGATGGCGCGAGCCACCCGGCGCAGGCGCGCAACCACGGTCTGAGGCTGGCGGTTGTTTGCGGTTTCAACCCTGACTCTATTGGGTGTTTTGTTCTATTGCAGGGCTTTTTTCGCCGGAATAACGAATAGAGATCGCATGCATGGGCATGCCTGCCGCCCGGTTTTCCTCCCCCTTGCCAGTTGCATATTTTATTATTAATAATCATATGGTTGCAATCACACAATCCGCACTCCGCACTCCCACCCAGGGCGACAACTGACCGCCTCCACCGACGCATCTGCCCGCATGCCAGACTGCAACGATCGGTCATGAACCGCCGCATCACACGAGCAGGGCTTGATCGATTGGGCTTACAGGTGGAGTATCCGCCCTTGTTCTAGCGAGCGATCAGGCCAGAACGCAGTTCAAGTTTGGAACAAACTGACCGAAAATGACGCCAGACGCACGATCGGGACTTTAGTCAGCCGGTCGCGTCTCTCGATAATCCGCAACAAACCTTTCAAACCATCAAAGGAAAAAACGATCATGAACAGAAAAGAACTTGTCGACGCACTGGCAGCCAAAACCGAATCCACCAAGGCAGATGCCGAACGTGCGATTGCCGGGTTGATCGACATCATCTCCGACACGCTGAAGAAGGGCGACTCCATCTCACTGGTTGGCTTCGGCTCTTTCGAAGTTCGCAAGCGCGCCGCTCGCACCGGCCGCAACCCCAAGACCGGCGAAGAACTGAAGATCAAGGCCTCCAAGGTTCCGGCATTCAAACCGGGCGCAACGCTGAAGGCTACGGTCAACGGCACCAAGGCCAAGAAGTAATCATTGGCAAATCCTGGTTCAGGGCCGCCATGCGGTCCAGGACCAGGTTGCAGTCAATCTGGCTGCAACTTTCCTTCAGCGCCCAGCCTGCTGATCGAGTCAGACATTTCCCTCCTCTCGCAGCAACCTGAATCATCCTGTCGCCCCTTGGCGATACGCTCAAACCCCATACCGCATCCAGATGCCCACACCTGGCACAGACGTTTTCCGTGACACCGGGCAACGCTTGAAACTATTTTCCATTCAAATTCAGATGGATACCCCATCTCTACAACTAAAGTTGTACATCCATTCTTCCTGATTGGCGCTAAGTTCGCGGCGTGGGAATCCCCACGCTCAACGACTAATCAAGGAGGCAGTATGAAAAAAATGGTCAATGTGTTGCTGATGGTGGTTGCAGGCTTGATGGCGCTCCCGGCTTTTGCCGCGGTCAATATCAACACCGCAACGCAATCCGAACTGGAGGCCGTCAAAGGCCTGGGGCCAAGCAAAGCCCAATCCATCATTGCTTACCGTGAAGCCAACGGTAGTTTCAAGAGCGTCGATGATCTGGATAAAGTAAAGGGCTTCGGCAAAGCCAGCATTGAAAAAATCAGGACCGAACTTTCAGTCGGCGCAGACAGCGCCAAGAAAAAATAATCGGCTTGCCTGCGTCTCTGTAACAGCCAATCGCGAATCTCGCAGTGAAACTCAGACTGCGGGATTCGCCCCTAACAAATACGGCCGAAAGCTGATGAACCTGGCCAAGCCAGTATAATCCGCGCTTTCCTGGCCGTTCTCCTATTGCATGTCTACCCTTGCCGTCATTCTGATCGCGACTGCCGCTGGCAGTGTGCTGAGCTTGTTGCTCGCAGCGGCATTGGCTTTTTCGGCGCGTCCCAGCTGGATTCCGGTTCTGGTGAGCTACGCCATTGGCGCGCTGCTTGGTGCCTCCTTGCTGGAAGTATTGCCCGAAGCCGTTGAAATGGGCGGCGATATCGAAACCGTCGGCAGGGCCTTGCTGGGCGGCATTTTGATGTTCTTTTTGCTGGAAAAACTGGTGTTGTGGCGCCACTGTCACGACGAGGTGTGCGAGGCCCATGGCAGCCACAGCCATGACCACGGCCATGATCACGGCCGCTCCGGTGGAATGATCATGGTGGGCGACACCTTCCACAACTTTGTCGACGGCATCATCATCGCCGGCGCGTTCATCGCCGATTTCCGGCTCGGAGTGGTGACCACGCTGGCGATCATTGCGCACGAAATCCCGCAGGAAATCGGCGACTTTTTGATCCTGCTGCATTCAGGCTATACGCGCACCCGCGCGCTGCTGCTCAATTTCCTGAGCGGTGTCGCCACCCTGATCGGCGCGCTGATCGGCTATTACGCCCTGTCGATGTTGCAGGGCTGGACGCCGGTTTTGCTGGGGCTGGCGGGCGCGAGCATGCTGTATGTGGCGATGTCGGATCTGATCCCGGGTCTGCACAAGCGCGCTGAAATCGGCGCCACCCTGCAACAGCTAGTGCTGATCGGACTGGGTATCGGAACCGTCGCGCTGATCGGCTACCTCCTCGACCACGGGCACTGAGCGACGACGACGGCGGCTCGGCCGGTCGAAGGTATAAACAAACAGTGCCAGCGGCAACACGCCCAGAAAGATCAGGATGGCCAGCGCCTTGCCGATGCTGCTGGCGGTAATCGCCATCATCAGAATCACATACGCCCAGCCAATCGCTACGATATACATCTCATTGCTCCATCAGGATTGAACGTCATGGTAACCAAAGCCACCTCCACCCGCTCACCGACCGTCGGTTTCGTTTCGCTCGGCTGCCCCAAAGCGACCGTCGATTCAGAGCGCATCCTCACGCAGCTGCGCGCCGAAGGCTACGGCATCGTCGGCAGTTACGACGATGCCGATGTGGTGGTGGTCAACACCTGCGGCTTCATCGACGCGGCGGTGCAGGAATCGCTCGAAGCGATCGGCGAGGCGCTGGCAGAAAACGGCAAGGTGATCGTCACTGGATGCCTCGGCGCCAAGGCCGACCTCATCCGCGAAGCGCACCCCAAAGTACTGGCGGTGTCCGGCCCGCACGCGCTGGATGAAGTGATGCAGGCGGTGCACACGGCGCTGCCGAAACCGCACGATCCGTTTGAGGACCTGATTCCACCGGGCGGCGTCAAGCTCACCCCGCGCCACTACGCCTACCTGAAAATTTCGGAAGGCTGCAACCACCGCTGCACGTTCTGCATCATCCCCTCGATGCGCGGCGATCTGGTGAGCCGTCCGGTCGGCGATGTGATGCGCGAGGCCGAGGCGCTGGTGAGCGCCGGCGTCAAAGAATTGCTGGTGGTGTCGCAGGACACCAGCGCCTACGGCGTGGACGTCAAATACCGCCCCGGCTTCTGGAACGGCCGCCCACTCAAAACCCGCATGACCGAACTCGCCGGCGCGCTCGGCAGCCTCGGCGCCTGGGTGCGCCTGCATTACGTCTATCCCTATCCCAGCGTGGACGACGTGATTCCGCTGATGGCCGACGGCATCATCCTGCCGTATCTGGACATTCCATTCCAGCATGCCAGCCCGCGCATTCTCAAGCTGATGAAACGCCCCGGCGCCGTCGAGAAAACCCTCGACCGCATCCAGTCCTGGCGTGCCGCCGTACCCGATCTCACCCTACGCTCGACCTTCATCGTCGGCTTTCCCGGCGAGACCGATGCCGAGTTCGAAGAACTGCTGGCCTTTCTCAAGGAAGCGCAACTGGATCGCGTCGGCTGCTTCAAGTATTCGCCGGTTGAAGGCGCGCTGGCCAACGAACTGCCCGACGCGGTGCCCGAAGACCTGAAGGACGAACGCCTGGAACGCTTCATGGAAGTCCAGGCAGAAATCTCGGCGGCCCGGCTCGACGCCAAGATCGGCCGCGAAATCGAAGTCATCGTCGACGAGGAAGACGAAGTCGGCACCCTCGCGCGCAGCCATGCCGATGCGCCGGAAATCGACGGCGTGGTGTATCTCGAAGGGGTGTTTGACCTGGAGCCGGGAACGCGGCTCAAGGTGCGCATCGACGAGGCCGACGAGCACGATTTGTGGGGCACCCCGGTCTAAGTTTGGTCTGGCGAATCCGGCTTACGCCAGTCCCACGATCAGGCTGCGCGGACGTCGCCAGATTTTCCAGGCGTCCATTGCTTGCAACTGCAGCCCCCTGCCGTTGACCGGATCGAGCAGGCTCAGGCCAGCCGCATCAACGGTGCGCAGTGCTGCGAGCAACGGCACAAACCAGCTCCGTTCCAGCTCGCGCATCGCCTCGCGCCAACCATAGGCGTCGCCACATTGCCCGGCGAGAGTCAGGTCATCCAGCAGAACCACGCCTGCCGTTTTCAGCATGGCTGGCTCCAGCTGCGGCGGCGGCGGATAAACGCTTGAACCACAAAATGCGCCCAGCGCACGCGCCGTCGCATCCCGCGCATAAACCGGCCGTCCCGCCGGCGGGGCAACAGGCGCACTGCCGCCGCCCCACAGCCACACCGAATTCACCGGCAACTCGCCGCGCGCCTCGCGCGCCAGATTCACCGGGTGATCAAACAGCAGCATCTGCAACTCGTTCAGCCTCACCCGCAAGGGCCCGGCTGCATCGCCCTGCGGCAGCAGGGGATGGATGTCGCGCCCGCTTGCAACGGACACGGGCGTGGTGCGCAGGTGTGGCGCATGCGGAAAATGCAGATACCAGCGGGTGGGATGCAAGGGCAGCGGGCGCAAGGCATCGCCAAAATGCTGGCGGATACTGGCCACCAGCGCATCGGCCTCCTGCTGCAACAGGTCGAAGAGACTGCTGTCCGCCAGCACGATGCGGTCGCGCATCACCCGCAAATGCACCGGGTCGGCGCGCAGCCAGTAGCCACCGCCTGCCCCGCCATCGGCAGCAAGGGTGATCGGCGCCAGCGGCCAGTCCTGCTGGCGCGCGATTCCCAGCGCTTCGCACAGGGCGGCCTCGGCGCCCTCGTCCGGGCAGCGCAGCCGGGTGCCGCGCGCGAGCAGCGTTTGCAGCGCAGGCAGCTGCAAATCCTGCGCGGCGGTCTCCAGCAAGCGCGGCGGTGGAAATAAATGCGGGATCAAGAAAAGCATTCTTCGAGTGTAAGCGGATTCGCTGGAATGGCGGGCTGCATTGGCAGTCGAACCAGGCGGCTGTGGCATACTCGACGCAAACCTTCAGTGAGTCCTCTTTTGCTTCCCTTCGAACTTCAAATCGGCCTGCGTTACACCCATGCCAAACGCAGCAATCACTTCATTTCCTTCATCTCCATCGTTTCGATGGCGGGCATTGCACTGGGCGTGATGGCGCTGATTGTGGTGCTCTCCGTGATGAACGGATTTCAGGAAGAATTGCGCGCGCGCATTCTGGGCGTGGCCGCGCATCTGGAAATCAGCGGCCCGGCAGACCAACTGGCTGACTGGCGCGGCGTCTTGCTGCAGGCCAAACAGAACAAGAACGTCGTCTCCGGCGCGCCCTATGTCAACGCGCAGGGCATGCTAGCCAATGGCGACAACGTGCGCGGCGCGATCATTCGCGGCGTGTTGCCGGAGATGGAAAGCCAGGTGGCGGATCTCGCCCGGCACATGAAGCTGGGCAAGCTCACCGACCTCAAGCCTGGCGAATTCGGCATCATTCTCGGCGGCGAGCTGGCACGCGTGCTCAACGTCTATCCGGGCGACAAGGTGGTGCTGCTCACGCCGCAGGGCAACATCACCCCGGCGGGTGTCATGCCGCGCGTCAAGCAGTTCACCGTCACCGGCATATTTGAAGCCGGCATGTTCGAATACGATTCCGGCCTCGCGCTGGTCCATCTGCAGGACGCGCAAAAACTGCTGCGGCTGGGTGACGACGTGTCGGGCGTGCGGCTCAAGCTCGACGACCTGTTTCGCGCGCCCTTCGTCACCCGCGAACTGGCGCAAGCCCTCGACGGCAGCTATTACCTCACCGACTGGACGCAAAGCCACGCCAACTTCTTCCGCGCGGTTGCCATCGAAAAACGCATGATGTTTTTGATCCTGCTGCTGATCGTCGCCGTCGCCGCGTTCAATATCGTCTCCACCCTGGTGATGGCGGTGACCGACAAGCAATCCGACATTGCCATCCTGCGCACACTGGGGGCCCGGCCCGGATCGATCATGCGCATCTTCATCGTGCAGGGCGCGTTCATCGGCGTGTTCGGCACCCTGCTCGGCGTGGTCAGCGGCGTGCTGCTTGCGCTCAATGTCGAAACCGTGGTGCCGATGATCGAACGCCTGTTCGGCATGGATCTGTTCCCGGCCGACGTTTACTACATCAGCCAGTTGCCGTCCAAACTGGTGTGGGCGGATGTCGGCGTCATCGCCGGCATTTCGCTGCTGATCAGCCTGCTCGCGACCTTGTATCCGAGCTGGGCCGCGTCGCGCATCAACCCGGCGGAGGCACTGCGTTATGAATGAAACCGTGCTGCGTTGCAGCGGACTCAGCAAAACCTTTCGCCAGGGAAAGAACGACGTACAGGTTCTGCTTGGCGTCGATCTTGAAGTCCGTGCGGGCGAATCGCTGGCCATCGTCGGGGCATCGGGCTCGGGCAAAAGCACCCTGCTGCATCTGCTGGGCGGGCTCGATACGCCCACCGCTGGCGCGGTCGAACTGCTGGGACGCAATCCCTTTGCCATTTCCGAAGCGGCGCGCTGCGAACTGCGCAATACCGCGCTCGGATTTGTGTATCAGTTTCACCACCTGCTGCCGGAATTCACCGCGCTGGAAAACACCGCGATGCCGCTCACCATCCGCCGAATGGATCGCGCGCAGGCGATGGCGCGCGCCGCCGACGTACTGACCGAAGTCGGATTGGGCCATCGCCTGAGTCACCGCCCCGGCGAACTGTCCGGCGGCGAGCGGCAGCGCGTCGCCATTGCACGCGCACTGGTCACCCAGCCCGCCTGCATCCTGGCCGACGAACCCACCGGCAACCTCGACCGCCACACCGCCGATGCCGTATTCGACCTGATGCGCGACCTCAACCGCAAGCAGGCCACCAGCCTCATTGTCGTCACCCACGACAGCAACCTGGCTGCGCGGATGGATCGGCAGCTGCGGCTGGTTGATGGAATACTGCTGACCAATTAATCGCATTACGCGATGCGGTTTTATCTCATCGCATTCTGTCTCGGCGTGTGGCTACTGCAACAGCAGGCCAGCCTGCCTTCCGCGCGCTGGCTGGGGCTGTTGCCGCTGCTGGGCAGCGTGTTGTGGCTGCCGCGCTTTTCCCGAACCACGCCTGAAATCCTACGCCGGCTGGCCGTTGCGCTGTTGAGCCTTGCACTCGGCTTTGCCTGGGCAGCCTGGCGCGCTGACCTGCGGCTGGCCGAGCGACTGCCCGATCACTGGCAAGGGGTGGATATCAGCCTGGTGGGCGTGGTGAGCGATCTGCCGCAAAGCGATGCGCGCGGCGAACGCTTTGTGTTCGATGTCGAGCAGGTGCTGACCCCCAATGCACCCGATCTGCAGCGCATCCAGATCGCGCGCTACTGGCCGCGCAATACGCAAGATCGCATCCCGACCGTGCAGGCAGGCGAACGCTGGCAACTCACGGTGCGGCTGAAGCGCCCTTACGGCACCCACAACCCGCACGGTTTCGATCTCGAAGCCTGGATGCTGGAACGCGGCATCGCCGCCTCGGGCTATGTACGCAAACAAGCCACCCCGCAACGCCTCGCTGCGCGCGCAGCCACCCCCACCGCCTGGATCGCCGCCACGCGCGCCGGCATACGCGAACGAATTCGTGCCACGCTGGATGACGCGCCCTATGCCGGCGTCATTACCGCGCTGGTCATCGGCGACCAGCGCGGCATTCCGCATGAGCAATGGCGCGCGTTCACCCGCACCGGCGTCAATCATCTGCTGTCGATCTCCGGTTTACACGTCACCATGATCGCCGCCCTCGCCGGCTGGCTGGTGGCCTTCGGCTGGCGACGCTGGCCGCACCTGGCGGAACGTTTGCCCTCCCGGCAGGCCGGTCTGCTGGGCGCCGTACTGGCGGCGTGCGCGTATGCCGTGCTGGCCGGATTTCAGGTACCCGCGCAGCGCACCCTGTTCATGCTCGCCGTGCTGGCGCTGACATTCTGGGGACGCCGCGAGCCGCGGCCTTTTTCGGCGTTGACTTGGGCGCTGTTCTTCGTCTTGCTGATCGACCCGTGGGCGGTGTTGTCAGCCGGGTTCTGGCTGTCGTTTGGCGCCATGGCGGTGATCCTGTGGGTCACGTTCGGCCGCGTGGCGTTGCCGGACAAGCTGCGCGGCTGGGTCACTGTGCAAGCCGCGCTGACGCTGGCGCTGGCGCCCGCCCTGCTGTTGCTGTTCCAGCAGGTATCGCTGATTTCGCCGCTGGCCAACGCCATCGCCATACCCGTGGTCAGTTGGCTGGTCACGCCACTGGCCTTGCTCGGCGTGATCGCCCCGCCGCTGTGGCATGCCGCGGCATGGCTGATGGACGGACTGGGACACAGCCTGCTGTGGGCCAGCGCCTTGCCATGGGCCATCGCCGTGCAGCCCGCACCGGACGGCTGGGCAATCCTGCTGGCGATTATCGGTACCGTTTGGCTCCTGCTGCCACGCGGATTTCCGCTACGCGCGTTGGGTGCGTTGTTGTGGCTGCCGCTGGTGTTCCCGCCGACCGCCAGCATCGCGCCCAAGCACTTTGAAGCCGACGTGATCGACGTCGGCCAAGGCACCGCCATCCTGATCCGCACCGCCCGCCACACCCTGCTATACGACACTGGCCCCGCCTTTGCCGACAGCAATGCCGGCGAGCGCATCATCGTGCCCTACCTGCGCGCAACGGGCGTTGGCGAATTGTCCGGCATGATCGTCTCGCACGATGACAGCGACCACAGCGGCGGCCTGCACTCCGTATTGCGCGACCTCCCCACCGGCTGGCTGCTGCATGGCCTGCCCGATACCAGCCCGCTATTGAACAGCACCCCCACACCCCGCCATTGCCAGCGCGGCCAACACTGGCAATGGGACGGCGTGCGCTTCGATGTTCTCAACCCGCCAGCCACGGCCTATAGCGAAACCAGCCGCCGCGACAACGACTTCAGTTGCGTATTGAAAATCAGCAACGGCGGGCAAAGCCTGCTGATCACCGGAGATGGCGAACGGCGCGTTGAACTCGAACTCATGGAGCAGGCTTTACGCCACAACGGCACGGACCTGTCAGCCACCGTCCTGATCGCCGGCCACCACGGCAGCCGCACCTCGTCGCTGGCCGAATTCGTCGAACAGGTGCAGCCGCAGATCAGCGTATTCACCATGGGCTACCGCAACCGCTTCGGCCACCCGCATCCCCAGGTCGTCTCACGATTCCGCGAGCAGGACGCCCGCATCCTGCGCAGCGATAGGGGCGGCCTCATCAAGCTCACGTTCAGCGAGGCTGGCGTGGCGACAGCGGAATATCGCCCGTCTCATCGCCGCTATTGGCAGGACAGCCCACCATGAAATGCCCGGGCTTACCTTGAAGAGGGTGGCCCAACTGAACCGCCCCAGGTTTCCAAAGTATTTTCGAGTCCGATGTGAACTACGTTGTTTCTTCGCGAACGCATGCAGCGCTGGAATTCCGGCGCCTGCGCACAGCGCCCCCTATCAGCCCCAACCCAGCCAGCATCAGGGCGTAGGTTTCAGGCTCAGGCACCACAGCAACTGCTGTTCCCGTCAGAACCCAATCGCTGGTCATCCCTTGAAAGGGCCCGCCCGTATTCATCAGGCTCCAGTGCAGCGTAAAGTTGTAAACACCATACCCGCCCTCGACCGTTGGCTGGATAATCCATTCGCCGGTACCCGTGGCTTGACCGCCTTGCCAGAAACGGTTGCCATTCCACTCGGTAAAGAATCCGGAGAAATCAGCAGACAGGGCTGGCTCATAAGGCGAGCCCGTTACCGTGATGGCGCCTGGTTCCGGATCTGCAATCGTGATCGTGCTGCAAGTGGGATTGCACCCCGCCGATGTCTCCACACTGTGGGCGAAAAACGTGTTCCAGGAAATGCCTAGAAAATCGAAGGTCGTCACCGGATTGGCGGCACTGCCGTGCAGACCATCGGCATCCACCACCCCATTGATCACCCCATCATCCAGGGTGTTTGAAGGGCCCGCGAGAACAGGTACCGCACCAAGCGTACTGGATGAGTCTGACATCGTGAACGTCCCCCCGGTGATGGTGATGGACTCGGTCGTCCAGGCATACGCCGGGGAAACAACCATTGAAACGAGTAATGCAAACAAGCAACGGATATTCATGGAACGGGTCTCCTCATATTTCGAATTTTCGTAGGCCAATCTCATCAAATAACGTGTCGGCACAACACGCAATGACGAAACATGGCTAAGTGGCACAACGGGGAATATCAACGCAAAAACCATGCCTTATGTTTTATCCAAACAAATCATCGGCATACAAAACCCTTGTCTTGACAAAGGTACGTTTGATGTAAAACAATCCGACAACTTCCGGGGCGTCCAGTCACGACGCCTGCCGCCAACGGGTCACTGAAGGCACCATTCCCTGGCACCGCCATCGGATAAAAATGAATCAATAAACAAACGTACCCGGCTATATCTCCTGTTTTTACGCATAAAAAAAGCCAGGGACGCATCCCTGGCTCAATTTATTGCCTTAATTTGAATTAATGCAGGCCAACACCTTCATCGAGGACCCAGCCCAGGCTCACGCCTAGTACATGCTGACTCATTTCGATATCAACGCCACCGACAATGTTCTGGTTGACTGCGCTTTGCTTGTTGTTATGAACGTACATGTAGGCACCCGTAATTTCCATCGGCGAATCGCTGGACTTCCAGGTGAAGCCTACTGAGTAATGGTGTTCCACCGTTGCAGGTGCCAGCGTATTGAACGTCAGCTGGTCATCCTTGATCGGGGTTGCACCATAGTTGTAACCCGCCCGCACCGTCCAGCTGTCGTTGACTTGCCAGTCTGCTCCAATTTTATAAACCGTCATGTCCATCCAGCCAAACCCCATACCAGCATCTTCGCCTAAGCATTTTGCCGGATCACCCCCACCGCCACAGCCGAAACCCGAAGGGATCCCTAAAAAACCAGGATCAGTATCAAAACTGGGACCCCGATTACCAACCGATTTCACGTCGGAATATAAAATCCGGGACACGTCCGCCGCCAAGGTCAGTGATTTGGTCGGTTTGAACGCAATCCCCAGGCCATAGTTTTCCGGAATATCAAAGCCGCCCTGTTCGGCAAACAGTCCCCGGTATTTGTCCAGCTTGGTCATGTACATCCTCGAGGTCCAGGACAAACCGATATTGAACCGGTCATCAAAAAAGTCCCCCAGCCAGCCAAGCTTGATGCCACCGCCATAGGAATAATCAAAACCATTGTTGGTCAAATGTTCCGGATCGCTGGAAATAGGCCTGAAATTCTGCAAACCATACGCGCGGAAGCGCGTGACTGCGCCCACCACCGAGGCCCCCACCGCATGGTCTTCGTTGAGCTTGTACGAAACGGACATCGGTACCAGCAACTGCATCATGTCCACGCCCAGCTTGCCCAAGCCAGCCGTGTCATTAAGGGTGGCGTCAAAAAAGTTTCTTAAATAAGTCGAATTCATGCCGCCGTTGCCGACAACGGCGATCCCTGCCGACAATTGCTCGGTCAAGGGCATCGAGAATCCCATTTCAGGAATCAGGAACCACTCCTGGTCGCTTTCGGAAGCCGTATCGAACCCAAAAAAAGATTGATCGCCCGAACTGGACGACTTGCCGACGGATGCACTGCGAACAGGGTTGAATACACTGATGCCGATGTCACCGCGCATCCCGACCTTAGACAGGTTGGCGGGGTTGTAGGCCGCCGAAATGGCATCCTGGGGTGCGGCGATCCCGACCCCCCCCATGCCCATGGCTTTCATGCCGAAACCGGGAAGGAAATAACCGTTGGTTGCATGCGCCGATGTTGCGGCCATGAGCGCAGAGATCAAGGCTGCGTGTTTCAGGACATGTTTCATGGGTAGAGGCTCCTCTTGACGTTTTTGAGTTGGAATATTTCGTAGCCAAGCCACGATTAAAAACAGCGAGCAAGCTTATCAACAAGCCGCCCCATTGTCGATAAACCCAGCTGATAAATTGCTTTTAATTTCATTAAATCAACGCATTGACTCATCGACTTCACAAATGAGCCACAAAAAAAGCGGCGGGTTAACCCCGCCGCTTTTTAGCTCCAGTAGTTCAGTCAAATAAACCGACTCAACACCAGAAATCCTGCAGATGGATCAGGCAACCAGCTTGCGGCGACGTGCCACCATGCCGCCCACCAGGCCCAGACCAGCCAGCATCATGCCGTAGGTCGAAGCTTCGGGAACAGCAGCTGCAGTACCCTGCACGCTCCAAATACCGGTTTTACCGCTAAAAGCGCCACCAACGATGGTTGAAGACCAGGTAGCTGTAAATGCACCCGTGCCTGCATCGTAAGAACCAACCACGCTGGAATTACCTTGGTTGAAGTTGCTGCCATTCCAAGCTGCAGTGATTGACGACAGATCCATGGTAATTACGCTGCCAGTAATATCACCATTCGGCACGGGACCGCCAGGTACAACGTTAGTACCGAAAGGCATGCCAGCTGGAATGTAAGTAGCTGTACCGTCTTGGGTGAATACGCCGACCGCACCGCCGAAAAAGGGGAACAGATTAGCGTTGGAACCATAAGCATCAGCAAGATCAAAGCCAAAAGCACCGAAAGCAACCGGAGCCATGGTAACGGTCGGCATTTCAAATGTGCCGCTGGTGATGAACAGATCAGTAATCGGTGCAGCCTGTGCGCCAGTAGCAGCAATAGCCAGAACAGCAGCAGCAGCAATCTTTGTCATTGTGAAATTCATTGTAAATCTCCTCATGTAGAAAAATTATCGATCGATTAAACAACTACATTGTGTTGTTACCCCCTTGGGCGGAGTACTTGGCTCCGATTAATTCCCATCGCGGCGCTTCACATAAAGCAATGGCAATGCCAATCTAATTAAACATTTACTTATACGCATTACAAATCAACAAGATAAAAGTTCATTGAATGGCTTCAAGTCTCCACAGGCTGAAAGATCCAGCCCTGAATGTGTAAATTTTTCCGACATAATTCGGGCTGCATGAGCAGAAAACTGATCCATCCGGGAATTACTGCAACGATCCGCCTGCGCGACAAGCACAATTTCACATGTTCAATCAGTACGTTACTACCATCCGCCCACCCCATCCGCTCACGTGTAAAATTTATCGACAAACAGTTTCAGATAAATAAAACTTATTTATGCATAAGCAAAGAAGCGGGTGCCTGACCGTCAAACCCTGGGCCGTGGCGCTGCGGTGTTGAGCGCCGCGCGCCCCTCGGCTCGAAACGCTTGGTTATGCGTGACGCGAACGGGCGGGAGAGGTTTAGATATCCTTCGCGAGCGCCACATACCGAAACCGCGTCGCTGTTGCTGCTCTGTTTGGTGCAGCAAGAAATCACTGAGCGCATACGACTTTTTGGCGCCCGTGAAACAAGCTGGCCGCTGAACACACGATGCAGGCGCTCACGGCCGCACCGAGCACATTGCTGGCGAATCCACGTTTGGGTGAAAAGCTGGAAGAGTTTCGAACCACGCGATGTACGGCAGATTCTCGCTGGACACGATGAAATGCACTACGAAGTTCAGGAATCCACGATTTAGGTGCTGCGGCTATGGCACGCGCGCGAGGCTCGATAGCTTGAATCTTGCAGCTTGAGTCTTGCAATTCAATACGCGTTCTGATCCCGCCACACCACAGCCAGCGTCTTGCCGATGATCATGAGGTCGAACATGAGCGACCAGTTGCGCATGTAGTCGATGTCGTACTGGACGCGGGCACGCATTTTGTCGAGGGTTTCGGTTTCGCCGCGCAGGCCGTTGACTTGCGCCCAGCCGGTAATGCCGGGCTTGACCTTGTGGCGCAGCATATAGCCCTTGATCAGCTTGCGGTATTGCTCGTTGTGGGAGACGGCATGGGGGCGCGGGCCAACGACGCTCATGCGGCCTTGCAGCACGTTGATGAACTGTGGCAGTTCGTCGAGCGAGGTGCGGCGGATGAAGCGGCCAAAAGGCGTGATGCGCGGATCTTCGCGGCCGGCCTGCTGGATGACGCCGGCCTCGGCATGGGCGCGCATGGAGCGGAATTTGTAGATGAGGATTTCATGGCCATCGAGGCCGTAGCGGCGCTGCTTGAAAATGATGGGACCGGGCGAGGACAGCTTGACACCCAGCGCAAGGATGAGCAGCAGCGGCCAGATCATCAGCAGGATGAGGCTGGCGATGACGAGGTCGCTGAGGCGCTTGCCGATGCCGCTGACGCCGAGGGTGGGGGTTTCGGTGAGCGCGACGACGGGCATGCCGTGGATGTGATCAACCCGCGCCTGGATGAGGTCGGAGACGAAAATATCCGGGACGAAATAGACCGAGGTGGTGGTGTCGCGCAGGGCGTCAAGCAGCCCCAGCGTGCGCGGTTGCGCGGCCATGGGCAGGGTGATGTAGACGAGGTCGATGCCGTTGCCGTTAACGTATTCGGGGATGTCGGGCAGTTTGCCCAGCAGTTTTTTGGGGTCGGTCAGGTCGGTGCGATCGATGGTGCGGTCGTCAAAAAACCCGATCACATCGACGCCCAGCGAGCTGTCGTCGACAAAACGACCGCGCAATTCGGTGCCCAGGCTCCCCGCGCCCACGATGATGGCGCGCCGGCGGCCGCCTTCGAGCAGCAGCAGGCGCGGCAGCAGCTTGCGGGTAATGCGGTGGGCGACATACATGGCAACAGGCGTCGCCAGCATCCACGCCATGACCAGATTGGGGGGGAAGAAATCGAGATAGCCGGTGGAATACCCGAACAGCAGAATCAGCCCGGACAGGAAAAACCAGGGCATGACGGACTCATTCCAGAAGGCGCGCAAGGTGACTTCAGGCCACTTCCCGGGAAAGGTCAGGGTAAAGACGATCAGTGCCAGGATGGGATACGGCCCCTTGAAAGGTTCGCCGAAATACATCGCGCAGCCGATCAGCACCAGCACGGCCACAAACGGGTCGAGCAGAATCTTGGTCAGCGATACAACGGAAAGTTGCTGCCGGAACAGCCACTGGTTGTGGTTTGGCATTACTTCAATGGCATCGTCACGATGCGGGTTTCCTCGGCTGCTCGTTGGCAGGCTCGTAATTAATCTAGTGTCTCCCCAGCCAGACAAGTCATGGCGGTGCGCACATTATCCAACAGATATTGCGGATCGAGGTTATCTGAACTTGAAATCAGCCGTCGCGCTGGCCAGTCCGGGTAGGCAAACCGTCTGATGGACAGGGTTCGCCCATAAAAAACGGCTTCCAGGCGGAAGCCGTTGCATGCCGTGTCATGAAAGCAATCAGCCCCAGGCCAGCGAACATCATGGCGTAGGTTTCGGCTTCGGGAGCAGCCAAGGCGATGTTGCCACCCGCAGTGAACAGAAAACCGCCCGTAGCCAGGGCGTTACCGTTGACCTAGATCACACCTAAATGCAGTGCGTCATCGAGCGGACACATTCCGTCACCGGGTTCCCCCCGCCCCGATGCCACGCCACGCTTCCAGCCCCGGCCCCATGCTATTCTGTGCACCATTTTTGGGAGCACGGCTTGATTAAAATTCTGCTGCTGATTGCGGTTGGTTTTGTGGTGTGGGCACTGTTCCGCTCCTATCTGCGTACCTTGAACAAACCGCCTGTTTCGACGCGCGAGTCGGTGGTCGAGGACATGGTGAAATGCGCGCATTGCGGGGTCAATCTGCCACGCAGCGAGGCGATCTATAGCGGTGGCGAACTGTTTTGCTCTCCCGAGCACCAGAAACTCGGCAAAAAATGAACGCTGAGGCAGCGTCCCAGCCACGTCTGTTCACGCAGGGCTATTTCGCGTCGCACTGGCGCAGTCTCGACTACTTCAATCTATACCGCCTGACCCTGGCGATGGCGCTGGTGTTTACCAGCTTGCTGTTCGGGGCGTCCGACATGTTTGCCGAGGGCTCGGGCGAACGCTTTCAGGCGTATGCGTACGCTTATCTGGTTTCCGCTGCCCTGTTTGTGCTGGGCATCCGCGCGCGCTGGCCGGGGTTTCAGGTCCAGCTTACCGCCCACATCTTTGCCGACATCCTTTTCACGATGCTGTTGATGGGCACCAGCCCGCGTCTGGCAGACGGCATGGGCTTGCTGCTGGTGGTGTCGATTGCGTCGGGCGGGCTGGTCGGCAGCGGTCGGCTGACCTTGCTTTATGCGTCCATCGCGTCGATTGCCCTGCTGCTGCAACATGGCCTGAGCGTGCTGGGCAACAGTTCGGGCAGCAGCTCCTACTTTCAGGTCGGCCTGCTCTGCACCGGCTACTTCGCCATCGGCTGGCTGGCGCACACGCTGACGCAACGTGCGCTGCGCTCGGAAACCCTGGCACAGCAACAGGCCGAAGAACTGGCGCTGCTGAACCGCATCAATGCACTGGCGATCGAGAATTCGCCCGATGGCTTGCTGGCCGTGCGCGGCGACGGTGTGGTGCGCCACGCCAGTCCGCGTGCCCTTGCGCTGCTGGGCGTCAGTACCCCGGTGGTGCCGGGCCTCACCCGACTGGAAACCTGCTCGCCCGAGCTGGCACAGTTATCGCGACAACTGTCAGCCCATGTCACGCCCACCTTGAACGCGCCGAACGGCCCCTTGCGGGTACGCTGCATCCCGCTGGCTACAGCGGACGGCAGCCGGGTGCTGGTGCTGGAAGATCAAAGCCAGGCCGCGCAGGAGGCGCAACGGCTCAAGCTGGCGGCGCTGGGGCGGCTGACCGCAAATATCGCGCACGAAATCCGCAACCCGCTTTCCGCCATCAGCCATGCGGCACAGCTCTTGAGCGAAGAGTCGCACGATGCAACCCAGGCCAAGTTGACCGGCATCATCGAAAACAACGCGCGGCGACTCGATCGGCTGGTGGAAGAGGTGCTGACGCTCAACCGGCGCGACCGCCTGAATCCGACCATCATCAACACCCTGTCGCTCACGCCGCTGATCGCCGAATTGCGCCAGGCCGAAGGCATTCCGGAAAAGGCGGTCATCGTCAGCCTGCCCGACCGGCTGCACTTTCAGTTCGACCCCGATCACTTGCGCCAGATCCTGTGGAATCTGCTGCGCAATGCCTGGCATGTTTGCGGCAAAAAGGCCGGCTGCATCCATATCCGCATGCAAAAACAAGGCGAGCAGGTGCAGCTCGACATTCTGGACGACGGCCCCGGGGTGTCAACCGACCATCAAGGCAAGCTGTTCGAGCCCTTTTTTACGACGGGTGCGCAGGGAACCGGGCTGGGCCTGTTTCTCGCCCGTGAGCTGGCCGAGGCCAACCATGCGGAACTGTCCTATGTGCCTGGTTTGAGAGGCGCACATTTCCGCCTCAGTTTGTATGGGAGTGAATAAAGATGGCCAATAGTCCACGCGTCCTGCTGGTGGATGACGAACCTGATCTGCTCGATTTGATGGAGCTCACCCTCGTCAAAATGGGGCTGGAAACCGACCGGGCAAGCAGCGTGGCCGAGGCGCGCGTGCAGCTGACGCGCAACCACTACGATCTCTGTCTGACCGATATGCGGCTGACTGACGGCGAAGGACTGGAGGTCGTCGCGCTTGCCAGCGCGTTGCCTTTGCCGGTGCCGGTTGCCGTCATCACTGCGTTTGGTAATGCGGGCAACGCCGTTGCGGCACTCAAGGCGGGCGCCTTTGACTATCTGTCCAAACCGGTGGCGCTCGACCAGCTGCGTGCCTTGATCAAATCCGCGCTCAAAGTGCCCGGCACCCAGGCCGACGACCCGGCACGCGACCTGATCGGCCAGTCTGCCGCCATGCAGGACATCCGCGCGCGCATCGCCAAACTGGCACGCACCCAGGCACCCGTCCACATCGCAGGCGAATCCGGCAGCGGCAAGGAACTCGCGGCGCGCCTGATTCACCGGCTGGGCAGCCGCGCGGAGCAGCCCTTCATTGCGGTCAACTGCGGTGCGATTCCCGAAACGCTGATGGAAAGCGAATTCTTTGGTTATCGCAAAGGTGCGTTCACGGGTGCCGATGCCGATCGCAACGGGTTCTTTCAGGCGGCAGACGGCGGCACGCTGTTTCTCGACGAAGTGGCCGACCTGCCGTTGTCAATGCAGGTGAAGCTGCTGCGCGTATTGCAGGAAAAGAAGGTGCGCAAGGTCGGCGCAACCGCCGAAGAGGCCATCGATGTGCGCATCGTCAGCGCCACCCACCAGAGTCTCGCTTCACTGGTGGAGACCGGGCGCTTTCGTCAGGATCTGTACTACCGTCTCAACGTCATCGACCTGTTGATGCCCAGCCTGCGCGAGCGGATCGAAGACATCCCCGAAATGGCGCGTTTTCTACTCGGCAAACTGGGCGGAGCCGACGTCAAACTGGATCGCGACGCCGAAAAGGCGCTCAGTGCATACGCCTTCCCGGGCAACGTGCGCGAGCTGGAAAACACCCTGGAGCGCGCGCTGGCCTTGTGCGACAACCAGCACATTCAGGCGGCCGACCTCAACCTTGCACCCGCCCTGCCCGCCACCCACGCCGCGCCCGGCAGCAAATACCCGCTGCAGGATTATCTCGACCAGATGGAACGCGCCGCGATCCTCGAAGCGCTGGAACAGACGCGCTTCAACAAAACCGCCGCCGCCCGCGTGCTCGGGGTCACCTTTCGCAGCCTGCGCTACCGGCTGGAACGATTGGGAATTGAATAGGCTGATCAAAATAAAAGACCCACATCCAGAGCTCCCCCAATTACCAGTAGCTTTTCCCTTCCCTCAAATCGATATTTGAGCCGCAACAGTTCGGGCATACCCCCTTAAGTACCCCCATATGAGAGGGTATCGCTTCAGATCATCCCAAACCTTACCGGACGAGCAGGCAAACAAAAAGCCCGTTTTTACGCGGGCTTCAGGGTGTTACTGGACATTATTGGATGATTAATTGGTGCCGCTTGTCGGATTCGAACTGACGACCTACCGCTTACAAGGCGGTTGCTCTACCCCTGAGCTAAAGCGGCGCGGGCGAGATTATAACGATGTCGCTCGCAAGTTGAGGGATTACTTGACTACTTTAAGTGAGGGCCGGCCTTTGGGCGGAACAGGCGCGTCGCCCGATGGCTCGGGCGCAGTCTGATCAGGGGGTGGCGTTTCAACATCAGTCGGTTCGAAGTGGAGGCCCTGGCCATTTTCACGCGCAAAAATGGCGGCCACCCTTTCAACCGGTACGGATATCTCGTGCGAAACCCCGCCAAAACGCGCGGAAAACTGGATCCAGTCGTTATCCAGCATGAGATTGCGGGTGGCACCAGCACTGACATTCAGCACGATCTGTCCGTCTTTGACAAACCCCATCGGCACACGGGTATGCGCATCCACCGAAACCAGGAGTTGCGGGGTGTAACCCGAATCCGTGCACCATTCATACAGGGCACGGATCAGATAAGGTTTGGTTGAGGGATCGGCCACCGACTTTCCTGATCGGCTTTACTTACGCAGGGCTTTTTCGGTCGGCGTCAGCGCGCTGATGAAGGCAGGACGGCTGAACAGACGCTCACGGTATTTGAGTACTGGAGCAGCAACCTTGGGCAGTTCAATGCCGTAATGTTCGAGACGCCACAACAGCGGCGCAATGGCCACATCCAGCATGGAGAACTCGTCGTTCATCAGGTATTTTTGCTTGGTCAGGATGGGCGACAACTGCGACAGGCTGTCCCGAATCTCCACTCGCGCCTTGTCGGATGCCTTGCCGAGCGAATGCTGCAGGGTATCGACATGGGTGAACAGATCATGCTCAAAATTGAACAGCACCAGTCGCGCACGGGCACGCATGACGGGATCCGGCGGCATCAGCTGTGGATGCGGGAAGCGCTCGTCGATGTATTCGTTGATGATGTTGGACTCGGTCAGAATCAGATCGCGCTCGACCAGCACCGGCGTTTTACCGCTGGGGCTGATGCTCGCAATCTCTTCCGGCTTGTTGTGCATGTCCACATCGATGACTTCAAAATCCATGTCTTTTTCGAACAGGACGATGCGGCAGCGGTGGCTGTAAGGGCAAGTACTGCCTGAATACAAGGTCATCATGGCGGGGGTTCCCTTATTGTGATGTTGCGTGTGTTTGATGCTTGAAACGTCAACAGCCGGACACAGTCCGGCTGTTGGCTAACGACAAAACAGGATCAGTGAATGTCTTTCCAGAACTCTTTCTTCAGGTAATACGCCACCACGAAGAAAACCCCGAGAAACAGCAGAACAATCACGCCCAGTTTTTTACGCTGGAGCTGGGCAGGCTCGCCCATCCAGACCAGGTAGTTGACCAGATCGCCGACCTGGGCATCGTACTCGGCCAGGGTGACGGTGCCGGGCTTGACCAGTTCGAAGCGATCGAAAGCATGCGTCTCTTTGCCTTCATGGTCGACGACTGTCTTGTAGTGCGCAACCTGCTCACCCTGCAGGCTCCACATCACATGCGGCATGCCAACCTTGTCAAACACGGTGTTGTTCCAACCCGTGGCACGCGTGTCATCACGATAAAAACTGCGCAGATAGGTATACAACCAGTCCGCACCCCGCGAACGGGCGATCACGCTGAGGTCGGGCGGCGTAGCACCGAACCAGGCTTTGGCTTCGGCCTTGGTCATGCCGACCTTCATGAGCTCGCCCGGTTTTTCAGCGGCGAACATCAGGTTGTCCTTGATCTGATCTTCGGTCAGGCCAATGTCCTGCAGGCGCGCATACCGCATGGCACTGGCGCTGTGACAGTTGAGACAGTAGTTGACGAACATGCGTGCGCCGCGCTGCAACGAATCCTGATCAGCCAGATTAACCGGTGCCTTGTCCAGGTGGACGGTGGCACCCGCTGCAAAAGCCAGAACGGGAGCAGCCGCCAGCAGTAAAAGAAAGTTCTTCAAGCGTTTCATTTAGCCAGTCACCCTTTCTGGTTCCGGTTTGGTTTTATCAATCGAGGTATACCAAGGCATCAACAGGAAAAACAGGAAGTAAATCACTGAGAAAACCTGGGCAACAAGGGTCGCCACCGGCGTGGAAGGCAGCAAGCCCAAGTAGCCCAAGCCGACGAAGGAGATGATGAACAGTGCCAGTGCGATTTTATAAATCGGACCGCGATAGCGGATCGACTTGACCTTGCTGCGATCCAGCCACGGCAGGAAGAACATCAGCACGATCGACATGCCCATCGCCACCACGCCGGGGAACTGCGAACCGAACAGCGGCGGTACCGCGCGCAGAATCGCGTAGAACGGCGTGAAGTACCACAGCGGCGCGATGTGCTGTGGCGTCTGCAGCGGGTCGGCCGGGACGAAGTTGGCCGCTTCGAGGAAGTAGCCGCCCATTTCCGGGGCAAAGAACAGGATCGCCGAGAACACCATAAGGAAGACGATCACGCCGACGATGTCCTTCACCGTGTAATACGGGTGGAAGGGAATGCCGTCGAGCGGAATGTGCGTCACCGGATCCTTGTGTTTCTTGATTTCGACGCCGTCGGGGTTGTTGGAACCGACTTCATGCAGCGCCACCAGGTGCACCACCACCAGGCCAAGCAGCACCAGCGGCAGGGCGATGACGTGGAACGCAAAGAAGCGGTTCAGGGTGGCATCGCCGATCACGTAATCACCACGAATCCAGATCGACAGGTCTTCACCGATGAAAGGCACGGCAGCGAACAGGTTGACGATCACCTGAGCGCCCCAGTACGACATCTGGCCCCACGGCAACAGATAGCCGAGGAAAGCTTCGGCCATCAGCGCCAGGTAGATCATCACACCGAAGATCCAGATCAGTTCGCGCGGCTTGCGGTAGGAACCGTACATCAGGCCACGGAACATGTGCAGATAGACGACGACGAAGAACATCGACGCGCCGGTGGAGTGCATGTAGCGAATCAGCCAGCCCCAGTCGACGTCGCGCATGATGTACTCGACGGAAGCAAAGGCGAGCTCTGCGTCCGGCTTGTAGTTCATGGTCAGAAAAATGCCGGTGACAATCTGCAGCACCAGCACCAGCAGTGCCAGCGAGCCAAAGAAGTACCAGAAGTTGAAGTTCTTGGGTGCGTAGTACTCGGACAGGTGCGCCTTGTACGTCGCGGTGAGCGGGAATCGGTCATCGACCCAACCCATCATTTTTTGCAGGGCAGACATTCTTAGGCTCCTTTTGCGTCTACACCGATCAGCAATTTGGCATCGCTGAGGTATTGATGAGGCGGAATCACCAGGTTGGTCGGGGCAGGGACATTCTTGAAGACGCGTGCAGCGAGGTCAAAACGCGAACCATGGCAAGGACAGAAAAAACCGCCCGGCCAATCTCCGCCCAGATCAGCAGCGCCAACCTCCGGGCGGAAAGTCGGCGAACAACCCAAGTGCGTACAAATCCCGACGGCCACCAGATATTCCGGCTTGATCGAGCGGGTGGCATTGGTGCAGTACGCGGGCTGTTGAGGCTGCTCGCTCTTTGGGTCAGTCAGCTGGCCGTCGATCGTAGCCAGCTTGTCGAGCATTTCCTTGGTGCGATTGACAATCCACACCGGCTTGCCGCGCCATTCGACCGTCAGCAGCATGCCCGGCTCGACCTTGCTGATATCCACTTCAACCGGCGCCCCCGCTGCCTTGGCACGCGCGCTGGGCTGCATGCTGATCACCAGCGGAATGGCGACGGCTGCCACAGCAACACCGCCGACTGCGCTGGTTGCGGCAATCAGAAATTTGCGTTTACTTGGGTTCATTTTTTGTCCATCAACTTCCTGGCTCATGATTACCTGACCTGAACGTGTTGCGATAAAACCGGCATTCTAACCAATTTGCTGCCCTCTCCGGAAGCCCGATATGGGTATTGGTCATATCAAGCCCCGTCCACGGCTATAATCTCGGCGCGGCAATTTACGCCAAGTCACTGAATTTAATCAATATGCGCAAAATCTGGTTGCTCTTCGCCCAATCCGCCACCGTGGCGCTGGGCGTGCTGTTCGTCGTCACCCTGTTCAAGCCTGACTTCCTGCACACGTCATCGCAGCCACAGAACCTCACCATCCAGCAGGCGCAGCATGCACCGGCCGGACATGAGCCCAGCGAATCTTTTGCAACCGCCGCGACAAAAGTCATTCCGGCGGTAGTCAACATTTTCACCCAGCAAACCATCCGCAGCCCGGCTCACCCCTCGCAGCAGGATCCGGTGTTCCGCTATTTCTTTGGCGACCGTCTGGAGGCGCGGCCGCGCCAGGCGTCCAACCTCGGTTCGGGCGTGATCGTTAGCCCGAACGGCTACATTCTCACCAATCACCACGTGGTCGCGGCCGCCGACCAAATCCAGGTTGCGCTGGCGGATGGCCGCACCCTGCCCGCACGCGTGGTCGGCACCGATCCGGACACCGACCTGGCCGTGCTCAAAATCGATGCCGACAAACTGCC
>Ga0208375_1000587_pt1 | contig 51201 bp, 56 predicted proteins | sample RifOxyD1_FD_184038 | JGI IMG/M metagenome (GOLD analysis project Ga0208375, IMG submission 184038) | Soil microbial communities from Rifle, Colorado - Rifle Oxygen_injection D1 (SPAdes) | ecosystem: Environmental > Terrestrial > Deep subsurface > Rock core/Sediment | place: Rifle, Colorado... | reverse complement strand
CCTTTACTTCTTGATTAGTTATTTTAGACATTGTGATATGTAATTAATGTTACTTAATTCTACCACTGCCCTTGCCAGTCGCTCAATCTATCCGTACAACTATGTCTAGTATACGGGGTACTTGCCAATAACTGCTGATGATAATTCTCGTTCTAGATCTGGGATTTCACTTATCTGTTCCCATTGATTGTTTATATTTTGTCTATAATAAAATTTTGATTTCTCCAGAGTATATTGTCCAAGACACAAACATTGAAATTCAAATAAATAAAATGTTCCGTTATCATGTCCGATATCGAGTGACATGAAAGGGGTATCAAATTGGGAGTATACACATTTTGCATAATTAAGTAGACCGTCTGGTAGTTTGGTTTCAAAATCTAATTTACCACTACCACTTGCCCTAAAGTCGTTATCACGAGTACCTCTGAATACGGCATAATATTTTTCTCCATATGCTAATATCCTATAATCGCCGTCTAAATTAGGAACAAAATTTTGGACTATGAATTTACTTCGATTGTTCGATATAGGTATAAAAGTCTTTCCAGTCTTGATTTTTGATATTAAGAGTTTTAGGTTGTCTATAGTAAATATCCTGGAAATCTTATAAGGGTATCTTTTTCTCTTTATTGATGTGTCTAATAGACTGACTTTGTAGCTTCGGGTTCCAGAACCTGGTTTTAGTACAATTGAATCTTTAGAATTAATGAAATCACTTCTTTGATATTCTTCGTATGTTCCAAATCCTCTTGAAATGATGTTTTTAACCTCAGTGATTGGTAATAGATCACGTAGTAATTCCATAAATACCTTATTATGATGTGCTCGAAAGTATTGGAAACGGGGAATAAGTTTTGCACCCTGTAATTCAAGTACAAGTAAAACATCCTCGAGATAATCCTTATAAAGTAGCTTTGGATCTTCCGATGATTGATATAATATCCACTTATCTTTGTAGTTTTTCTCTCTGATGTTTATTTCATGAAAATGTTTAATAATTAAATTATAACCAGCAGCATGAAAGTATCTGATAAGTTTATCGACATCTGCACATGCACCACGATATCTGGTGGAAAAATAGAATTGATCTCTATAGTCAATCAGAAGTATAATTTCTCTATTCATGGATGATATTATTTGCTTTTGCATATTCTAGGAAAAGTAAATCTCTAGCAATATTAAAACCTGTGTTATAGAAAGATACCTTCCCAGCGTTAAGCCATCTTTTCTGTTTTTGAAATATTTTAGTAACTTCAGTAATTGAAACCCATGTGGTGTACATTCCGATTTTTGCTTCATCTGTTGTATGTTTTGGAATCAATTTATTGCCCAATACCTTTGCAACATAACAATAATTAATGCAGTGTTTTGCATCTCGGGGTCGAAAATCATCGATACGGGCTACTTCTCGCACAATTGTCACTGTACATCCGATTTCTTCAAGACACTCTCTAATTATTCCATCTATAATATTTTCTGATGCGTCAATTCCACCTCCAGGTAATTGGAGAAATTCATTTTGATTGTTTCCAACGAGGGCAAGATTATTTTTATCATCTAAGACAAATACCTTACCTGTTACTCGATCAGAATACTCGATATTTTGAGATATATCTTTTTCTGGATATATATCGTTTTCATGTATTATTGCGATTGTTTTCATCATTTCGTTCAAATGATATCTTACTTCATGTCTTTACAAAAAGCAAAAAATGATGTAGGTTGATATTAGATTTACAACAGAACTTTAAAATAGAAAGGGTATTGCATATGAATCCTAGAAAAATCATTGTAATGCGACATGCAGAATCTGTGGAGGATGTAGACAAGACGGTATATGCCCATACTGCAGACCTTGATCTTGCTTTAAGTCTTAATGGTAGAAAACAGGCAGAAAATGTGAGCGAGAAGCTTATAGGTTTACTTGGCGGTAAAAGTGTCCACTTTTTTATATCGCCAGGATTGAGGTTAAGACAAACCTATGATCTTATGGTAACTCGGTTTCCGAAAAATATAGCGCATTCATTTACCGTCGAAACATTGATCCTCAAGCAATTCTGGAGAGATGTGACAGTTGAAAACAGGCGGGAAATAGAAATTGCTCGGTACAAGGAGGGGGTATTAGTGTATAGGTTTCCAAATGGTGAAAGTGGACCTCAGCTTATCGAGCGATTTAAGATGTTTACAGACAATCTGCGAAGGGCATTCCATAGAGATGATTTTTTTGAAAACATCGTGATTTTAACTCACGGGTTTGAAATGAGAGTATTTCTGATGGTTTGGTTGGACCACCGCGTATTTCGAGAGATTAGCCAATCCTCGGAACTGTGAAATGGTCACCCTTTCTTTACAAATTGATGGGTCGTATCTACTTGAGGATACGCTTCGGATGTACGAGCCGGCAACTAATCCTCAACATATTGCTCGTGTGTAGTCTCAATGGGTGACTTGTATTGGTAGCAGGTCACCTATTTTCTATATATAAAAAAATGAACCCCCGACACGGTTTGAACGTTGTCGGGGGGTTCTAAGAATGATTATCTGGGTTTCATTCCCTGTCTCCAGGAGGTAAACATCGACGTCCTCTTGCAATTGTATTTGCTGTAGGACCTCTATATTTTCTCCTCTCTGGTTTTTCCGGATTTACCTCATTGATGATTCTTCGAGCGAACTGAAAGAGATTCCCAGCTCTCTTAGTTGTTACTCCAAGATTCAACTCAGACTGAATCATACTGACCATAGTATATCACCCCTTGACAAGCTCGTCAACTACTTGTTTAACATCATTACCATCTGCCTTATCTTTCAATTCCTTCATGATCATACCGATGAATTGACCTATTTTAGCCTTATCTATTTTTCCAGCCTTCTTTATTTTCTCTTTTACTATTTTCTCTATATCTTTCTTATTCATTGTCTCTGGTAGGAATTCTTCTAATATTTTCAATTCTGCTTTTTCTTTCTTTGCTAGATCATTCCTTCCACCTTTTTCGAATTGTTCAATAGAGTCCTTTCTCTGTTTTACACTTCTTTTTATTATTACTATTACATCAGCATCCTTGAGTAATGGATCAGCTATGCCTTTTGCTATCAATTCATTGCTAAATAGGGCTTGGAGTCCACGTAGAACCTCTAGTCTTATGGTATCCTTTGCACGCATTGCGTCCTTTATTTGATTTTTTATATTTTCATGCATAATGGTTTTATATTGTTAACTTTGATATATTATAGCATATGGAAACATTACTCATAACTCTCATTATTCTAGTCTCTATAGGTATTGTACTTATGGTTATTATTTCTTTCCGAAAACCGAAGACTAATAAAGATGATAATAGCTTCAAGTTAATATTAGAACAAATAAATGAAATCAATAGAACAGTAGATAGGAAAATAGGGGAAAGTACGAGGAATGTCAGAGAATCTATGCAGGCACAGCTCGGAGAATCAGCCAAGCTAATACGTGAGGTTACAACAGGACTTACCAAGCTGGATGAGACCAATAAGCAGGTTATTTCCTTTGCAGATCAATTGCAGAATTTACAAGATGTATTGAAGAATCCTAAGCATAGAGGAATATTGGGAGAATATTATCTAGAGACTTTATTGAAGAATGTACTAGCTCCTAATCAATATAAGATGCAATATGTATTTGCAAATGGTGAAATAGTAGATGCAGTAGTATTCATAAAGGATAAAATAATACCAATTGATTCGAAATTCTCTTTAGAAAATTATAATAAACTTGTAGAAGAGAGGAATCCAATAGAGAAAGAGAAATTGGAGAAGAATTTCGTCAATGATTTGAAGAATAGAATACAAGAAACAGCGAAATATATAAGACCGAGTGAGAATACAATGGAATTCGCTTTCATGTTCATTCCTCATGAAGCAATATATTATGATCTTTTAATTAATAAAGTTGGAGCCATAGCAGAAGAGACTGATAATCTCATACAGCGCGCGGTAGGGAAGTATAAGGTCATAATAGTCTCTCCGACATCATTCCTCGCTTATCTACAAACAGTTCTACAGGGTCTCAAAGCAATGCAAATAGAGGAAACAGCAAAAGATATAATAAAGAGAGTAGATGAGCTAGGTAATCATCTCCATAAATATGAAGATTATCATGAAAAGCTCGGTTCATCGCTTTCTACAGTTGTGAATCATTATAATAATTCAGGTAAAGAGTTGAAGAAAGTAGATAAGGATATTCTTCGTATAACAGGAGATTCTCCAGGGCTAGAGACGAAAACTGTTGACCATCCAGAAGAGATAGTGTAGTATAGCCCTATGGAATTCGCAGTAATACAAACAGGGGGCAAGCAATACAAGGTCAAATCAGGCGATAGAATCAAGATAGAGAAGCTTGGAGATGATCATAAAGAAGGCGATAAAATCGTTTTTGATAAGGTTCTGCTTGTTGATAATGGTACAGATACTACTATTGGTACCCCCTTCATAGAGAAAGCAAAAGTTACTGCAACTATCACTAAAATCGGCAGATTGCCAAAGGTTACAGTTATAAAATACAAGCAGAAGAGTCGTTATTTCAAGAAAAACGGTCACAAACAACCATATTTCGAGGTAAAAATTGAGGGGGTGAAATAAATCCTCTCTATTGACTAATCTAATAAAGTGTAATATATTTGTCATAGTAAATGGCGGTTCTTTGAAATCGTCACAGAAGCTGGAACAATCAAACATTAAGAAAATCATTTTATGAAAGCATTTGTTAGTCAATTATTCAAAAAACTTGCAAGTCGTGCAGGTGTCGAAGTAATCTCAGAGCCTCGTTGGGGAGTCGTGGGCCAAATCATTACTCCTGATGGTAAGAAGAGGTATTATAGGAATACTTGCTTTGATATAAACACTCTTGGTGCCACAGAAATAGCCAGAGATAAGGATTATGCAAGCTATTTCATGGCAGGAATGGGTTATCCTATTATCCCAGGAGAAGCCTTTTTCTCCGATAAATGGTGTAAACAGATAAAATCTGATAGAAATATTGATATGGCTTATCAATATGCTGTCAGACTCGGCTTTCCTGTCTTTGTAAAGCCAAATAGCAAAAGCCAAGGTCAATCTGCAACAAAAGTGCATACCAAGACTGATTTCTATCGTGCAATGAATAGGATTTTTAAGATTGATCATATTGCTCTTGTACAGAGAGTAGTTACAGGTCACGACTACAGAATTGTCGTTCTTGATGATAAGATCATTTCCGCTTATGAGCGTGTACCATTATCAGTTATTGGTGATGGTAAGTCTACTATTGCAAATCTTCTTATAGAGAAACAACGAAGGTTTGAGAAAATTGGTAGAGACACCGTTATCAAATTTGATGATCCACGTATAAGAGAGAAGTTATCTCGTGATGGTCATACTTTCGAAACCATTTTATGGAAAGATGAGCTTGTATATCTTCTGGATAATGCGAATCTTTCTACTGGTGGGGATTCGATAGACGTTACAGATAGTATACATGAATCCTATTGTGATATGGCCATTCGTCTAACTAGGGATATGGGCTTGCGCTTCTGTGGCGTTGATATTATGGTTGATGGTCTTATTCAGAATCCAGCCAAGATATGGTGGGTGATTGAGATCAATGCAGCACCTGGTATCGATAATTATGCATCTGCTGGAAAAGAACAACAGAAAATCGTTGAGGATCTCTATTTAGAAGTTCTCAAAGCAATGTCAAAGTAGTGTTAGTACAAGTCGGATTTCAAACTCCGGCTTTTTTTATTTAATAATCGAATTTCTTTGCTCAAGTATTCTATCTTCTGAACAGTATATTTCTCTTATATCTCCAGCAAGATAGAATGATCCAGTTATCAATAAAGCATCCTTTACACCCATCATCTTCTTTGCTTTATAAAATGCTTGAATTGGATCACTATGGAATATTATTTTCTCTTTAGTTAAATATTTTCTTGCTACGGATATAATCTCTTTTGGGCCAATACATTTTCTATGATTATTATTGAATCTTGTTATAAATAGCATATCTATTTTAGGTAAAATGATTTTTAGCATTTTCTCCCAATCCTTATCTGCAGATATGGCAATAATAGCGATAAGTTTATTATATTTAATATTTTCTAGATTATAGACCGTACTTTGTATTTTAGATACACTATGGGCTCCGTCTATGATTATAAAAGGATTTTTTTCAACAATTTCAAATCTAGCTGGGAAATTTTCTAGAATGATTATATTCTCTTTATTTTTTATAATTCCGAGATCATGGCAAATAGTACCAGCGAGAAGCTCATTCCTATTTTTATAGTTATGATTTTTCGTATTACATAAATTGAATAGTGCATTAACTTTCTTACATTCATCTTTGAAAATAAGTAAAATTTTAGGATTATCCTCAGCTGTAAAGAAATGACTACCTTTCTTTATTATACCTACTTTATCTTTTGCAATCATATCTGTGGTCCCTCCAAGTACTTGTGTATGGTCTAATCCAATATTTGTTATAGCTGTTATAAGTGGCTTTTTAATTATATTCGTCGCATCATATCGTCCACCGAGACCGACTTCTAATACCGCATATTCACATTTTTCTTTTTTGAAATAGAGCAAAGCAATAGCAAAAATTATTTCAAAATAAGATGGCATTCCATGACGACTATATAATGTAGCCTTATCTATATGAGGTTTTAGAAAATCAACTATTTTAACAAAAACATTTGGATCAATATATTTTTTATTTACTTGTATCTTCTCAATAGTACTGGTAACAAACGGGGAAGTGAATAATCCAGTTTTTTTACCCTTTGCAATCAATGTTGCTTGTATTATAGAAGAAACACTGCCTTTACCGGCAGTTCCTGTTATATGAATATATTTGAATCCTTTTTCTGGATTACCTATTTGATCTAGAAAATCCTGCATTCTCTCAAGATACATTTCTGGATGTGGATGCGAAGTAAGATTCGTCTTCTGATAGGAATCAGATATATTATTCATATTTTCGAGGTATTGTATGGTCTTATAGTATTGTGAATAATCCTTTATTTTCATGAGGGTACTATAGCGTAATCTGGTGTCTTTTGCTAGTCTCTTAATCCTAAACCCCCTCCCTATTCTTCAATGCATTTTTTATAGTCTCACTATCAGAATATTCCAATTCACTTCCAGTAGATAAACCTTTTCCTAATATAGATACTTTAATATTCTGATCAATTTCACTTATAATTTTCTTCAAATAGACTATAGTATTTTCACCTTCAGCATTTACATTTAATGATAGGATTATCTCATTTAATTTATTCTTATTTATTCTTTCTTTTAATTCTTTCAATCTAATCTTTTTTTCTGGTCCTTTATCAAGAATGGGAATAATTCCTCCAAGAATAAAGTATAAACCATTATAAACTTTACTTTTTTCTATTGATTCAAAATCTACATCTCTGGAGACTATCATGAGTTGATCGGTTTTTCTATTTTTATCTGAACAAATAGGACATAGGGTAGATTTCCCATCTGGGTAGAAACGGAAGCAAGATGAGCATATTCTTATACTTTTCTTAATATCCAATATTAATCTTGCGATATCTTCTAGATATGCGACATTCCTAGTCAAAAGGAAATATACGAAGCGTCTAGCTTGTCTCGGACCGATGCCGGGGAATTCGCGGAAGTATTCTGTTAATTTAGAAATCGGATCCATTATTTCCTGTATTATCTATACCCTTATCGAAATCTCCGAAATCACTCTTATCAACAGTGATAAATGTCGTTTTCTTCTCATCGAAGAATAATTCTACAGTACCAGTCGGACCATTCCTATGTTTCTCTATCATTATTTTTGCAATATTCGGCTTCGCACTGTCTTTATTATATTTATCTTCTCTGTGTATGAACATTACAACATCTGCATCTTGCTCGATACTATTATGTACAATGAAATCATTAGCAAGGAAATTATGATAATTAGGTACAGTAGCATCGAAGACCTCTTCTATACCATTTGATTTTATAGATATTATCTCATCCCAATATATATCTGATTCTGCAATATGCAATAATACATCACTTGAAAGAGCAGTAGCGACTGTAGTTAGGCGTTCTCTAGATATACCTGTAGACATAAGAGCAGTGCCATTGTATGAGACTTTCATACCTTCCGAGAGATCTCTCCATGACATATCTGCCTTATCTTTCTCTGTTTCAATAAGTGATTTCCATATTTCTTTAGGAATAGTATCTGTATTTGGATTCGAAACTATATTATTTAATTTTTCTTTCAAATCATTTACTATTTTTCCTCTTTCACCGAAGGATCCTATTAATTCTAGGAATTTGATTTGCACAGGAGCACTTTGTATATGTATTTGATATATTGGACGATATTTATTTTGTAAAACTTTTTTAATATTACTCCATATACCTAATTTCAATAGAAGATGTTGTACTCCTGAAGCAAGTTCTTCACTTGTGGATGCATAATATATAGAAGCACTAGGTTTTCTATCTTCTAGAATTTTCCATGAAATATTACCATCTGTAGCCCATAGATGATGTAAAAATAGGCATATTTGTTGCTCACCAATCTCGAAAAATGAATTTGGAATTTCCTTTTCATATGATCTTACAGGTTTTATACCTAATCTTTCAAACCAGATTGTTATTGGATGCTTTTTACCTCTTGCTAATCTATATGGGGAAGGAAGATATATATGCCACCAATTTTCTTGCTTTATCCTACGGGCTTCTATTCCAAATAATGATTTTGCTGTTTCTTCTACTATTGCTAGATTCTCTTTATCTGCACTTGTATAATGAATTGGTTGTTTTGGTAATACACAACCATCACCGAGAAGATGTGCTAGTAATATAATTTCATTATTATCTATTTTCTTTACTTTTTCTGTTTCAGGTATAAAGCGAGGTAATGCTATTCTCATCTCTCCCTTCAATTCGTCTAGTCTTTTCCATCCTGATAGTGTGAAAAATTTATGATTTGAGGAGGCTTTTATTATCCTTCCACTTCTCGTCTGCATAGAGAATATTTCTTTTTTACCGCTTGGAAATATCTTTGTTGCTAGGGTATTTATAATTTTATACTTTTCATCAATTGCGAATACTGGTACATTTTCATGTCCTACTAAATCTTTTATACAGATTCTTTCACCGGTATCTGCTCTTATTATTTTTGTATCACCAGTAAGACATCCAGAATCGCGTAAATCAGACAATCTCGGCTCACCACCTCTCTGCTCTACTGCACGGGAAAGCTGGGAAAGAGCGAGTACAGGAACTTCTAGCTCTCTTGCCATTTGTTTCAATGATCTAGAGATTTCTGTAACCTGTTGAACCATATTGTCACTATGGCGTGCCTGTGTAGGCACCATGAGCTGTAGATAGTCTACGACTATTAGCCCGAGTCCTTTTTCACTTTTCAATCTTCTAGCAACTGCACGCATTTTCAAAATATTATTTGCTGGTTGATCATCTATATATATCGGTGCATTGGAAAGTCTATCCATAGCATCTCGGATAGCTTTGAAATCATGATCAATAGATAGATTGTGCCCAGTACGTAATTTCCAAGCATCGACTTGGGATTCTGCTGAAAGCATTCTATCTACTAGCTGTTGAGAACTCATTTCTAGAGAAAATATACCGACAGGAATATTATGATCAATTGCAGTCTTTCTAGCTATATCGAGTGCTAGGGAAGTCTTACCCATAGATGGCCTAGCAGCTAGTATTATGAGATCACTTTTCTGTAATCCTGCAAGTTTATTATCCAATCCTCGGAAGCCAGTAGGTATACCACGGAGCTCATCTTTCGTATTATGTAATCTATCTATCCTTTCCCATGCTTCAGTCAATGTATCCTTCAGAGCAATGAATTTATGAGTACCAGTAAAATTTGTAACTTCGAATATTCTTTTTTCTGCTTTATCCAATAGTTCATCGAGTTCTCCTGCTTCATCGAAGCCTAGCTCACCGACGAATTCCGAAGCATTAATCAAATCTCGCATTATATGTTTCTTCTGTATTATCTCTGCATAATGTTTGGCATTAGTAGAAGAGGGAACACCATTCACAAGCTCAGTAAGATAGTTCACATCTCCTGCTTGTTCCAATATATCTTTCTCTTTCAATCTAGAAGATAGAGATAATAGATCAATAGGTGTACCTTTACTATATAATTCCATCATGGTTATCCATATGAGTTTATGTCTATCAGAATAGAATGATCTATCGAAAATAATATCGGTAATATCATGCATTACTTCTGGACGTATCATAACAGAGCCAAGAAGAGCTTTCTCTGCTTCTATACTCTGCGGTGGAATACGTAAATCCTTTGCTTTGAAATATGGTGATGTTCCGCTCATTTTTTTTATTATTATGATTCTAACATATATAAAATAAAGAAAAGGGCATCTTAATGGTCAAAAGTTCATAAGATGTGGGTAAAATGTGGATATTTATTTCCTTCTTATTTCTACACCGTTTTCTGTATCCTTTAGTATATAACCTCTATTTTCTATTTCTTCTCTCAAAGCATCTGATTTTTCCCATTCTTTATTTATTCTTGCCTCTTCTCTAGTCTCAGAAAGTGCTAATATTTCATCTGGTATTTCTACTTTTATTCTAGATAATCTCTCTAGATTGAGACCGAGAACCTTATCGAAATCAGTTAATAGCTTTAATTTCTTTTTATTATCTATATTATGATCCTTTATCATATTCCATGTCAGGGCTAGAGCTTCAGGCATATTGAAATCATTAGAAATAGCCCTTTCGAATTCTTTCTTATAATCAATTTCCATCTCTTTTCCATGATTATGATTATGTTCATGCATTTCACTGGAATCACTATTAGAAAGGTCAATATATGCTTCTAGAAGTCTTAGAAATGCTGTTTGAGAGGCCTGTAGAGTCTCTATAGAGAAATCAATAAGAGATCGATAATGCGAAGTCAATATCCAATATCTGAAGGCTAGGGGAGAGATATTCTCATCCTTTATATCCTGCAATTTCAGGAAATTACCCTTACTTTTCGACATTTTATCTCCATTAATATTGATGAAAGCCCCATGTATCCAATATCTAGCAAAAGTTTTTCCATTACATACTTCTGATTGTGCTATTTCATTCGTATGATGAGGAAAGATAAGATCAATACCGCCAGTGTGTATATCTATAGTTTCTCCTAGGGCCTTCTTTGCCATTGCAGAACATTCTATATGCCAGCCAGGACGTCCTTTGCCGAATGGTGCTTCATAATACACATCTCCATCATCCTCTGTATGAAATTTCCATAAGGAGAAATCTCTAGGATTCTCTTTATCATAATTGTCATTTATAATTCTTTCTTTTACTTCTTTATCGAGTTTCAGATTTGCTAATTTTCCATATTCTGGGAAATTCTCAATGCTGAAATATACACCATCCTTCGCTTTATAAGCTATACCTTTATCGAGAAGTGTAGATATCATCTCTATCATTTCTTCTATATTATCTTTTGCTCTGAGTAGATATCTTGGGATTAGAATATTAAGAGATTCTAGATCTTCCAAGAAAAGTCTTTCATAATATTTTGTTAATTCTTCTAGACTTTTATTTTCTTCTATACTTCTCTTTATTGTCTTATCATCTATATCTGTAATATTCATTACTTGCTTTACATTGTATTCGAAATATTCGAAGACTCTGCGGATAATATCATCCATAATGAAAGTGCGGAAATTACCAATATGTGCAGTATCCCAGACTGTCGGACCACAGTTATATATACCTACGACCCTTTCTTTTATAGGTTTGAAAGTCTCCTTTTCTCCCGTAAGAGTATTATATATTCTTATATCCATCCTTTTTTCTTAAAGAAATAAAACATACCGATTGCTAGCACTATAACAGTTCCTACGAGTATTTCCCAATCATAATCATATCCAATAATAGGTGTATGGCTTGTCGGTAACATGAATATATTAAGGAAAAGCATAAGAGGGAATGTCACGAAGGCAAGAATAGAGAATAATTTCATATGTTCATTCTGTTTCGTAGAGAGTAGGGAATCATTGGTCTCTCTTAGATCAGATAATAATTCTTTATTGGAAAGGACTAGACCATGTACAGATGTATATGCATGCTTCATTTCATCAATATAATAATCGAAGTCCTTACCGAATAATTCTCCAGGAATAGTAGAGAATGATTCTAATATTTCTCTATGCAAATGGATTATTTGTTTGAAATCTATTAATTCTCTAGAAATATCTGATAGTCTCTCTACCATCCTTCTTTCATGTCCTGAGAATATATGTTTCTCTACATCTATGAGTGAGTCCTTTATATTCTCTAGATCATTAATCATATATTCATATAATTTCTTAATTATATAAAAGAAAATAATACCAGCATGATTACCGATACCTCTCTTATCTAGAATAGTATTGGTCTCGAACATTTTAGAAAATTCATGAAGTGGCTCGATGATCTCATCATGAGAAGTGATAATGAAATCTTTACCAATAACGAAATCTATTTCTTTACTCTTGATAACTCTTTTCTTATTAATATTCTCATGTATAGGAATATGTAAAGCTAAAAAAATATATTTACCATATATCTCTATCTTCGGCTTCCTGGTAGGGGATAGTAGCTCCTCTACTATTATTGGATGTAGATCGTATTGATTAATAATAGATTCTAGCTCATCCTTTGTAGGTGATGATGCATCTGTCCAAGTAAGATTTTTATATTCATTGATATTTACCATAGTAATAGTATATAATACTTCAATCATATGAACAAAGAATCACAAAAAGCAACTGTTCGCTTAATAGTCGGGCTCTTATTTGTTTTTATTATATTTTTCTTAGGTAGATATAGTGGTCAGAGAGAAAGTATATTATTTACAAATAATATTAAGATACCCGATGATGTCTCTATTACTGATAAACAATTCGAACCCTTCTGGAAAGTTTGGAATATACTTAATCAGAAATACGTAGCTGCTACTACTACAGATACTGAGGCCCGTATCTGGGGAGCAATACAGGGACTCGCTTCATCTCAGGGTGATCCATATACAGTATTCTTTCCACCAGATGAATCCAAGATGTTCAAAAGTGATATTTCTGGTAATTTCGAAGGTGTAGGAATGGAAATAGGTATAAAGGATAATATACTCACTGTTGTTGCTCCGCTCAAAGATAGCCCAGCAGAAAGATCCGGTCTGCATGCAGGAGATAAGATAATAATGATAGATGATACTAATACCGCAGATATGCCTGCAGATAAAGCAGTGAAGCTCATAAGAGGACCGAAGGGTAGTAAGGTAAAAATAACAGTAATAAGAGAAGGATCTACACAACCATTAGAAAAGACAATAATAAGAGACATTATTGATATTCCTACAATACAAACAGAGGTAAAGAATTCAGACGGTACCACTTCTGTAGATAAGGTTTCCGGCCTCAGAAGTGATGGAGTCTTCATTATTAGATTATTCAGCTTCACTGCTCAGTCACCTGATCTTTTCCGTAGTGCTCTCCGACAATTCATAGAATCAGGATCAAATAAACTCATAATCGATCTACGTGGTAATCCTGGTGGATATCTAGATGCTGCATGGGATATGGCATCATGGTTCTTGCCAGTAGGGAAGGTGATAGTTACAGAGGACTTCGGAGGTAAGAAGCCGGATATTGTATATAGGAGTAAAGGTTATGATGTATTCAGTAAGAATTTGAAATTAGTCGTTCTCGTAGATGCTGGTTCTGCATCTGCATCAGAGATACTCGCTGGTGCTCTACGTGAGCATGGTATAGCTACTCTTATAGGTACGAAGACATTCGGCAAGGGATCTGTACAAGAGCTCATAGAGATAACAGGGAATACATCTCTCAAGGTTACTGTAGCGAGATGGCTCACTCCAGAAGGTCATAATCTCTCCAATGAGGGTTTGAGTCCAGATATAGAGGTGAAGATTACACAGAAGGAAATAGATGATAAGAAGGATCTAGCCATGGATAAAGCAGTTGAATTTCTTAAAAAATAGTTTAATATAAAGAATATGAAAATAATACTTTTGAAAGATATACCAAAGATCGGTAAGAGATATGATGTAAAGGATGTGAAAGATGGCTATGCTCTGAATTCACTTATACCTAATAAACTAGCAATACCTGCTACAGATAATGCTGTAAAAAGTATAGGAATAGAGAAGGCTAGAGAAGAAGGGGAGAGAATGGTACAGAATGAATTGATTATGAAGAATCTAGAAGGTCTGAAGGACACTACTCTTACTGTCTCTGTCAAGACGAATGAGAAGGGTCATCTCTTCGCCGGTCTTCATGCTGTAGATATAGTGAAAGAAATAGAGAAGCAGACTAGATTATCTATTGATCCTGAATTGATAAAATTAAATAACCCTATAAAAGAAATAGGGGAATATAGTATTGGGATAAAGGATATGAAGTTTAGTCTACGTGTACAATCTTCTTCCTAATAATAGAATTATCGAAATGCGTCTTTCTCTTGGTGCTGAACATTACTTTACCCTCCTTCAGAGCGAATAGGGTATGATCTCTTCCTGTACCAATATTCCTACCAGGTAATACATCTGTACCTCTCTGGCGGACTATGATCTCTCCAGTTCTAGCTATATCTCCATGATTAATCTTCACTCCGAGGTATTTCGGATTGGAATCACGGCCGTTTTTCGTTGTTCCTGCTGACTTTTTATGTGCCATAATATTTTATTTAAGTAAAGCTAGTATATATTATATGCTAATAAAATGCAAATATAGGCTTCTGTCTAGCCCTTAATTAGACCATATTTATCTATTGACAGCAAGTCTAAAATATGATAGCATTATGGGGTAGTGGGGTATAGAAGCATCATAGCTTTTAATACCTCATTTTCAATTATATATGATAGAAATTACTGCAGGTGTGGCATTCCTCTTGTCATCTATGTACGGTTACGGTAGTCCAGCGGCTGTCTCTGCAGTTTCGCAGTTCAATGCGAAAGCTTCTAGAGATAAAGTTGAAACTATTGACCTACAGGATCGCAAAGCTGTTGAGGAATACCTTCGTAAAGAATATTCCGATACTCCTATATTAGTCGAGATCGCTAGATGTGAATCTACATTTAGCCAGATTGATAAGGAAGGGAAGGTAATACGTGGAAGAGTGAATAGCGCCGATGTCGGTGTGATGCAGATCAATGAGAAGTATCACTCTGTGAAGGCGGAAGAGCTAGGATATGATCTTCATACTATAGATGGTAATATCGCTTTTGCGAAATATCTCTATGAGAAATATGGAGTGAAGCCATGGAATGCATCCTCTAAGTGTTGGTCTAAGAAGGTATAATCAATAGGGAAGGGAATAAAAAATTAAAAACAAAAGAGAATCACCAGTCAGCAATGATTGGTGGTTTTCTTTCCGTCCCCAAATCCTATGATCTCCTTTCTCACGAAGCAGTGTACAACCAACAAAAGATAGAAATTTCTCAAATCGTTTCCAGTCTGTGGGAACGAGACCATGCATACGCTATGCCAGCATCGGCACATTAACCATTTGTATATCCTGTGCCACGACTGTCGGAGGATTCCATTCGCTATTCTGTTTAACCCAACCAAGGTCAGATAAAACTTTAGGTAGTGTACCCATATTCACACATTCATCAAAGAAGATTTGAACTACCTCGCCAAAGCGCTTTTTTGCCTGCTCAAAACTATCCCCTGATGTAGAGAGATCTAAAGCAGGAGTATAGGCCACGAATTGATCGCCTTCACGAAGGAAGGTAACTGGTAACGATGCTTGGAAATTGACCTTATTCATAGTTCTTATAATATCATTTAGATGGATTTGATGTAATTACATTTTAGGTTTATTATATTATTATGAAAATCACTAAAGAACAAAACAAACTAGTAATACGCCTACCGATGGAGCAGGATGCTTTTGATGCTATAAATGAACTGGTTGGACGCGTGCCAAATCTTATTGGGGTCATAGAAGGTGATGAGCAGGGTATTCATCAGTCAATTGATATGACATATAAGGATAAAGATTCACAGATTGGAGATCGTCTTGTACAAACATATTATGATAATGATGAATTCAAAAAGAGATGTAAGGAGTGGGGGATAGGTATTTTTGAATGTCCAGTTTGTGGCTTTTGTCGAAAATCGATATGGGGTTCGTTTACTTTTAAAGACGAAAAGATTAGTTGCTTTGATTGTGAGTCAAAAAAGATATAAAAGAGGACAATACAGACTGACGTTTTCCTTTTGTTAAATTTAGCGTTATTTTGAGCTACCTAGACAGATATTGACTTTGGTGTTCTGATATGGTAAACTTAATGCAGGTCAGAACATTGATTTACAAGGCTTTAAGCAGGTGCGCCTTTGAGCACCAGAAACTGGTATACCATTAGATTTACGATCAGATGATCGCGAATCCTGAGAGTTCAGTTCTTTACAACAAGTAATGAGTAGCCATAGCCAAAAGATTCTGATTTTCAGTATTTTCTGGCTGTGGCTACCTGTTGGTGACCATCGCAAACATTTGCTCAACTGTTTCGAAACAGAGCACGTCCGCGGATCACGTCACCGCACAAACACTATGAAAAAGACCACATTATTGGCCTACCGAAACAATAACACTTGGCAAGAGCTGCATAGTGCAGTACTCAAGCGAGCGACGGCAGACTCTGTGAAGAACGGGACAGACCTTCTGATGAAGGTTTTCGCTCCCAGTTCACAGGCCGGCGACATCGATGCGTGGATAGATGAAACTCGTGCAAACCACGACATCACGCACTTCGTCGCCGACGGCACAGTAGCGGAGAGGTTGACGGTGAAGGGTTTCAGTTTGAAGGAGTTTGAAAACTACCGTGGGCTGAATAGCTATTTGAAGATTCAGACCTGCGACACCTTCAAACACATCCCTGTGGACCAGCTCTACTCGACGTGCTTTGCACGGCTTGCAGAGGTGGTTCAACCCGACCTGTGGGTTATCGTCAGCAATCACATTGCTGACTACGACCCTCTCGGTATGTTTCCTGCCGAGAAGTCGGACGAAGATGTTACAGACGAGGAGAGAGCGGCTTACATCGAAAAGTTCAAGGGGTTTGTACCTCAAGGACAATCGGTGTCGGTCTTCACCCTCGACTGGAAACGTCGTTTCTGTCATGAAGTCGTCAAGGATAAGAAGGTCATTGTGCTCTGTCATCACCATGCGAAACAAAGCATGGAGAAGGAACCTCTTGGAGGTACGGTTGACGGCTCACTTTGGCTCGACACATATCCTTCGGCAATCATCCGCGACTTGGTGCCTGTCATCCAAACGGACGACCTCATTGGGGGAGACGTTCTGGACATTCTTCGGAAGCGGCTTGAGGAATAATATAGTGGTCGACCCACTCGGTGAAGTAACCGTGGCCAACGCCTAAAACTTTCAACCCCTCGTGATCAGAAATGACCACGAGGACTCAACTGGATTCACGACCGAAAGGTGGCGAATCCACAGAGTACAGTTCTTTGATACAAATAGTGAGTAGCCATAGCCAAAAGATTCTGATTTTCAGTATTTTCTGGCTGTGGCTACCTGTTGGTGACCATCGCAAACATTTGCTCAACTGTTTCGAAACAGAGCACGTCCGCGGACAACGACACCGCTTGTACATTGTTATGAATCCAATAGTTAAGTTCTACGCCGCACTCCTCGCCTATATCGAATCAGATATTGAAGTGGATGGAGCCGTCGAGGAAATTCTCAAACTCGCCAAGGAAGCTTCTCCCTCGTGGGAAGTGACTGAAGAGGATGTGGAGGGACTCGAAGAAGTCTGCAATCGGCCAGCCAGACTCGATGAAGAAGAGCACGAAAAGTACAACGATTTGCGAGATCTTGCCGAGGAAGTTGTCGTTGCTGCCTTTAAGGACCTCGCAGTTCTCAAATGGCCTCTTGCAATGGACCTTTTTGGTAAGCTTCGTGATCGGGTCGCACTTCCCGGAGACTCCTTCGTTTGGGCACGCAGTATCAAGAAGCGGTCGGATGGCAGTGCCTTAGTGATCCTCCATGTGAGTGATTACGAAAGGTTCAAGGGCATGATTGAAGGTCATCACCATCATGTCGCTATGCGCGATCTTGAGGAATGCGTGATGATCGGAACGTAAAACAATAAACCAAACGCTTTGAAGATGTGCGTATAACTTCACCCCAGACAATTCGGTCTGGGGTTTACTATTTATATACCATCACTCACCCCAACAGGGAATAGAATATAAACTATTCAAAAGTAATATTTTTTTAATAATTTACAGAAAACAGAAATCTTGAATTTTATTAGCATTATGAGCAGGGAACCCCTTACAACGCTCAATATGGAGAGTCGCACAATAGAAACTTGCAAGTCACTTTGTCGCACAACTGTGGATAACTTTTATGCAAGCAGTAGGGCTCTCTCCATAATCCTCTCTCCAATTTTACCCCAGTCAAAATATTTCTTGTAATCAATAGGGTCAATAAGCTTGATTTCAGTCACATCTCCATCCGGATCTGATACAAATGGCCCATATGGCTCGACTATGCAGACTGATCGGGTTTGTCGCACTATTCGATCCGGTGCAAAGATGTCCTGATAGCCAATAAACCTCTGGCTCAAAACTTTCATATTCGTTTCCTCTTTTACTTCACGAACTACAGCTTCCTCAAAAGTTTCTCCTGGCTCAATACCTCCGCCAGGTGGAGCCCAATACCCCTTTTCAGCAGAGTATACAATGACAAGTTTGTCACCGTAAAAACAGAAAGCGTGAACGGCTTGTAGGATTTTGTCATCGAGATCCTTCAGGGGATCATCTTCACGGTAAACAAGATTAAGTTCTTGGTTAAAATGGTTTACGAAGGTGGATTTTATTTCTGTCATAGATTATTGTGGATAAAATTTGGCTAGCTTCGGTGAAGCAGATAACTCCTACGGCAGTTCCTTAATCATTGTAATATCTCTATCTGCGTATCCCTTATCAACATAGAATGAATGCGATCCTGTATTAGGAGCAAAAATATTTAGAAGTATCACTTTACATTCTTTTGATTTGAAATAATCTTCAAGAAGATTCATCAAAACTGTCCCGATTCCTTTTTTCCGAAATTCGTCATATACATAGAGTTCCCGTACCCATGCAGTTTTCGATGGAGTCACCTCCAATGTTCCGCCTGGTGGTTCTGGTGAAATAGTACCAGCAATGAAGCCGGCAATCTTTCCATTGATTTCCGCAAAATAGATTTTTCCATCCTTTTCCGAAACAGCCTTCAATAGCTTGTCGGTGTAGGTCTCACCATATCCATCCGGTACCATCTGTCGATGAAGCGGGTCAATATTCACAACGTGCTGTTGGAGATTTTTTATACATTGAATAAGCTCATCATGATCATTTTCGATGTATTCTCGAGTTCTTAAATCCATTGATTGTTAGTATAACATAACAAGATACCGTATACCGTTGGGTAATAAAATTGCCTAGGGAAAAGTAGATTTTTATTGTAAACTGATACTCGTGGACATATTACCCCAACTTATTTTAAACAGTATCATTGCCGGAGCAATCTATGCCACGATTGCTCTAGGTTTTAATCTTATCTACGGTACCGCAAAATTCTTTGATCTTGGTTATGGTGCACTGATGGCGGTTGGAGGATATTCGGTTTTCTATTTCTATAAAACATTGGGATTAGATCTGTATCTTTCTATACTAATTGGAATTTTGATCACAGGCACGATTGGTCTTTTAGTTTATAAATTAGTTTACTCACCACTTCGAAAGCGCAAATCATCCGGCATGGTTTTACTGGTTGCCGCACTAGGTGTGCTTACAGCTTTACAGGCAATCGTTGCTATTCTTTTTACAAGTCAATTTCAAACATTATCGAAAAGCGCAGGTTTAGAGAAAGTTTTCAATATTTTGGGAGGAGTTATTACGCAGACACAATTAGTCACTCTTGCTATTGGACTAGTGATCATGGTAACTATCGGTTTAGTGTTTAAATATACATTATTTGGTAAGGCAGTGAAAGCTATAGGTGATGATGAAGAAGTCTCAAAAATCGTAGGCATTAATACTGAAAAGATTATCGGTTGGGTATTTTTTATAGGTTCAGCTATTGGCGGGCTTGCAGGAATATTGATCGGTCTTGATACTGGCATAGAGCCAGCTATGGGTATGTCGCTCTTGTTAAAGGGGGTTATTGCCTGCATCATCGGTGGAATCGGTAATGTTTATGGCGGTGTCATTGGGGCTTTTCTTTTAGCGTTTATAGAAAATTTTGGTATCTGGCATATATCCGGGGAATGGAAGGACGCGATTGCTTTTGCGGTTCTTATTTTGTTTTTACTCTTTAGGCCACATGGAATATTAAAAAAATAAATGGAATACTTAATTCACATAGCGATATTAATTTCGATTTACGCCATACTCGGACTCTCTTTGAATCTGATAGTCGGTTTTACGGGTCTTTTGAGTGTAACTCAAGCAGCCTTCTATGGTATCGGAGCATATACGACAGCAATACTACTCACTTCGACCGGTATGAATTTTTTCTTGGCGATGATTATCGGGACGATCATAACCGCGGTATGTAGCCTAGCAATTGGTTTTGTCTTATCAAAATTCAGAGATGATTATTATGCTCTCGGGTCATTCGGCTTTAATGTGATTATTTTCAGCATATTCATGAATTGGCAATCACTAACACGAGGACCATTAGGGATACCCGGCATACCACGACCGTCACTTTTTGGTTTTACTTTTTCTGAAAATATCTGGTTTCTAGTACTATCAACTGTCCTTCTGATTTTGATCTATTTGGTTTGCCGTTTTATTGCTAACTCATCATTCGGTAGGGTACTCAAAGCTATTCGCGAAGATGAAGAAGCGATATCGGCCTTTGGCTACAGAACACTTTGGTACAAGCTTTCAATTTTTGTCATTGGAGCTGTAATGGCTTCGATTGCAGGCTCACTTTTTGCGAGTTATATTACTTTTGTTGACCCTTCATCATTTGCGTTAACTGAATCAATCTTCATATTAGCGATGATCATACTCGGAGGATTAGCGAACAATAAGGGAGCAGTTATTGGTGCCGCCTGTTTAATTCTATTGCCAGAGATTTTACGTTTTGTCGGCTTCCCAGATGATGTTGCGGCACAAATGAGGCAAGTATCATACGGAGTCATACTTATTTTTCTTATGTTATACAGACCTCAGGGGTTAGTGGGGGAGTATAGGTTGTAATTTGCTATTTAGGCATCAAATTAGTAGTATATAGGATATTAAGTTTTGTCAATTATTAATATAATAAGCTAATTCATGAAAAAATATTTATGGGCGGTAGTAGCTATAGTGGTGATCGTCATTGTCGGCGTGTATGTGGGAACAAAGAAATCTTCACCGGTTGGAGGTTTTCACGTCGGTCTTATTAGTATTCTATCTGGTGAGTATGCGGCTGTAGGCGAAAATTTCCGCAATGGAACGGTTTTGGCCCAAGAGCAATATAATGCATCTCACCCAGATAATCCTATAAATCTAACAATAGAAGATGATGGTTTTACGGGAGGGAAAGCGGTAAGTGCATATCAAAAACTCGTTAATATAGACAAAATTGATGCGCTTATTAACGTCTCAACAGCATCTATCGACGCTATATATGACTTGGTTACAAAGAATGGAATGCCAGTAGCCCAAGGTGGTGAACAGGGTCGAGTACCGACTAATGACAATGTTTTCGGAATATATCCAGATAGTATTGCGTCGGAACGAGACTACGGGACATATATGCGAAACAAGGGCATAACACAAATGACTTTGGTTTACACGAAAATTGACGCTATGATCCGTTTCGTTGACGCCTTCAAGGAAGGATTCCAGGGTAAGACTACCGATATTGTGATAGATTCGGCAGAAATAGACTTTAGAACTCACGCATTGAAAGCTGTAGCGAACAATCCTACTGCTGTCGGTGTATTCATGTTTCCACAGCAGGGGGCACAGTTTATGAAGGAATTTCTAAAAATTGAAAAGAATAAGCCGACAATTTTCTTCGATACAAATTTTGTTTCCGGCTATACAGATTATCAGCGTATCATGGGAGATCTCACCATACTTGATGGTAGTATTGTTGGTGGGATGAAACTCGAAGATACACAAGCATTTAAGGATGCTTACAAGGCGAGATATGGAACAGATGCACCATTCCTGTCTGATATCGGATATGATTCATTCAACTTGCTCGTCAAAACTTACTCTCCAGATAAAGCAACATGGGTTTCTAACATGAAGAATACAGATTTCCCAGGTGTAAGCGGTCAGATCAAATTTGGTACGACAGGTAACCGCATGCCTGAGACAAAGATGATGATTATAAAGGCAGGAAAAATGGTTGATATTGTTCAGTAATACAACCCCCTTCGAGAAGGGTATGTTAGCAAAAAAGCGGCTTTGAAAAGAGCCGTTTTTTGTTGGTGATTGACATATAGATAAAATAATGATAAGGTACTGATAGATTTTTTACAACAATAAGGCTTTACATAGGTGCGCCGTTAAGCACCAGTATCGGAGAACCGCATGAAAATCGAAGATCAAAAACTAGTTGAGGATCTCTGGAAGCAGTTTGATCCAGACTTCAAAAAGCAACGAGCCGAACATTGGCAGGATATCCAAAAAGAACAAGCCCAATTTGGCTCAAACCTGAGTGAAGAAAGTCTGCATTGCGAATTCGCTGACCGCCTTCAACTTGAGGTACAAAGGAGAGTGAAGGAAGAATTGGGAGATAAAATCCTCATGAAACTTTCCGAACCCTCTCGTTTCGAAGTCCTCTATGTTAAAACACTCATCAGATTAGGTTCAGAAGTTAAACGTGCGATGGCACCAGAATTTCAGAAAGTGCTTGATGAGAAAGGATTGGGCGAAAGTGGAATGGGCGCCAAGTATGATGTCGAGATGGATATTCGAGACACGGAGACTGATCTCAGAACAGAAATCGAGTCGAAGTTTAAGCTCGAAATGCTCTATTGGTCTGCATTGGACGAAAAACGATTCGAAGATGCGAAAGCGTTCTTAACTGCTGTGGAAGTGGCGAGATCAAACGCTTCTAGCGAGTTGCAAATTGAGGCTCTTAATTGGAGACTCAATCTCGCTCTAGAAGTGAAAGATACCGCCATGTTCATGACCGCCCTAAAGAAAGCAATTGGTCTGAGCGAACAAGTCGAATTCCAGAAGTTCAAAAGCTCACTGGAAGACGGCGTGTATAGACTTTTGACCCAGACCTTTCTTAAGGGGTTGAGCGTAGCACCCTCTGATTTTGGTCTCGAACAAGCAAGGAAATCCGGAAAAACAACACAGGAATACTTCGACGAGCAAGCAAGGCTCTTTGTACGAGGTGCGGTTTTGGAAATCGTATCTCGACTTTGTGTCAATCCCGAGTCTGACTTTCTTGGCGTTGCACGGATAGTTCTTGAGGAAAAACGTCGCACATTTCTCTCAGTGAATCCTTGTCTTAAGGATATCTGTGCTGGATAGAACGGAATCACAACGCACAGTTAGCTTCGGCTGGCTGTGCGCTTTTGTTTACTAAATGCCGAAAATATGGAAAAATAGAGTGCAAATGGCAATACTTGAGACTAAACATCTTACTAAGCATTTTGACGGAGTATATGCAGTGAATAAGCTGTCTATCTCTTTTGAGGTAGGAAAGATTACAGGAATTATTGGACCAAATGGATCTGGTAAATCTACATTGATAAATACTCTGACCGGAATGATACCTATTGATTCGGGAGAGATAGTAGTAGCTGGTGCGGAGCGATTGCAACGAGTGGGAGCGCATGAAGTTGCATCGTATGGCATGACACGAACATTCCAGGATGTAAGACTGTTTGAACAGATGCCGGTTATAGATAATATATTGGTTGTACTGACAGAGCGAAGTATATGGAAGTCACTATTTGAAAAACATGGTGCATTTCATATGGAGAAGGCGGAGGAAGTCTTGAAGAAGGTAGGTTTGTGGGAGAAGCGGAATGAGCTAGCTAAAAATTTGTCATATGGACAGCGTAAGCTTTTGGAGATTGCTAGGGTATTGGCGATGATCCATTGTGGTGCGGGCGATATTAATATTATTTTTCTTGATGAGCCGTTTGCGGGACTTTTTCCGGAGATGATCAAGATAGTGACTGGTGTTATGAGAGAACTTCGTGATCAAAGTAAGGCTGTAATTTTAGTTGAACATAACATGGATTTGATTCGTGAATTATCGGATCATATTTATGTACTTGATTCAGGAGAATTACTGGCAGAAGGCAAGCCGGGTGATGTATTGGCGCGCAAGGATGTGATTGAAGCTTATTTGGGTGAATAAACTATGAAAACAGAAACTCTATTACAGCTAAAAGATGTTCATGTGCACTATGGTGGTGTTAAAGCATTGGATGGTGTATCAGTAAATATTGATGAGGGAGAAATTGTCGCACTTATGGGACCAAATGGAGCTGGAAAGTCGACGATACTAAAAGCTATATTTGGATTAGCGCCTATTGATTCTGGTCAGGTACTTTGGGAAGGTCAGCAGTTTAAGCCGGTATCGTATGAAGTGGTTGAACGAGGAGTATCTTTTGTGCCACAAGGTCGGAGAGTATTTCATCATTTGACGGTACTTGAAAATCTGGAAATTGGAGGAATTAATATAAAAAGCAGTGCTGATAGAAAAGGGCGTATAGCTAATGTGCTTGAATTATTTCCAATACTAAAGACTAAACTAAAATCTAAATCTGGTACTCTGTCGGGGGGTCAACAACAAATGTTAGCTATTGCTCGTGGACTAATGCCGGATCCAAAAGTGTTACTAATGGATGAACCATCACTAGGGCTTGCACCAAAAATTGTTAAGGAAGTATTTGAGAAAATCAGAGAGATCAATGAACGAAGAAAAACAGCGATATTCGTGGTTGAACATAATTTGAAGTCGTTACTGGAAATCACGAATCGGGCTTACGTGCTTGATAAAGGGAAAATTTATGCGGAAGGCAACCCGAAGGAGTTGATAGAACAAAAGATATTTGAAAAAGTATTTTTAGGAAAGAGCTAGAGTATGATAGAATTGCACTATTAACCTCACTGCCACTGTGGGACAAACAAGGGCAGTTAATAATAAGAAATTACGGGTGTAGGTTTCTTGTCTATGATCCGTAACGAAAAGGCCCATAAAATATGGGTCTTTTCTGTGCATTGAGTTATCAACACAATTGCTATTGACTTTTAATCTGTATCGTCTATACTATTATAGTCATTAGAAAACGCCAACTCGTGTGGCGTTTTCCTTTTACCTAAATATCCTTCTTAATTTTTAGTCTCCATAGGCCGATATCAACAAAGAAAACCGAATCCTTCTTTTCAGCTATGAGATCGCGGAGCTTCGTAGAAAACCTAGAAAGGTAATATCGGGATGTGACTCTGATTTTCTTCGGGCTTGAGACGACGTAAACTTTTACTCCTTTCTCTATAGCATTTCTAATCACATATTCGAAATCTCCATCTCCCGTAAAAATTATATATTCGAGTCCGTCCTTTGCTAGATTAGTAGCATCAACCGAAAGTTCCGAATCACAATTTGACTTCCAGCGTACGCCACCATCTATTTTATGATCGATCTGGTTAGAGCACTTCGGGCAGATGATTTTTAGAAGTTTGTCTGGATTTTTGTATATTTTGTATGATTTTGGGTTCATTTCATATCCCAATGTCTTCAGTTGGAGAAATTCCTTTGCTTTCTCATCGTTGCCTTCCTCTATACCGGAATAGAAGAAGATTTTCTCACAGTTCCAGTCTTTTTTGAGATACTCATACATCTTTTGCCAATCAATAACAAAGCCCAGTAATTGGTTGACTGTAGACTCAGTATTTTGCACGTCTATGAAGGCGTATCTTGTTGGAGTTTTCGTGTTTGATTCCATATTGTGAATTATTATATCATACGAGTGAATAAATTTTGCAAACAATTCATACGATGCTCTGTGCAGGAGGCGAGGATTTGACGAGATTTCGAGCTTGAGATTCCGGGTATCCTTTGCTCTTATTTATACTCGTAAGTCACCTCGCATGGTCTATGGTCGCCGGTTAAACATGTACGGCGCCAAACATCCTTTAATGTTATAAGCGTCTACCTTTTCCGCCACTCCTGCACGGAGCATCTTATGAAAGAACAATGTCAGATATATTTCTGCGCGTTAGCTAGCATTTCGTTTTGATCGTAATTGAGATAAATCAGGGCTGAGTAGGGGCTAACGTGACCGAGCATCATCTGAATATCTTTTAGATCTGCACCTTTGGCTTTCATACGGTGAGCTTTTGCATGCCTGAACATATGAGGCGTGATCTTCTTCGTGATGCCAGCCGATGCGGTAATCTCTCTGATCCATCGCTCGATAGTGCGAGGTGTCAGACGTTCTCGGCCAGGCTTATCGAGAGACAGGAATAGGCTTGGCTTTTGATTGATGCAGATACGACTACCGAGCCAACGGAGCAGAGTATTCTGATGAAAATCCGGAGCCCAGGCGATGACACGGATACGCTTATTTTTCTTAGTCTCGATACATGTATGATTTTCGGTAGAGGAGATCTGATTGACATCAAGCTCGCATAATTCGCTTACACGGACGCCGGTGTTGTAGAGCATGTGCAGAATGGTTAGCTTCTGGAGGTCATGAAGTTCCCATGGGTTCAAGGTATTGCACATTGCTTTGAATTCATCATCGGTTACTCCGACACGAGGCTTTTGAGAATATTTTGGACCCTCGATCAAGAAGGGATTGACTGATGATTCCTGGATGGAATTGAGATAGCGAAAGAAATTTTTCAGTATGCGACAGGAGTAAGCCACGGTCGGTGGATTGTTTTTAGTAGCGAGAAATTTATGAAATTCCACGATATCCGTATTCTTCATATTTTTCGTATCCACATTTCGGAAATTCATCAGCCGGCGCAGGTAGCTTTTGTATATGTCAGCTGCTCGCGGGCTTCGGATGACTTTCCAATCTAGATAATCTTTTATTGCTTGCTCTATAACCATTGTATTTTTTGATTAAGTTAATAATTGATGACTCTGTATCTTTTGTAAGTTGTATGACCTGTCCATGTGTTGTAGGGAAGATCCCTGGATTCTTCGAGCTTGTACTCAATCGGTTTCTCATTTATGTATTCGATATCGAGTGGTGGATTGCGGATAACTATTGGCTTTATCAGTCCTCGGGAAGTGAAATAGCATTTTTCGTTGAATAGTCTGGCGTCGACGACGCCTTTTTGCAGATACTTGGAAACGTATGCACCGATCGATTGTATGTGCTCGATTCTGTTGATTTTGATGAACCCATGAGACCAGATTTTTGCCAGATCATCGTTGACTATGTAGGGAAGATTGAAGAAGACGGTGTGATAGTGAACAGCTCCACGTTTCTGAAATTCAACTACCGAAACATATTTGAGAGCGTGCCCGATTTGATAGTTCAGTCGCATCATGAATTTCCTCCACATCTCATTTGCCTCCTTGAGGACGGTAATATTTTCGGCGAAAGTGAACGTTACGAATTTGTCTGAGTGTTCAGGGTACTGACCGGAATTACATGCGATCAGGCGTCGTATATGCAGTCTGGCGCGTGATATTGAGAATGGTCGGCGTATTCCTAGATTTCTATGTCCTGTGCGTTTCCTGCGGCGATTTCGAGACTTCAATTGACCGCCGAAGTGGATGTCTTTTTCGAACTCGTATACTTCTTTGACGGGACCGGAGATCACTGCTTTATACTTTGAGAAATCTACGCCCCATTTAGTTTTTCTTAATTCGTCGAAAGCTCGACCGAGCTCATCGACGGTGGGAATCTGATTACCCATACATTTTGATTATTTTGTTTTCTGATTATGTGTGATAGAGGTCAAGTCTAGTAAGACCATCGTTCACACATGATAGACTTTCTCGAAGCCACAACCAGGGAAGTCACAGTGACGCTCCTCATGTCTTAAAGCGGGGTAGGAGCCACGAACAATCTTTTGTGTGGTGTCGAAGATCTCACAGTAGCGGCGTTGGATGAGGAATAACGACGGGATAGAGATCGAACTGGCAAACTTTTTCTTATCTTCATTATAAGAGCGCGGATCCAACTCACGAGACAGACAGACGCCCCATATACGCTCTACAGGAGGTCTCGTGGCACTCGGCCGGGGAGAACCGACAACCTTACGGATCTCATAGAGGAAATTAGTCAGACGACGGAATGATTTATCAACTTGAGCAAAGTCTTGAGCAGACCCATATACTTCTATTCCACACTTTGCACCTTGAGTAAGCCATTTACGAACGTCTAGGGACAGGTCTTGCCACTGATGACTATCAAAGTAATTTCCAACTTCATCAATAATGACATCGCACTGTTCATACTTCACCAGATCATCCAGATTTTCCCAGTACATGATCGGGACTTTCATCTCATCGACTGCCCATTTATAAAACTCTTCTGAAAAACGTAGATTCGAAACTATTGGACGGACGACACCACTTGTTTGCAGCCACTTAGAGTTGCGGTATACAAGCTTTACACACATCATTGCGAGCCTTAGAGACTTACCGGATGATTCGAGACCAGAGTAGATTATTTTCATTTTTATATTTGATTTTTAATTAATAATTAACTTCCTGATTGGTTACCGCGTAGGACAGAGACGACCCACTTCAACGCTTGCCAGCCCCATATTGCGATATGGAACGTTAAGACAGTGCCCACGCAAATGAATAATGTGTCGATCGGAAGCAGAAAGTTCCATGCCTTCATGTAACCGATGATCAGAGAAATCGACGATGCGATAACAGGGGAGAGAGCACCGGCCACGGGTAAGATATTCAGGACGACAATGAACAGACCGAGGAATAGAATGAAGAAGATTGCAAATGTCATAGAAGTTTTCGATTCCTTGCCTCATGGAACAGGTACCATGCAGTCAAGAAATAAGTTACTGCGACCATTAATCCTCGTAAGAGACCAACATACGAGGGTGTTAAAAAATATCCGATCGTAGACGTGGAAAACATGTCTATCTTGATTGTCGTTGTAGCGGTAGCTACACCGGATATTCCGAACTTCACCGGAAACTTAACTGAGAAGGATCCGGAGGGAATGGCTGAGGCGGAGGTGGAACCATTAACAGCATTATAAATTACCGATGAAATTTGGAATACATAAGCGAAAGGAACTTTTGTAGCGAGAAGATTAGGGACATTAACAAACGAGAGCATATCTGTAGAAGTCGGAAGATCAGTAGACCCAAAATTCGCACCAGTAAAAGGATTATTGTTGATACCCCCTGCGACAATTGTCGAAGAAGTAGCCACAGTAGTGGTAGTAGTAGAAGTAAGCAGAGCAGGAGCCACGCCGGTACCGGTAAATGGATCATATCCGCAAGTGGACTGATAGAGTTGAGCATTGAACTGTTGATTTGGAGTTAACGAATAAGTTGTAGAAGTCGCACCAACCGAAACGCTAGAGTCAATGATGTCGAAAGTAAAATTGAAGGCTCCGGAAGTGGTGGCGTAGATGGGAGCAGTGGTAATAGGGAAGACACCATGCAAGGAGAGCTGACGATGAGATTCAAGACCGGTATTTTGCCACACATCGAGATATTGAGAGGCACAAGCGGTTGTAGAAGCAGTCCATGTGCCGACGACGTTAAACGTACCTGCGGCAGGGTTCAGCGTTGTAGATGTAACGGCGGGAGGATATGTTTGACCGTATTGATCAGTAACTATAAAATACGCATCATTTATTGTAGAACAAGCACCTGTAGAGCCATTCATAGTACCTGTACCAGTAAGACACTGGCCATTCGCATATGTATTAGCAACAGAACCATATAGCTTGACTGTTATATACTGTCCCCAAGATCCAATACCTACATAAAGATATTTACCAGCTGTAACAACGGTAGTGGTGGAATATGTAATGTACTGAAGATAATCATTGCCACCCAAGCTGTCCTGACCACCGCCTAAATTTCCGACTGTCGACAAAAGTACATAATTTATGCACTGAGACATATCAGTAACCAAATTGTCGCAAGTAATAGCACGAATACCACCGCCACCAGAATACGTAGAATTGTAACGAATCGAAACCCTACCCAAAGTAAAAGTTGAAGAAACTTGACCGAGAGACTGCAAGAAGAAACGAGACTGACCACCACCTATACCATAGGTAGCACCAGAACTGTAATCCGTTTGCTGATACAAAGTGGAGGCATAAGCAGACCTTGATCCCAAAAAGACCAAAGAGAGCAGAAAGAGGGAAGTGTAGATTATTTTCTTCATGAGATAAGGTTAAAACTAATAATCAGGATTGTTCCTCGCATGCCACATGGGAATGATGTGATTTTTGAAATTTATTCTGTAAAGGGGATTCGCCAGTTATTTATCGCAAGAAAAATTTAACGCAAATTTTTCTTGCTCGGGGAACTCACCCCTTGACAGAACAAATTATCAAAAATACTGATCCTCATATGGCATGCGAGGGACGCCCGCATACCAGGTGTTGCCGGCGCTCGGAACTTCGCAATTCCGAGCCGCCGGCATACATCTAGAACTTCCTGCCAGTGATATAGTGCTTGAATTTCCTGATACCCCAGCCGAGACCCAAGAGGGCGGCAAGGAGACCAAGAATCGCGCCAACTACGGCTCCAATGATCACAGCGACGTCACCGACGAGACTGTTAACCAAAGTAGGTGCTGTCGTAGTTCCAAAGGTATCCGCAAAGGCATATGAGCCAGTTGCGATTACTCCGGTAACAACTCCAACGACACCAGCAAGCTTGTACTTCAATTTTGAAATCATATTTGCTTGAATTAATTTTAATAATGCTGATCTGGTGCCGGTGCCGAAACACACGACCCATTAATGTATCGACCTGGAGTGCGAACTCCGAACGCTCCCTCAAACAAATCTACGACCATTTGAGAGAGCTCTCGGAACCAACAACTATGATCTCCACCAAAAGATTAATAATGACCAAACAAGCCCCACAGCTATGCCATAGCCGCTGCAATACCCAAAGAACAGAACTACATCGAGATTAGACATATCGGTTAATGATTTCGCATAATGAACCACTTAAATATCGTCAAAGGCACCATGAAATAAAGTGGTAGGAACCAGATCTGCATAAACTCTTGAGGTATTGCGAGATAATCCATAGATACGAATTAAGATTTTCTAAACAGCCAGATGATAACGATCATGGAAGTCATGGCGAACCCGAAACCAGAGGCGAAAACAAGGGGAGTGAGGTCGATGCTGACCGTGCTCGTACCGACCGACGAGCATACAGACTCTGAAAACTGGAAGAACTCTCCGGAAGCTGGAGTAGAGTCTTGACCATTCAATGGAATAGAATATGTGCAGTTTTCAGTTATCATAGATTTACTTTATGATTGGCAACTTCTCCTCGGGATTCAGTGCTTCTTCGAACAGGTGCTTCCAGAAATAGAATGTGGTCGGATTGTTGTCGAAATAGGCGCAGAGCATGAATATCAAGGAATCTGGTACGACGTTTTTGTTGACTGCAAGTGATTTGTTGTTCACTTTGATGTGTAATTTTGTGTTCACGTTATTATTTTATTTTTTGTTACATAGTTGCGATGTGTATGCTCCATTTGAGGCCGAGGAAGTAAGCCCGGCGCTTCGATAACAAATGGAGTAGGGGATACCCTAAGAGTTGAGTGGTCTGACGGCGATAATCTTGAGGGAAGCGAGGCGATTGCTGCCGGAGACGATGTCTATGTCGGCTTCAACCTCCTGATCGAGCAGATTGGATATATTGCCAACCTTGTTGCGATCTAGCTTGAACTTCAAAATCTTGCCGTTATAACGAGCTTGGATATTGGAGTATTTGACCCCTTGATATTCACCTTCGTTAAATTCGAGCAAAGCCAATTTGATTGTTTGCATGTAGCGTTTGGATTAGAAAATTACCCAGTGATCCACAAAGGGTAATCACCGGATAATTCTTTTTTGTTTATAAACGACCTTTAATGTTGGTAGGGAGGCCTATACTTGCTAGGCTTTGCTCTCAACACTCTGGGTCTATTGTATGTCGCACAATCTTTCTTTTACGACGTAGTCAGACTTCTAATCCCCTTTTAATATACCAAAGTTGAGGTAGCGAGTTTAGGAGCCATCTCATCTATCACTGTAGGTTCATTGTTCCCTACCTTCTTCAGATTGCGCAATGCAGGACGCCATATAATGTCTAGGAATACATCATTCCACAGATATGTTACAGGTTTCTTCAAGAATCCATTCCAAGCTTTATAAGCCATAGTTTGAGCATAGTTGAAATTGCTCTGTGTAGCGGGTGCCTCTATTGCCTTCCTAATATCAAATCCGAAGTATCCGAGTATTATAAGAGCTATCACGATCATAATAATCCATTTTATAAATCCTTGATTTGTTTGCATAATTTTTTTAATTATTTATTTAATTGATTTGATTCTTATAATATATTTTATCATAGGATTTTTAGAGATAAGATAGGGGATTCAAATAAGCTTTCAGATCAGCTAGAGGTACAGTAGCACCCTTACAATTCTTACTACTATCAAATGTAGTAATACGTACACCTTGAGTCGCATATACTCCATAATGAAGATGAGGACCAGTAGTGTATCCAGTATTACCACTATAACCTATTATCTGGCCTGTGAGGACTACATCACCTTTCTTCACTGTCTGAAGTGAAAGATGTGCATATAGAGTAGAGAGGCCATTGCTGTGCTCTACCATAATCCATTTACCATAAGAATAGCATCCGCGTATAAGATCAGTATTAGCAACTCCAGAGACAATACCACCTAGAGATGCCTTCACAGGCGTTCCTACAGATGAAGCAAAGTCTACACCAGTATGACCTTTACCACTATAAATCTGTGGATTGGCAGTAGCGAAGGGCGTATTGCCGAAGTACTGAGTGATACGGATATTGGATAGAGGCCAGGCAAGTACTCCTGATCCGGTGTGTGGAATAAGAGATGGATCAATAGCAATCCTTAAGGCACTTTCATATTCTAGCACTTCCCTTTCGAATGCTTCTTTCTGTGCCTCTTTTGTCGCTAATATTTTCTTATAATTAGCTTCAGTGTTCTTCGTAGACTTCAATAAAGAATTCTTCTCGCTCGTATTATTTGCAACTATTTTTTTCTGATTTACTAGATCATTCTCTAGGGATAATAGTTCAGCTTTTTTGCTTTCAGTTTTTACTTTATTATCTTCCAAGGAACTTCTTATAGTATTCAATTCATATATACGATTCTTCACACTATTCTGTAATGTATTGAGATCATCAGTTTCATTCCACAATTCCCCGAGGCTCTGTGCTCCTAATAGAGATTCGAATATAGAATTAGAATCCAATTGTGATATAGCAGAAAGTGATTGAGATATTACCCTTTTGCTATCATTTATTCTCACACTCTTATCATCTATCTGTAATGATAATTCTTTTATTTCAAGATTAGTTGCATTAATTCTATTCTCTGTAATAGAGAGATCTGCTTCTAGTTTCTTCTTTGTCAGATCTAGAGATGCTAGAGCATTCTTCAGAGAGTCAGCTTGTTTACCGATTGAATCAATTTGTTTTTGATAACTCTTTATCTCTTCTTCTAATTTTTTTATATTAACATTTGTATTATCAATTTTACCTCTCAGTTCATCTATAGTCTGTGCACTAGCAGAGATTGATGATAATAGGAAAGTAAAAATAAAAAAAATATAGAATAATTTATTTGGTTTATATATATTCATGGGCAAATCTAAGTCTCTTAATTGTTTCCTCCTTCCCTAATATCTCTGCGAGGGTAAATGGATCTGGACTCCTCTCTTTTCCAGATAATGCGAAGCGCATAGGCCATAGAACATTACCCCTTCCCTTCTCTTCTGCATAGGGCCAAACAATAGATTTTATATATTCTTTTGTGAATTCTTTTTTAGATATATTGGACAATAAGTTTATAATTATAGTCAAATGTATTCTAGTATCTGATATTTCTTTCTCATCTTTCCATTTCAGTGATTCCTTGGGATATTCAGATAATGGATTAATGAAGGAAAGCTCATTCTCTAATAAATCTTTTATCTCTCCGAATTTATTAATCTTCTCTTTAATTAATAGTAGTGCCTTCTCTGGAATATCTTTTTTTAGGAAGTGTCCCGCAGAAAATATGAATTCCTTCATTGTCATTTTATTAATATATTGCTTATTCATCCAGTCTAGCTTCTCTTGATTGAATATAGCTCCACCTTTCTGCACTTTCTCTAATTTAAACTGTTTTACAAGTTCATCAAAAGTAAATATTTCCTGATCTGTACCAGGGTTCCAGCCGAGTAGCATAAGATAATTAACTAAGGCTTCTTTAATATATCCCCTATCACGATACTCTGTTATAGGGAGTGCCCCCTTTCTTTTCGAGAGCTTCGTCTTATCAGGAGAAAGTAATAATGGTAAATGAGCATATACAGGAGTAAGCATACCTAGAGCTTCCTGTATCAATATATGTCTGGAAGTATTGGATATATGATCCTCTCCACGGATAATATGAGTGATGCCCATTTCATTATCATCTATTACTACAACAAGATGGAATACTGGCTCTGTCATACTCCTAGCGATGATGAAGTCTCCATGCTCAGTAGTATCAAATTCTATTTTTCCTCTTATTAAGTCTTCAATAATCACTTTCTTATTAGGATTCTTAAATCGTATTACTTCTTCTCTGTCACCTTCATTTTTTGGTATTTCTTTAGAAATATATGCATGACCAGAATCTATTAGCTTCTTTATATATGATTCATGAATCTTTGTTCTATCTGTTTGTCTATAGAATTCATCATACTTTATACCAAGCCATTTCAGACTCTCTATTATATTATCCTCATATTCTTTCTTCGATCTTATTTTATCAGTATCTTCTATTCTTAATACGAATTTCCCATCATTCTGTAGAGCATAAATATAAGCAAAAAGCGCTGTTCTATAATTCCCAGCATGAAGATATCCCGTAGGTGATGGTGCGAATCTGGTCTTTATTTTTTTATGCATATAATATAGCTATTATAACATAATAATATAGTATAAAAGCACCCATAGGCGCTCCTATACTATAATCTATTTTGATTAGGATTATCCTTTTATTTCTGTAATATCAGATGTAGCGCGGAATGTCTTCATTATTATATCTCCTTTCGCATTCTTTAATGGTAGATCTGCATTGAAGTCGAATACTTTATCACTATTATCAGAATGAAGCATAGCATAATATATATTACCTTCTACTGTATTCTTCGTAAGCATTATCTTTCCTGTATTTATACCTTTGTCGAAATATGTAGATCCGATAATATCTCCTGGCATACCATCCTTATCTTCATGTATTACTACGAAGCCAGGCTTCTCGAATTGAACTGATGAAATAAGTACTACATTACCAGGATATTGATCAGATACCATCACTCTATTAATCTCATTTGATACTTCTTCCTCAGTAAGGTCTGTATTGCCAGTATTATTTGGGGTATTATTATTACCCTTTAACATGTAATAGCCAAGAACAATAAGAATCATAATAACTATAGCTGTTACTATCCATTGCCAAGACTTGATTCCTTCATTTGTTTCCATATTTTTTATTATTACTATTAATAATGATACTTCTATATAAATGTAGTTATATCACAGATATCAGTCATGTTCTAGTCCTATCTGAAGTAAGGCATCTGCTATTTTCGAGGCGGCGTCAATATGGCTCCATTGCTTGGTAGAATTGCGCATCCTATCAGAGATAGACTTATTATTCACTATATTGTCAATCTCTCGTACTAGGATATCATCACTTAGATTATTTTCCTCCATTACTACACAAGCACCCGTTCTAGCATATGAAAAGGCATTATCTACCTGATCATGGCTTACATCTTTCGGTAATGGAATGATAATAGAAGGTATTCCCCAATTAGCTATTTCGAATATTACTGATCCAGCTCTAGATATTATGACACTTCCTATTCCTACAGCCATAGACAGAGCGAGATCATTTAGATAATCGAATGGATGATAATGATATGAATCCGGATTATTCTCCAATGTTATTTTTGCAGTATTTTTTATTGATTCATAATTATTCCTACCAGTCTGATGTATAATCTCATATCTCTTCACTAGCTCAGGCAGAGCATCCATAATAATATCATTTATATTCTGCGAACCTTGAGATCCACCGAGTATTACTATCACTGGAGTTTCATTCTCTAAATGTAGGAATTCTCTAGCGCCATTTACTAATGGTTCCTTCACTCCTCTTCGTATTGGTAATCCTGTGAAAGCAATTCTTTCATCTATTGGGCCATCTTTAGGTCTTTTTGTAAAATATTTCGCAGATCCTGGATATGATATGGCAATCTTCTTTGCGAATTTACTTGCCCATTTATTCACTATTCCTGGAGAGCTATCTGATTCATGAATGACTACAGGTATATGTAGTAGCCTCGCTGCGAAGAGTGCAGGGAAGCTAGTATATCCACCTTTACCGAATACTACATCTGGATATATTCTGTACATCTTTATTATTGCTAATATAACACCATAAAGAGTTTTGAATAAATCTGTAAAATTTAATATAGAGAAATATCTGCGATATTTCCCAGCAGGCACGTATACATACTCTATATCATTATCGAATAGCGCTCGGGGATTATATCTGGATGGTGACATGAAATAGAGCTTCGGCTGTAATACCTTTCTTTCCTTTGCTTTATCATAGAGTGCTTCTGCAATAGCAATAATTGGATAGAAATGTCCTCCAGTACCACCTCCTGTTAAAAGTATTTTCATGGATTTATTATATCATAATTAAGTATTCTGATATTTGGAAATATTAGCTATTATACCTGTAGCGCAAAGTATGACAATAAGTGCAGTGCCACCGTGGCTTATGAATAATAATGGCATACCAGATATCGGTATAATACCAAGCATGGAAGATATATTCATGAATGATTCTATAATAATGAGTATAGCAATACCGCTTGATGCGAGTCTTGCGAATATATCCTTTGATCTCACTGCTATTCTGAATGAACTAAAAATAAATAGTAAAAATAAGATAATCAAAGTGATACTACCAAGAAAACCGAATTCCTCTGCCCAAACAGCAAAGATGGAGTCCCCTATTGGCTCTGGTAAATACTTGAATTTCTGTACACTTTGACCGAATCCCCTTCCATTGATTTGTCCTGATCCTATTGCTATTAATGACTGTTGTACTTGATATCCTATACTTTGTGAATCTTTCATTGGATCTAGAAATGATGTAATGCGATTTATTATATATGGTTTACTAATAGCTATAATACTTAGGACTAAAGTTAGAATAATAAAAAGTGTGAATATGTCCCTCATCCTTCCACCAGATATGAAAAGCATAATAATACCAGTGAATGCAATAACTATTAATGTATCCATATCACTCTGGAAATATAATAGTATTCCTAATATTCCAACTATAGATAGATATGGAATTACACCCATAGAGAAGCTAGCTACTTTCTCTTTTACCATTGATAGCCATGTTGCGAAATATATAATAAAGGAAATTTTTAGGAATTCTCCTGGCTGGAAAGTGATGAATCCTAGATCAATCCATCTAGAAGCTCCACCATGTGTGAATGATATAGAAGGTATAAACAATAATAAATTAAGAAATATTGCGAATAGAAAAATATAGAAAGAATTTTTCCTTACCAATCTATAATTAATATTAGAAATAATAAGAAATCCTACAATACCGATAAATAGACTAATTAATTGCTTCGATACAACATTCTGGAAGCTAGCTCCATCACGTGCGAGTAAACCGAGAGATGCAGAGCTAAATACGAAAAATCCTGCTAATGTGAGTAGGATTATGGATAAAAGAAAGAATTTATCAATTTTTAGAACTGTTTTCATGTGTTTCCTTTTTGAAATTTTCTATATCTCTTTTTACATTATCATAGTCAGGTAATTCTGTAATTTTCGATAATCCTAAATAAGATATTAATTCTAATGTCGGCTTGTAAAGGAAACTTCTCTGGTCCTTGGGATTCTCTACTCTTTCTATGAGACCTCTTATTAATAGATTTCTCAGTATGAATTGTGAATTGACTCCACGTATATAGTCTATTTCACTTCTTGATAATGGACCTTCATAAAGGATAATAGATAGGGTTTCAAGTCCTGCTTTCCCTAGATCCTTTACCAATTCCTCTTTAGTCAGAGTTTCTATAATATCGGAAAGTTCTTTCGATGTTCCGAGTGTATATTCATTTTCCCATTCTATGAGAGTCAATCCTCTTTCTTCTAGATCATGGTCAAGTCCTTTCAATGCTGACTTTATTTCATCCTCATCTTTTTTCAATATCTGACACAAACGTCGAAGAGGCAGTGGCTCTGCCTTATAGAAAAGTATTGCCTCAATTTTCGCAGAAAGTGATAATGCCATTATTAATTTATATATTATAACACTCAATATTAATTATATCTAGGTACACCTACACTTTTCGTTTCCATCTGTATATCTCCGAAACTCTTATCTTGTGATACATGTATTGTTCCCTGCTTTACAAGCTCGAGCATAGCTAGGAAACCTACTATAATATTTACTTTTTCTCCTTTATGAGAATTAGAAAAATCTTTGAAGCTCATTCTAAGTCCTGTAGTTATACGTTTCGTCAGATTATCTATCATTTCTTCTATACTTATTACTTTTCTTATTATTGCTTTCGGTACCTTTTCTTTTTTCGGTAGATTATTAATTATTTCTTTTATTATCTTTACTAATGATAATAAATTCATACTTTCGTGTGGGGAAAAAATTGGTTCTACCACCCTTTGTCCTGTTTGTTGGAATATTATTTCCTTTCCATAGAGATCTTTCACATTTATACTTGCTTCTTTTATTCTTTTATATATCTTTAGTCTTATCTCTAGACCATGCATATCTTCCTCTTCTTCTTCTGTGAGTGATAGTGTAGGTAATAGTGAGCGAGATTTTATTAGAAGTAATGTTGAAGCTATTAATATGAATTGAGCACTTTCTCCTATTGGGAGTTTATCAAATCTCTCTATATGATGAATATAATCATCTGTAACTTTCGATAATGCAATATCATTTATAAATAATTTCCTTTTCTCTATTAGTGATAGCAAGAGATCCAGAGGTCCTTCGAAGACTTCGGTTTTTATTTTGAAATCTGTATTTGGTACAGTTTCATTTGCTTCGGTCAAAGAAGCGTTCATGGATAATAGTATAGCATAATCACCTCAACTTTATCCCCAATTCTTTCAATTGTATTTCCTCTATTTCAGATGGTGAATCCATCATCAGATCTTTTCCTTCTCCTGTTTTAGCAAAAGCTATTACTTCTCTTATATTCGGTTCATTTTCCATGAGCATTATAAATCTATCCAGTCCCCATGCTATCCCTCCATGTGGTGGCGTTCCAGAAGAGAAAGCCTTCATCATATGGCCGAAATTCTCATTTATTCTATTTTCTTCATAACCCATTATTTCGAAGACTTTTTTCAATGCTTCTGCTTGATGATTTCTTATACTTCCTCCACCAATTTCATATCCATTGAGTGTAATATCATATTGAGCTGTTAATATTTTGTCTATATTCTTCTTATTTATTAAATCTTCCTTGAATTCATCTTGTGGAGCAGAGAAAGGGTTATGGGTGAATGTCCATTTTCCATCATCTGTTTTTTCGAAGAATGGGAAATCTGTTATCCAACAGAAGGCTAATTCATTTGCATCATATTTATCTTTTCTTAGATCTGGTTTATCAGAACTATATTTCTCCATTGCTTCTGCATATGTGAGTCTTGGAAAAGGTATCTGTTGTATTTTTTTCTCAGGATAAATTTTCTCCACTATATCTATCAGAAGTTTCTCATTGATATTGATAATCTCTTCTTGATTAACAAAGCTCATTTCTAGATCTAATTGGGTGAATTCTGGCTGTCTATCTCCTCTTGTATCCTCATCTCTCATGCATCGCGCAATCTGAAAATATTTCTCCATACCCGCTGTCATGAGTAACTGTTTATACTGCTGAGGTGATTGAGGTAATGCATAGAATTTCCCATTCTCAAGTCTAGAAGGTACTACATAGTCACGGGAACCTTCTGGTGTAGATCTTGTAAGTAATGGAGTCTCTATTTCTATGAATCCTTCTTCATCTAATCTATCTCTTATTATTTTTATTACCTTATGACGATTACGGATATTCTTCTGCATTCTCGGTCTACGTAAATCTAGATATCTGTATTTCAATCTAATTTCTTCCCCTATTTCCCTTCCATCACTCTGTACGTCAAAAGGTGGAGTCTCTGCTTTATTTAAGACTTTTATTGAAAGTATTTCCAATTCTATTTCACCATTTTGTTTTTCCTTCTGTATATTTTTCTCTGGGCGTTTATTTACTTTACCTTTCACCTCTACTACCCATTCTGGACGAATCTCCTTTGCTATTTCTAATGTCTCTTTATTGCTAGATAGAACGACACCTTGAATTTTCCCTGTTACATCACGGAAATCAAAGAAAACCATTTTACCCTGATCACGACGAATATCGATCCAGCCAGATATGCTTATTTCTTCACCTATTTTACTTCCTAAATCCTTTATATATGTTCTTTTCATATTAGAATAATATTAGCATATATTGACTTTTTTTGTTAATATTATGACAGAAAGGTTCTCTATGATCAATGTAGAAGACATCGAAAAAATCATGAATGGGATATTGGTTTCTATAGAAGCAGAAGATAAGGATGAAATTAAAATGCGGGAATTGATACAATACTTTGCTAGTATAATAGTCAGGGTGAATTGTACTACCATTGCAATGTATAAAGGTGGTTATAAGATCATTATACTCGTACCACCGATGATTCCATATTCACGAAGTCTTATTGTTAACGGACTGGTGCAATCTCGACTCAATTTCAAACCCTCTCCTATAATATGAAAACCATCATCCCTATCCCATCCACGTCTATGAGGTTGATTCCTCAAAGGCGTGGGGGATTATTGTTTTCTCTATTCTATTTCCATAATCTCTAAATTACTATCGTTTAATTTTACCTTAGCGTGTCTATAGACATTAGCGCTTTTATAATTCCCTACCACTAGAATTTCCCTAATATTCCCAACCTTTTTCACTTCTAGTATCTGACAATGGAAATCTGGTAAATCTATAATTTCATTCTGTTCATTCTCATCTATTGTTTCAAAGAAATAATCATGAGCAAGCATAAGTATTGCCTGATCAATGCATGAGAAAGCATAATAGTGATTCATTGTTCTATATTCTTTATGAAGAGCCTGATCGAAAAATGTAGCAGACTCTAGAGAGGAATAGGAAATAAGAGCAAATAGAATGCCGGAGATTATGAGGACTATAGTGATGGCGATGAAGCCATTATCATTATTATTATTTCTATTCATAATATTGTTTCAATAAGAAAATTGAATAATTCCTATCATTTTTTCTTTCTTGCAAATAAATAATTGAATAGACAGAAGAAAAAACACCAATCATGAGAATGGATAATAATGCAATATATATTAATGTTTCAATAAGAGTATTGCCTTCATTCATTTTATTATTCAATTTATTTTCAATATTCCTATTCCTTTACTATCCCCTGTTGCGAAATAGAAGGTATTCCTATCACAAGTGAAAGCATTCGGTAAGAAACTCAATGGATATTCCAATATCATATCTTCTAGAGTCTGATCTAATATCTGCAATTCCCTACCAGGTGATTTCGTAGAGATATAGATATTAGGCGGACGTAGGAGAATATTATATACACCACCAGGAATATCTTTAGAAAAAATTGGAGTAATATTACTAGTAGTAGAGAATAAGAAAAACTCATGATTATTAGTATTATTGAATCCACCAACAGTACGACCTAAAGAGAAAATGTCCTTTGAGAATGATAGAGTCTTGCCTTCTTGTACTGAGTATCCAGATGGAGAAAAAGAATCAATTTCTACTATATTAGTCGGATCACTTATATTCAATATCCTCATCTGCTTCATATCAGAAGTAGCTAGATAAGCTAGATTATCCTTTACATAAATATCATTTATAAGAGTGTTGGTTTCGTATCCTCCAAGATAATTTGGTAAATACGGATCAGAAACATCGATAATAGCAAATTCCCTACCATTCCATTTCTTAGTACCTAAATATATTTTGTCTTTATAATAGAAAATACTTTCTGCCCAAGGTGCTGTTGTAGATGCCGTGGGTAATGGTAATTTCAGAGTAGAAATAAGTATTGGATTCTCTCTGTTTTCTATATCCAATATTTGTATTTGGTTTACACTACTCATATTAGCGAGATAGGCATAATGAGAAGCTATTTCTACTGAAGAAAGCCCTGGACTAGTATGAATAGATGAAATAATATACGGCGACTGTGGATTCTCTGCATTAATAATATAGAAATCTGGAGCAGATAAGATACTTGAATCTGTTGTAAGATAAATAATACTATTTCTGACTTCTATATCAGTACTAATATTATTAATACCAAGCTCAATACCTTGTGAATATAATATGAATTTCGATAAATTATAATGAATATATTCATAACAATTATCTCTTCCCCATGCTTCACTATAATCAGAATATACATATTTACTTTCTAGTTCTGGAATTCTATTCTCTAGATTTATTAAATTCTTTTCTGCTTGATTATATAATCTTTGCATAGTTTCTCCGAGTGTGAGTGAAGAAATAAGAAAAAGAGTCATGAGTGAGAATGCAATCATGATCTCTAATAATAGAAATGCTTGATTATTAATTACTGAGGTGATTCGTGATTTCATATATTGGTAAAATAATAGATAATGCAATAGAACCTACAATAATACCCATAAAGATCATAAGTATCGGTTCTATGAATGAGGAAATTTGTTTAATAAATGAATCAATTTCTTCATCATATATTCTGGCAATATTTCCAAACATTATTCCCAATGTACCCGTTTTTTCCCCTATAGAGAGCATATCTGGTACAAGAGTAGGAAATAGTGATCTATCGTTATTCATATATTCAGAAATAGTAATACCAGTGAGTATTTCTGTTCTAGCTTTTATCCATGATTTCTTATATGGTTCAAGAATTATGAAATTATTTGCTTGTTTTAATATATTTTCTAGAGATTGTCCATATTCCATAAGTGTACCTATAGATCGACAATTAATACTGAGTGAATATTTCTTCATTATCTCGCCAAATATTGGCAATGAGATTAGTAATTTCTGAATATTATATTTAATATAATGCTTTTTTCTATATAAATAAGAAAAAAATAAAATAATTAAAATAAATAGAATACTAATCCATAAACCATAATGAATTGAGTATTCATAGATTTTCCTTACGAATCTAGTCAGTAAAGGTAATTTTATATTCATACCAATAAAAAGTGGCATAATTTTGGGAAAAATATAGATAACTAGAAATATAGTCATAGCAATAGTGGCAAAAGCGATAAAAGATGGATATATTAATGCTCCTATAATTTTCTTCTTTATATTTTTTGATTTCTCTAATATATCTTTAGCCTGCTTTATCGATAGAGATAGAGCCCCAGAGTATTCTCCATAGGAGATCATAGATAGAAGTATGGGGTCAAAAGATTTGTAGGAAGAATGCATACTATTAGACAATGAGATTCCCTTTCTCACTTTTTCTCTGATTTCAATAATTATTTTTCTAATTTTATGAATAGATTCCATATTTATAATAATAGTAAGAGCCTCTTCCATAGATATTCCAGAATCTATAAGACTACTTAATCTATCTATGAATTGTATTTGTCTATTTCTATTCATGTAATACTCTCAATATTTCTTCTTTCGAAGTTATTCCCATCTCTATTTTACCCATCCCATCTTCATACATAGAGATCATGCCACTAGCTCTCGCATAACGACTTATCTCTCCTATAGAAATGCGTGACATAATATATTTCCTCATTTCATCATCGATAATAAGTGTTTCTCCTACTATAGTTCTGCCCTTATATCCACTCTTACCACATACATCACAGCCTAGACCAATACAATGTGTACAAGTCTTCCTGATTAATCTCTGAGCAATAACAACAGATAATGTAGATGCCACTAGATATGGATCAATTCCCATATCTATCAGCCTGGGTATTGCAGATATAGCGGAATTAGCATGCAATGTAGATAATAATAAATGCCCAGTGAGAGAAATATTGGTTGCGATTTTTGCAGTTTCACTATCTCTGATCTCACCGACCATAATAATATCTGGATCCTGTCGTACTATAGAACGTAGGCCATTGGCAAATGTAATACCATGTCTTTCTCTTACCTGTATTTGCCTAATCCCTGGTATGGCATATTCTATCGGATCCTCCAATGTGATAATGGATGTTTCCTCAGTCTGTAATAATTTCAATAATGTATAGAGTGTAGATGTCTTCCCCGAGCCTGTAGGCCCTGTCACGAGTATCATGCCCTGATGCTTCATTAATCCATTTTTTATCCTATCTACATCCATTTCTCTAAAACCGAGTGAATCTAGACTAGAAATATTATTATCTTCTATCAATATTCTGAGTACAGCATTCTCGCCATAATGTGTAGGTATTATAGATACTCGTATATCACATTCACATATTCCTTCTGAATATCGGAATCTTCCATCTTGTGGGTTGAAATGCATATCAGTACGAAGTCCAGAAAGTATCTTTATTCTTGCTATTATTTCTTCATGGCTTTCTTTCGATAGGCTATCTATATATATTAGTGTTCCATCTATACGGAAGCGTATAACAAGAGCATCTAGAGATGGATCTATATGTATATCTGATGCGTTCCTACAATATGCATATAGTATAAGCTGATCCACAAGCTCTATTGTAGATCGTATATCATGCAGAATATTATTATTCTCTAATATTTTATAAATTTTCTCTTTCATAGTGAAAGATTAACAAAGAGTTATGAAGCCGAAATAAAAAAAGAATAAAAAAAGAATAAAATTTTTACTATGATATAAAGATGGGGAGGGTGTCAATATACCACCGTAATATAGTCAATAATTAGGCACTTATCCATAGTATTGACCAAACTGGCATTTCTATGCTTTACTATATACTCATTATGGAAATCAGAAATATTGCAATTATAGCCCATGTAGATCACGGGAAGACTACTCTGACTGACGCTATTATGACCCAGACAGGTCATGGTGATGAAGGTACTATGGACTCTAACGCTCTAGAACAAGAGCGTGGCATTACTATATATGCGAAGAATACATCAATAAAATATAAAAATACGAAGATTAATATTGTAGATACACCTGGACATGCAGACTTCGGCTCTGAGGTAGAGAGAGTATTACGTTCTATAGATACTGTTCTTCTAGTAGTAGATGCGCAGGAAGGTCCTATGCCACAGACGAGATTCGTATTGAAGAAATCACTGGAATTAGGGCTAGAACCAATAGTTGTTATTAATAAAATAGATAAGAATGCTGCTAATCCAGAACATGCTCATGAACAAGTATTAGAACTCTTCATGGAGCTCGGTGCCAATGATAAACAATTAGACTTCCCTACTATATATGCTATTGGCCGTGATGGAGTAGCTATGAAGAATCTGAAGGATGAAAAGAAGGATATTACACCACTTCTCGATATGATATTGGAACATGTTCCACCTGCCAATAGGAATGCGGATGCACCACTTACTCTACAAGTTTTCAATCTTGGTTATGATAATTTTCTAGGCAGACTCGCTATTGGAAGAATATATGATGGAAAAATAAAAGATGGACAGAATGTAATTATAAAGATAATAGGTGGCGAGACTACAACAGGTAAAGTTACAAAGCTTTTCACATTCGAAGGAAAACAAAGAATAGAAATAGATGAAGCGGATTCTGGAGATATTGTTACTGTAGCTGGTCTATCAGAAATTTTCATTGGAGAGACTATTACAGATAATCCAGAGACTCCGGCTTTACCGACGATAAAGATAGATGAACCTACTATATCTCTTAATTTTCTTGTTAATAATTCTCCATTTGCTGGTCGTGAGGGGAAATTCGTCACAGGTAGACAGATACGAGAAAGATTGGAGAAAGAATTAGAAGTCAATGTCGGTCTCAAGGTGGATTTCTCTTCTAATGAATATTATAAAGTCTATGGTAGAGGTGAACTCCATATTGCTATTCTTCTAGAGAATATGCGACGTGAAGGTTATGAATTACAAGTCTCTCAGCCACAAGTCATTATAAAAGATATTGATAATATAAAAAGTGAACCATTTGAGGAATTGACTATCGATATTCCAGATGAATTCACCGGAGTTGTGATAGAGAAATTGGGTCAGAGGAAAGCGACTATGGTAGATATGAAAAATAAAAATGGTCAAACTCGTATGATATTCGAAATTCCTACTCGTGGACTTCTAGGATATAGGAATGTCTTTGTTATTGATACCAAGGGTCTCGGTATATTAGCAAGTAGATTCATCTCTTTCAAAGCTCATGTTGGAGAAATAGAAAGACATAATACTGGATCTATGACATCTATGATGGCTGGTAAGGCCCTAGCATTCTCACTATGGAATCTACAAGATCGAGGTAGGATCTTCATCGAACCTACTACAGAAGTCTATGAGGGTATGGTTGTCGGTGATACATCGAAAGGTGATGATATGGAAGTGAATCCATGTAAGGGTAAGCAACTCACTAATATGCGATCTTCTGGTAATGATGAGCATATTATGCTCACTCCAGCATGGAAGCTCGATATAGAAAGAGGTCTCGAGAGTATGCGTGAAGATGAATATCTAGAGATTACACCTGTCAATATTCGTTTACGTAAAAGATTCCTGACTGGTACAGATAGAGCTAGAGCAGGGAGGAGAGATACGAGTGCGAATTAGTTAAAAATTATTTCGAATATATTTATCGATTTCCTTTTGCTCGATTATGTGTCTTACAAAGTATTTGACAGTTCTTAGTAGATGTCTTACCACCCTTACTCCAAGCTGCCACGTGATCAGCATCCATTTCATTTAAATTCCAGATCTTATCTTGATTAGCATCATGTCCAATAGCACAATGTGGACAATTTGATTCACCTTTTTTCTCTGCCTTAGCTGTTTGTGCTGAATAAACTACTTTCTTGGTCGCATCATCAAATACTCGAACCTCTAACAGTTTTGAATCAATAGAATCACCGAGAATATACTCAAAGATACCTTTTCGATTCTTAATATATGGATCACCGTAAAGTTTATGCATATCAGTTGATACTTTGGATGGATTATATGACTTTTTATTATACTCTTCATAAAGTCGTCCCCATTCAAGCCCACGCATTTCACTTTCCACATCAGTAAATACACTGGATATCCAATCGATAACTGTATTGAAATATTTCTTCAATTCATCAATATCTTTATCTTTACGATGCTTACTCATATAATCGCCAATATTACTTTTACTTATCCAATCAAGAGCACATTCTAGAAATTCTTGTCTATTAGCACTACCAGATATATATGCACTCCACTTTTGGATATTGGCATTTTGGCTATTACTAAATTCCTCTTTGGCTCTAGTTACGAATGGACCAGAATATACTGCATTGAGTAATTCCTGATTATTGAGTGGGACACCAGCGATATTTATAGTCTTAAACCACTCTTTTATCTGGCTTTCTGTTCCCTCACATTCATAAATAAGTAGTTTTGTTTCCAAAATCTTTTTTTGCTTATCTTTGGCCATACCACCAAAATATTGTTCCATGCCATTCTCATCTTTTATAGCAAATTTGTCTTTAATAAATCGTCCAACGCTAGTTATACGTTGCTGTCCGTCCAGGACTTCTAGATTATCTTCACTTACTTTATTAAAATAAATCAAACCAATTGGGTAACCTTTGAGTATTGATTCAATAACAGCCATCTCTCTTTTACCGCCATCAGACGAATAAATATAATTACGTTGATATTCTGGCTGAATAGTAAGCCTGCCAGACAAACCAAATAAACCTTTGCCTTCAAGTTCGTTATATTCAAAACCTTCGCAGATGTCTTTAACAGTAATTGTTGATTTTAGTGTTGTTTTCATATTATTAAAATTTTTATTATTTTTTATCTTTTATTTTTTTCTCAACCTTTTTCTCTAACAATTTAATATTTTCCAAATATGCTTTTTCGACTGGAGAAAGTGTCTTGACCTGGAATTTTTTATACTCCGCTTCAGCTTGTTTTAGCGCCTCGGCATGACTCACGGATCCAGCCTCTGTCAGAACTTTTTTATCAAAGATGCTTATCAACTTATCAAGTTGGACAATCCAATCTTTCATATGCATTGGCTTATGTTCCATCACCTTTACTTCTGCCAAATCAAAAAAGGCGGAGACGATATTATTCAACACTTTTAACTCTTTTTCATCAAGGTAATTTTTTGCAATAACAATATCTTTTTTACTTACCCCACCATTTGAAAAACTCAGTAAACCCATAAATGGCTTACCAGCATTAGCTCTCTTAACTATAACTTCCGAGGCAGTATTACCATGGGCAGCGTAGTGTAATTTATTTTGTACGATTTTGAAAAACTTAATAGATTCCAAGGCTTTTGGATTGTAATCAAAACTTGTGGCGTACAGATCAAGCACCTGACGATAAAGAACTTTTTCACTACTACGAATATCTCGAATACGATCAAGAAGCTCGTACCAATATTTACCTCCGCCATTCTCTTTTAGAAAATCATCATTCATCGTAAAGCCTTTGATGAGGTACTCGCGAAGGCGCTCGGTTGCCCATTGGCGGAATTTGGTGGCAATATCAGATTTTATCCTATATCCAAGAGAAATTATAAGATCAAGGTTATATGATTTGGTGGTATATTTCTTGCCATCAGTAGCAGTGTGTAAGAAATCCTTACATACTGAAACCTCACTCAATTCACCTTCATCAAAAATGTTTTTGATATGCATCGTAATATTAGGGCGAGATGTATTGAATAGCTCTGCAAGTTGGGCCTGAGTGAGCCATACAGTTTCGTTTTCAACACGTACGTCAATACTAGGCACTCCACCCGCGCCTTTATAGATAATTATCTCGCCGTAATTATTGTTATTTGTCATATTATTTTTTTCTGGTCAGCTGATAGATCTTCTACTTTCTTTAATTTATTGATTAATTGCCATTGTTCATTTTTAAACTTATTGTAAACTCTTATATTATTTAAACTCAAGAGCATTTTTTTCTCTAATTGCTCTATTTCACTCTTTAGCTTAAAAATTTCACTACTTTTATAATTGTTCATATCTAATTATTTTTTAGCTTTCTTATGCCTTATAAAAATTCTTTGATAAGCAGACTGAATTACTCTGCCTTCTTTATTTATAAAATAATTCTTTTTCTCATCATTACCTACTAGATTTGCGTTTTCGTTTGTTTTTCCACCAGACGAACCTGTTTTTTGTCCATTCTGTCTTACTTCCCAGTACTCATCATATTTTTTCGTGTCAGATACCTCATCGTGACAACCTCTTTGAGTGGCCCCTAAAATTTCAAACTGATCAGGATTATATTTATCCAAAAAACTAATCGGTACACCCATTATTCCATCATAATCACTTGGGATAGTTTTAACTAGCGAAATCTCTATTGCATCATAGTTGTCGTATTTTTCATACGGCTTTTTTGTGCTGAATTTTATAATATCTGCCTGCGTCATTAATGGTAATGGTTGATGACGACGTCCATGATCAAGATTTGTAAACCAGCAAGAGTTACCGAGTCTTGTATAGTCACCAACATAACCAAGTCGAGCTGCCTTTTGTCTGTCGCTCTCTGCAATCTCAGCACCATTTGGTACAGCGAAAACCATATCACTTCCATTTCCAGTTGCTCCAAGCCACAACTTATTCTCTTTAATTTTCGGAAAGATCTCTTTATATGTAATCGCATTCATATTACCGATAATGACAAACTTTTTATTGTAATCAAAAAGTTGCTTCACGTATTCGCGAAATAAACTAAAAGGTGGGTTTGTTACTACAATATCCGACTGTTTGAGTAGTTTTACACATTCATCACTACGAAAATCACCATCACCCCCTAGTGGTGTCCATTCATTATGTTTATTTACTTTTAACTGTTTAGCAACATCCTTCAAGTTGAATTGACCGTCACCATCTATATCATGTACTTCATTAATAATAAATTTATTGGCAGTTACCTTGGGACGGCCCTTGGATTTCGTGAGGGTTTTGTCATTTCCGAACAATCCCAGTTGTGAATTGGCGACAGGTGAAGGTTTATAGCTTGTAGTAATAAGTCTTTTGAGTCCAAGTTTATTAAAATTTAATACAAAATATCGAAAAAAATTACTTTCATACGGATCATCGCAATTACAATATATTATTTTATTGCGAAATACATTTGAGTCAAATTCTAAATAGGCTTCAATCTCTTTTTGAATATCACTGTATTGAGTATAAAATTCATCATTCTTTACCCTTTTTGCATTTGTAAGATTTTTGTTTACCATAAGTTTATTTTTTTATTTCCTCGTAGTCCTCAGGATTACCAAGTACCCTTACTAGGTCTGTAGAACCATCAACAGAAATAGCACCACATTTACATGGAGTTAAGCCACCGTTTGTAATAGTAAAAATCTCAGTGACACATTTCTTGCAATTGATGTAAGTCTCTACCTTTTTGATGGCTTGTAATGTAGTCATTATTGGAATTTTATCACTTATTCAATTTTTTCTAAAGGTCCGTAATCATCTTATTTTTCACTACTTTTTGTCAATTTTTAGTGAGTGGAGGGCTAAAACAGCCTGTTATTCACTAATTTTACCCCCACTTCGTCTTTATATATTCTGATGCTTGGCTTATAGAGAAGGGCTGGGTGGAATTCCCTACTCTAACGAAGAAATCTTCTTTATTATCACCATTGACTAGATATGCTGGCTTATGAGATT
>Ga0208375_1000586_pt1 | contig 51214 bp, 50 predicted proteins | sample RifOxyD1_FD_184038 | JGI IMG/M metagenome (GOLD analysis project Ga0208375, IMG submission 184038) | Soil microbial communities from Rifle, Colorado - Rifle Oxygen_injection D1 (SPAdes) | ecosystem: Environmental > Terrestrial > Deep subsurface > Rock core/Sediment | place: Rifle, Colorado... | reverse complement strand
GCTGTTGATCCCCTGCCCTAAAGTAAGGTATGAGATTTTCTCTTACGGGCGGCTGGGTAGCTCAGATGGTTAGAGCGGCGGATTCATAACCCGCAGGTCGGCAGTTCGATCCTGCCCTCAGCCACCATTTTCGCTTTAAAAACAATAAGTTAGGCTGAGAAAAGCGTCCGATTCGGACGTCGCAGTCGCATGTCGCCTTCAACTCAACTCTTCGATTTTCCGAAGAGTGAAATGCGAAGGAGCGATTGTGGGCTACAGAGTAATTCCTCTACCAAAGAAAAAGAAAACGCCGCACTGGAAAGTCCAGTTCGAGGATCGCACGAACGGAACTCGAAAAGCGAAAGACATTCCGCGCGAACAATGGCTCGAATTAGGCTTCTTGCCGAGCATGACGGTCGACGAAGCTCGCGCGCGAAGAGATCAGTTAAACGCGCAGGAAGAAATGCGGCGGAGAGCAGTCAAGCGCCGCGCCATCGATGAGCGTTTGGCTGAAGAGGAACTCACCCAGACAGCGTTCCTATCTCCCATCGACACCGCGGAGTTCGAGGAGAAGTACGTTTTCTCTCGCATTCCGGTCGAGCAGCGCGGGCGCCACAAGGTCAACTCGTATTGGCGAGCAGCGAAGCGCGTGATCTGCGCGGTGAAGTTACCCCCGAACGAGTGGTTTGCCCTAAAGCACATCTTCTACGACCACTTTTCCGCGCAGAAGATGAGCCCGTCCTACGTCCGCAAGCTCCTCCAGCTCATCAACCTCTACGGCTTCTTCCTCGCGACAAAGCGTGGCCTCCCCTTCCTCCAGATCCCGGCCCCCCGCGGCCGCGAGGCACAGCGTATCGCGGATGCTTATTTCGACAAGAACGAGGATGGCCTCGTCTCCGCACCGCTCGATCCGAAAAAGCTGGAAGCCGCGAAATCGAATTTCAAGCCCGCCCAGTACAACTGGCTCTATCTCACCGTATGGTTTGGCCTGCGTCCTCTCGAGGCCGACAACGTCAAGAATCCGAAGCACACGAAAATCGTTCGCACCGGGAAGCGCGTGGAGCTGCACGTCTATCAAAGCAAGCTCAGGAGCGTCCCTCGCCCCAAGCGCTGGAAGGTGATTCCATGTCTGCATCCTGCTCAACTCAAGGGCATTGAGATCATCGCAACTCAGAACGTCGAGCGTCCGCTGAACAAGACGATCCGGGCCCACATCGACGATGCGATCACCGGCTATGGCGGGCGAAAGAACTTCGTCGACATGATGCTCGACCTCGGCCACAAGCTCGAGACGATCGCCCAGTGGATGGGACACTCCTCGATCGAGCGAACGTGGCGCTCCTACAAGGACCGCCAGCGCCCCGAAGCGGCCTGACCGTGACCTCGGTGCCGCCGCGCAGGCCGAAATACTCCCGCATCGGGCCGTACATGATCCTGTCGAACGGCAACAGTGGAACACTCGAAGAGCGCATCAGCACCCTCCGAGACGGGTTGCGCGATGAAATGCGAATGCGCCTTCGGTATCATGGTATTCAACCCAACATGGATATGGAGATAGACATCTTCTTTCGCGCTGAACAGAAGGCCAAAGCCATCTTCGATCGAATGAAAAACCACGGCATCAAGGACGAACTGAAAGCACTGTTCTCAGCCACGCGAAAGAAGGAAGCGGTGCGAATCGCTGGAACTCTAACGATGACCCAACGGGACCTGGTTGGCCTCATCTTGAACTGCGCTGATCTTGGCCTTCGTCATCACCTCTTCACGAAGGAGTTCCGACCACCCGGAACTGAGGGTCTCCAACCTCCGGTCGACATGATCGCGGAAGGAGGCAAGGAACTAACCGAAGCCGGCAAGCGCTTCTTCAAGCAGATGGGGCATGTCTTTACTCAGCGACAGCAGATCCACGTTCACCTATTCGAGAACGAGGCCCAGCACCACTTCATCTTCTTTGACTTCGCCGACACTAAAGATGAGCACTGGGTCGGCGGCAACCACGTCCACTACTCCTCGCATCTTTGGGGCATCCCCAAGGAGGACACGTTCAAGGACTTTGAGACCAGGGGAGAGAGACCAACGAACGTGCACATCAAGTTTGTAGAAGTCCAGGCGACCGAGCCGCCTCAGCCCCCTCCAGGCAGACCAGCCGGCGGATGAGGCCATCCGTCAACTTGGTAGGCCGCATGGTATACTATCTCTTGTAGCCGCCCGCACTTAATACCCCCACATCCTGTGCTTTCTGCATCGCGTAACGACGCCTGGTTTGACACCGCCAAAAGCTGCGCGTAGGCTTTATGACGGTCTAAGCATTACCCGTAGGAAGTCGCCCATGGAGATGGGGCGATGGCACCGCTCAAGGAGGAGGATCTTGATGGTCAATACCCAGAAATAAAAAGGCCCCAATCGCAAGTCGCGATCGAGGCGCTTTTCCGCGCTGAGAGCAGGCGGCACTTGGTCTTGAGAACATCAAGTCTGCCAGCTCTCCTCTTGCGGTCAAGCAAAACTTCGACGCACCCAACTATGACCCGGCCGTGCGCACGACGCGCAGGCCAGAAAGAGAAGAGTTATGAGTTCCTATCTGTATCCGAAATCCCGTTACCAGAAGCTGATTGATCGTCGCACTCCCCGTGAACTGGGAGGCAACATCCGGCTCGACGAGCGCATCCGCAATTCTTCGCTCTCGTCAGAGACGGTGAAGTACGTCCTAGGCAGCATGACGCCCGTCGATCCCGAGTACACCGCCAACACGTTCAAACAGGGCGAGCGCGTTCGTGGTCAGCTCGAGAACAACCTGCCTTCGACGCACGCGGCGGAGTTCGCCTACCAGGGCTCGGTCACGACCGATACCCACATCAAGCTGTACAGCGACATCGACTTGCTAACAGTCGCGAAAGCCTTCCACTGCTTGAAGCAGCCGCTTCAGCCGACATTCCCGTGGGCTGGAGATCCGGTGCAACACCTGATGGAGTTGCGCGGCCACGGCACCCGGGTGCTGAAAGAGAAGTTCCCGCAAGCCAAGGTGGACACGACGGGCTCCAAGGCTGTGGCGATCTCGGAGGGCTCACTCACGCGTTCGGTAGATGTCGTGTTCTGCAACTGGCTCGATACCGAGCACTATCGCATGTACGGGAGCGACTGGCGCGGCATCCAGATTCTCGACACCTCGGGCCCGACGCGAGTGACGAACTATCCGTTCCTTCACAAGCGGCGCCTCGATGATGTTGATCGCGCTGTGTATGGGAGCTTGAAGAAGATCATCCGCTTCGTGAAGTCGGTGAAGGCCGACGCCGACGTCGAGATCAAGGTCTCAAGCTACCATATCGCGGGTCTGGCCTGTAGCATGGCGCCAGCGGACTTGATGATTGACTTCGGCGACGAGCTGAAGCTGGTCACGAACTTCTACGGCTACGCCCAGTATCTCCTGGCCAACGAGCCAGCACGCGAGAAGCTCATGACACCGAACGGGCACGAGCCTTTGTTCAAGGGGATCGAGCTGTCGGCGCTTCAACGCCTGGTCACCGAGATCGCTCCCATCGCGGAGGAGATTAAGGCATTCCAGTTCTATGGTTACGGCCTCGCGCGCGCGTCAATCTCGAGCGTGTTCCGCGACCTGGCGAGCCGGTGAGGAGGAGACGAATATGCACGCTTATCAGGGTAACCAAGACGAACGTAAACGCATCCACTTCTTCTTCGCCATCTGCTCCGTCCCGTTGGCTTGGCTTCTCGGTCGCGCCTTGAAGGCCACGGGCTGGGAACTGTGGTGGTTGGATGCGCCAGCGGTCTGGGGCATCTACGTTGCCTTGTGCAAGGGCTTCTCGAAATGGGGCTGGCGCCTCCATGTCCTGCGCAAGATCGGCGTTGTTACGACGCCGGATTTCGCTGGATCGTACACCGGCAAGCTCCGTACATCGCACGATGAAGTTGAACGGGAGGTCACGATGCGGATCGTCCAGGAGTTTGACCGGATGCAGGTCCGCTGGGAGGGACCGATGTCGATCTCGAGGAGCGTCGCGGCCTCCGTGATCTGCGAGGACGGAGCGGGCCCGAGGCTCCTATACTCGTATACGAACGCACCCGATGCTATGGCACCGGACGCGCTTGTCGTTCACGATGGGACGTGTGAGCTGGAACTCGACGTTGCCGGTATGGGTCTCCGCGGCCATTACTACAACGGTCGGGGAAGGAAAAACCACGGTGCGGTTACCTTCACCCGCCGACCGTGATCACTGATCGCTAATGTTGGGACGTGCCAGGCGTGATAGCACTCGCGCCTGGCACATGTAATAGGCCAGGGTTTTCAGCGACAGACTAGTGCACGCTACTTGATCGAAATCGCGCTACTTCCAGATCACCGCATTTCGATCAAGCGCGTATATGATCTTGAGGAGCACCGCCAGGCTCGGAGTTCGCTGATGCTGCTCGATGAATTTGACTGTCGAAATACTCACCGAGGCAAGCTCGGCTAGCTTCTCCTGAGAGATGCCGCGAGCTTTCCTCATCTCTGCGATCTTCTCCGCAAGCCGCTCCACCTGCTGCTTCACGAACATACGCTCGCCTTTGCTTGAGAACTCAATGTCGGAAAATAGCAGTCCCTTTTTACGATAGCCCCTTGGATCTTTGCCCTTCATAACCTCAAGGGTCAGGCACTGCTACCGTATGTAACCAGCTACCTATAGGTAGCTATTTAGTCGTTTCCTTTCTGATCTTAGCTGGTTATGAAAGGGAGCAGTGAATGAGCAGAATAAGCACGATCAGAATCTACTGACAGCTAGCGTCAACGCATCAAAGGATGAGTTCCTCGCCCTGCTCACTCACCAACTCAAAACACCGGTGACGTCGCTGAAGTTGAAGCTCCAGCTTGCGAACAGGATCTTGGGTAACGCGGTGCCCTCACCTGACGCCTTCGAGCAGCTCAAGAAAGTCTTAGGCGGCGCGGATCAAGATGCCGATCGCATCACGCGGATCATCGACGACTTTCAGGATCGAAAGGAGAAGGACTAACTGAGTGCTCGTCAATCCAAGCGAATGGTGAGCTTCTTGCGCAGTGCGTTTGCGATCTTGATCAGCGTAGAAATCTGAAAGTCTTTTTTGTCGTTCAGAAAGTTGGACAGCGTCGCCTTGCTTAGCTCGTTCTCCCAGCAGAAGTCCTCGACGGTCGGATAAGCCTTGGAGATGGCCTCCCGAACCTGAGTTCTCATCTGTTCTAACGGATCGTTGCCCTTCTTCTGCACAGATAGGGAGGCTAACAATTCGTTTTCGATCGTGAATTTACGATCGTGAACTGATAATGGTTGTGAGAGTGCGCACTGGGCGATGCTTCATCGGAGGAACGTGCGATTGCCGGGGCAGGCTTGATTGAAGAGATGGCACGAACGCGCTAGTGTAGCAGCGTGTGGAATGGGAAGAATGGTAGTTAGAAAAACGATTTTAGTGATCGAGAGTGACCATGAGACCCGCGTCTCTATCCGGCGAGCGCTGGAGGATGCAGGTCACTTCGTGATCTCAGCGACAAACGGGGCCGACGCTTTGTCGCTCCTGGAGAAGATGAGCCTTCCCTCGATCATCCTTCTTGATGCCAGCATCCCGCTGATGAATGGCGAGCAGTTCCTTGCGGTGCTTCGGTCCGATCCAGAACGAAGCTCCATTCCTGTTGTGCAGATTTCAGGCCCTGGCGAAGCGCGCCTGGAAGGAGCTTTCTGCTCGATCACCAAGCCCTTGACCTCTGCTGCGATTCTCAAGGTGGTGGAGAACTGCAAGTAGAATGAGCCGCTGCGAAAGCATTCTCATCGTTGAGGACGACACCGCGATCCGAGAGACGATCCAACTCCTCTTAGAATCTGAAGGCTACAACGTCGTGACCGCGACGAATGGAAGAGAAGCAATCGAGATTCTGCACTCCCAGTCCCAGGATCACACTTGCTTGGTTCTTCTCGACCTCATGATGGCTGTTATGAGCGGCTGGGAATTTCTCGAACTCAGAAAGACCGACGTGGCGCTGGCGCCCATTCCAGTGATCGTCGTCTCAGCGGTCGCTGATCAGAAGGTGAAAGCAGCAGGGGCGACGGGCTTCATCAAGAAGCCAGTGGATCTGGATGTACTGCTCAAGATCGTGAAGCAGTATTGCGGCTGATCTGTATTTTTCGCGCATCCTTGAAAATCACATCATGGCTGGATAGCGACTACAAAAGCCCCTCTCGAACATAGCCGTGATTTTTGGAAAGCCCCCCGGTGGCTCTCGCGCGTGATAAAATTGAAGGGCACGAGCCGCACTTGCGGTCACGTGTAGAAGTGAGGAAGTGTTGTATGAAGTCGAGCCACGAAAGGAAGCGCGATATACGCGCCAGTGCGTATGTCAGGGTGAGCACTCTTCTAGGCCAAGATCCAGGCATTCAGGTAGCGGCGATCCAGCAGGCCGCGGAAGCCAGGGGCTTCACCTTGGTGAGCGAGCATGTTGACGAGGGCGTCAGCGGCACTAAGGAATCGCGTCCGGCGCTTGATGCGCTGGTGAAGGCCGCGAGCCGTGGGGCTTTCAAGGTCATTATCGTGACCGCTTTGGATCGACTTGCCCGGAACACTCGGCACCTGCTGAACTTGATGGCCGAGCTGGATAGCTATGGCGTTACTGTCATTAGCCTTCGTGAGGGCCTGGATCTTGGCTCGCCTATCGGTCGCGCGATGCTCGGGCTCGTCGGAATCGTCAGTCAACTCGAACGCGATCTCATTGCGGATCGGATCAAGACTGCGCTTGCGATGAAGAAGCTCAAGGCCCAGCGCGATGGCACCGGCTGGCGATGTGGTCGGAAGGAGACCGGAACGCCCGAGATCGTAGCCCAGGTGAAGGCCCTGGCCGTGCAGGGGCTTTCCTCTCGTCAGATCTCGAAGCGGCTCGGAGGAAGGCCGTCTCACACGAAAGTCGCCGAGATCATGCGCGCTCACGCTGTAAAACAACCCTCACCCAGAAGCCGGGCCGAGCGCATCAGGAAATCAGCGAGTTAGCGGCGCGCTCCTGTGTCAGATCACGAAGTGTTTGATTTACAGATCCTCAGTCACTTTGGTCGTCGTCTTGTTCATCCGCGTCCACGGACAAAAGGGGCTCAATGTGGTCAAGAACCGCTCCGTGTTCCGCGGCTGAATCTGGAAGATAACGACGCAGACGAAGCGCGCCTGTAGCTGGATCTCTGGCTTCGACTACGCTTCGGTCCATGGAAGGCATGACACCAAAGTGCTCATCGCCCCAAGGTCGCCCGTTTTGCCAGACCTCAACTTCGGTAAAGCGCCCCCTCTCATCCGACTGTATACCAGCGCGAGCGTCGGCATCAGCCGCGGCCATCTCTCGGTCTCGAGCCTTATTGATTTCTCGAGCTGCACGAAAAAGATCTCGCTTTGAAATCCTCTCGTCTCTCATCCTTTTGAGCCCCAAGCGGCGGATCGAGCGGGTGACCGTGGATAACGAGACGCCGAGACGGGATGCTATTTCCTCGAGCTTGTAGAACTGAAAGTAGAGCTTCGCAATCTCGATCGCCCGTCGGTCAACGCGATACGCACTTCGTTCAAGCTCCTCAATCGCCTCGGCGGTGCTTTCCTGATCCTTGGTTTTACTCATGAGCAGCTTCCCCTCTAAATTCGTCAGGGCGTCCACCAGGGCTTCTTGAAAGGGATCGCGCGCTTAACACAATTTCTGACCATGGATTGGGCATGCATTCGCCAAAGTCCTGTATGGGCCGAAAGCGCGCCTCTCGGCCCGCGGTCGGTGTCGTGCCCTTCACCAGGGCCAAGTCGCCTTGAGGCCGCCCGTAGGCGTCTGGCGTTAGGCGGCCCGGAGTTGATTGAGAAAGCACAACATCTCCTTTGCGGTGCGGCCTTGGCTGGCGAACTTCAGAAGCTCGCGCACGATCACTTCGCGCCTGAGTTCGGGCAAGGATTCACTGGTAACTTCGATTCTGGCGTTGAGCGTAGCGAGGGTCGGATTAGATGAGCCCCTCTCTTCCATGAGCTGGAGTTCAGTTCCCGGGCAAAGCGGATCATCAACGAGCGAAATCTCAATGAGCCTCACTGCTTCGATGATCCGAGTTCCCGTGGCCCGGTTACGTCGAGCTTTCAGGGTCTTGATGCTCACGCTGAACGAATGGAGCTTGCCCTCTCTGACAGCCCTTCGGACTTCCACTGCATCCTCGTTGATATGGGCTTCGATGTAGAGCCCCTTTGGTGTGACATTCATCTTGAGGACGCGGCCAACCACACAGTGCTTGCAGTGGTTCTCGCGAACATGAGCGCGTTCGGCGAAGTCGAAAACGGCTCCGACGAACGCCTCGGGCAAGATGATGTCACCGATGCGATCCTTATTTGGAGTGCTCGCCCATCCGCTGACCCGCATGGCTCATTACCTCCGCGGTCGGCGCCGAGCCTGGCGGAGTAGTTCGTTTGCGATGTCGCGGACGCGGCGGATCGCCCTGAGTGCATCTGAATTAGGACTGGGCGAGCCATCATCCATCTGGGCTTGCTTGAGCTGAATCTCGAGCACCACAGAGTTTGCCAATTCTTGGAGCTGATCACTGGATGCCGACTTGGCTTTGCGCCTGCGCTCTTTCACGCTGGCCTCCTTGCGCCGTAGCGCTCGAGGACGCGCTCAACCTGCTCGTCGCCATCGAAATCGGCCTCTTCGCATTCGGCAAGCAAGCGCTCGTTCGCTTCGCGTCCCGCGCGTTGCCGTTGCAGCTCCTCAAGCACCACGTCGATGTGGATCGCTAGCTTTTTCGAGATGACGTCTGCAAGTGTTCCAGTCGATGAGAGCTTCGCGACCTCCGCTCTCTCAGTCTCGGTGAGCGGCTCAGTTCTACGCGCGTTCTCTCGGATCGAGGCTTCGCGCGCCTGGTGCTCGGCTTCTTTCATGCGTAACTCGCGGATCTGCTCTTGAAAGCGGTCGGGAAAATTCAGATTCGGCAGAGACCGGATGCCACGCTTGCGTAACTGGAAGTCATCCCAGGCGAGAGCACATGCTTCCGCGCTTGGCGATTCGAGGATTGTCCGCTTCGCGCCGAAGCGCTCATAGCGGGCCCTGAATCTATCTCTGAAGCGCTCTACTCCGAAGTAGCCAGTGCTATTCCTCTTCATGATCAGCTCCGTTCTTGCTGTTCCGCCTGCATTTCGGCGATGCGCTCATCGAGCGCGACAGCGAGGGCCTGGCCCAGGCTGTCGATTTTGGCTTCGAGACGTTTTAGCGCTTCGGAAATTTTGTGAATTTGTGGATCGCCGACACCTTGGGAGCCAGGCGTGGCCACATCCGCGCTCAGCTCCTCGAAGATCTTGACTGCGTCGAGGAGTGCTGTGTCGTCCTCGGCTTTCGCCTTCTCGACTAATCGCTGTAGTTTTTGGAATGCTTGGGACTGCTTCATGGCTTTCACCTTTCGGGATGAAGATCGGGCCGTGACACCGGAACAGGCACCACGGCCCGAGACGTCGCACACGGCCGGGGCCAAGCGGTCGTGCTGTCGTCAGAGTTGTTGATGGAAAGATGCAGGGCCGCCGGCGTTGCCGCCGAACAGCCCTGCCCCGAAGAAGAGGCCGCCTGCGTGGTGGTCCTCTGGTGGAAGGCTTGAGTTAGGTCTATGCTTTCGCGATACATGATCCACCGCATTCTTCGTTAGGGGCTGCGTTCGGGTGCAGTCCCTCGGAAGTTCTATACTAGGCAGTTTTGGGGATCAGGACGCGAGACCGGGCAAGCTCTCAACGAAGTCTGTTCAAGCAACATCGCGCGTCTGGCGCTGAGACTGCGATTTCACCTTGATCACCGCATCGGACTTGCCCGTTATAGCGGTATACGCGCTCAGCATCGCCGCCCGGAGGTCGTGGGCGAAGCTCGCGGGCACGATGAAGGAATCGTGGATGGCAAGGACCGGGACGTCTCGGGAGACAAATTCCTTGATGACCAGCTCGGCGATCTTGGCGTCGATGTTCTGGAGTTGGAGCGCCGGACAGGTGAAGAACCGGCGCGAAATGGGCTGATGGAACTGCTCCACGGCGTCGAAGAGCTTCTCGATCTCGGGCCGAGACGCCAGGGAGAAGCCTTCGTCACCGGCGTGCTCCAGCGCGACCTTCACCGCGCCCATGCGGCTCCTCGCGTTCAACCCCCAAAGGAACGCCGCCTTTACGGCCTCGCGGGCGAAGCCAGGGACCGCATACGGATCGCCCATGTACTCTGTCTTGTACAGCAGGCGTGGATGGAGGGCGGAGAAGTCGATCTCGACGACCGGCTCGCCGTTGAGTAGGAGGCGCAAGCGGTCGTCGGCCTTGAGCTGCTGGACCGCGGAGTAGAAGCGCCCCCCAAGGTCGAAGGAGCCGTTGAATACTCGGCGGTAACCGATGCCTTCCAGACGGCGGCCGTCGAGTACGATTTCAGACGCCGCCAGGAGCTTATTCAAGCGCATGACGAGATCCCGCGCCGCACGAGTGCTCGCGCTGTCCTGGTAGTCGATCAGGTGCTTGGCGTCGTTCTTAAGTACGATGGTGTCGGCCCGCGGATCAACCAGGAGTGTCGCCGTCTCTTCCGCGAGCAGGTGATTCAAGCGCGTGGTAGCCCTTATCCGGGTGCGCCTCCCGCGGCGGGTGCTACGGTTGAAATAGCCTCGGTGAAATTCGAGGAGGCCAGCACCGACCATCCAGTCAAACAACGCCCTGAGCGTGCGCGCGGTCGCCGCGCTCGGGTTGTATCTCTTCGGCGGCTTCGCGTTCGTCAAGCTGACCATCAGGTAGGGCACTCCCGTACACTCTACCGCCCGAAGGTTGAGGAGGATCAACCGGAGCGCGAGCCTGTATGGCTTCACCTTGGTGATCTGGGGGTTGGCCTCCAAGAACGCTTGGAGGAGCTGGTCCTCCAGCGCCGGGGGCGTGGTCGTCGTCAAGTCGTAGCGAAATCCCTCGGCCTCATCCAGTTCGCGCGCCCATCGGATCGGCTGGAAAACGGGCCCTTCTTGCGCTTTACCGCACCGCATAATTTCGATCTTGCACGAGTTGTTCGCGAACTCGCAAGGGAGTTTTCAGCGCCCACTCTGACTACTGCGTTCGCTGGTGAAGCTCACCGGGTGCGCCTGGTTCGCGCTCCGCGCTTGGAGGGATCGGCCAACGCGAGGGCTGGCGCTGTATAACGTTTAAGCAGTGGGCGTATCCCGTACTAGGACAGATAAGAGAACGCTAAGAGATAACCGCGATATAGGCCCTTTCATTGATCTCGGGGGTCAGCCATTTCCAGCGCGACTTCTCTATCAAGTGTTTTTGGGACAGCCTCGGACCGGTCGAAGAAATCGTTGACCGGGAAAGCTGAAAACAGCGATCCTGAAGCTGCACCGCGGGCCTCGGCGTGCAGCATCTAAGCCTCACCCGCGGTGGACTTGGCTCGCGCTTCACCGCGGCCGAGAAAACACGAACTGATCCCTCCGGCGCGCTGCGAGCGCTCGAGACAACCCCGCCAGTGATTCGCGGGGTGCGGCCAGCGGGGGCATGATACCCGCGGACAATTTAGACGGATTAAGCGTTCAGGGCGCCCGCGGAGTTGCCATACAGCGGAATGGGCACCTGGAGCGAAGTCACGACACAGCGAGAACCCGCGGTCGTGAACAGCAGGGTAACGCCTCTTTGAGTGCGACAAAATCACCCGAGCTGGCCCAGTTAGGTAACGTGAGCCCGCACTCGCGTTGATCTAACCCTGGCCCCGAAGTCATCGGCCAGGCTGGTCAGTTCGCGGTGCCTTCTGCTTTCCGCTGTCCTCAATCCCGCTTCCAACTCCTACCGCACTGCCAGCGTTCATCCTAAGCGCGGCCTTCCCGCGTCCTCATCCCGCCTCGGCCTGACCAGGCCATCAACCCTCAACTCCCAAACAGACCACGGATCTCACTCAGCCCGCATCCGCTCACCCCGGATCGCGGGCTTTTTCGTTTTCGGGCGCGGCCATCCGCGCGCGCCCTGAGCCACGTCACGTTGCTTTTCCCCGCATTTCCCGCTATATATCCGAATCGGGCGGCAGTGCGACTGCGCCCTCAGCCACCAATAAAACTTTTCGGTGAACGCGGAGTTAGGAAGACAAGTTTTGGCTTCACTTCTGCACAAAGGCAGATGTCGCAGGAGGACGCAGTAACGGATTTTGAGACCTGGAACCGAGCACGAACGATCGAAAGAAAGTCCGCAGGGGGACGGAGGTTACATCCTAAAACTCAGCGTGGAAATGGCAAGGATAAGAAACGCGACAAATATAAGCATCAGCAGACCCGCGACCCGAACCAGCGCTCCGGGTAAAACATGGATAATTGCAGCAAATAAGAGATATCCGATTACTACAGCAATTCCAAAAGGCGTTGTGAATAGCGCGGCAATGAACAGGACAAAGTTTAAAGCCAAGTCCGGAGCCAGGAGCACGGATGATAACATCAAAACAATAACCAAAGCAGGAACAATAAATAACCAGGTAAAGGGACTTCTTAAATATTCTGCTTCCCCGGACGATGGCATTGGCGGGGCATTCTTTTTTTTCGTAATGGGACGATCGTTCAATCAAGTCACCTCAAAAACAACAAATACTTAAATATTTTAACGCGCTGAAGCCCGCCTCGATGAATCTCTTTTAAACATCCTTTAAAATTACGCCGAATTTTATATACACGCTATTTGTTTTGTGATGAGCCAAATCGGTGCTTACAGTCCCAAAACAACAAGATTAATCTTTCCATTCGCAAGAATCCGACTGAACTTTCAGCCTAATTCTCTCAGACATTCACCCTGGGCCAAAAGTATTTCAGATCACATTGCCGAAAAATGAAAAGCTCTTACGGGATCCGACGCGGCAGCCTGGAACCGACTTTCCATAGTGGGAAATCGTGACCGACATAATATCCGCGCCGTTTGCTCGACAGCGAGGCACAAAATGAATGACCTGCTCCCAGAATCGAGCTCCATTCGTCGCTCGGCAACGGATTCAGTATTCAAAATAATCGAGATTCAAGCATCGAACACATTCGGAGGGAGAAGGTCCGACGACTTTGTGGATTTCTTCGATCGTATGCAAAAGCATCCCCCTGATCTTTTCGGAGTCCTTTTGCGACAATGACATTGGAAATGTAAAAAAGAGATCTTCGGAATTCTTTTGCCGCATCTTCTGAAACGCTTCCAACCTCCAGTTTTGATGATGCTTCTGCACAAACGGGGATGTCGCAGGAATATGACTTCTCCGAGGCCCGATCTCATATCCCGCAGCCCCACGGACAACCAACCCGTATTCAAGCAAAAATTCCAAGACCCGTTGAATCACTGTCCGGGGGACCTTCAAACGATCTGCCAGCTCATCAACAGAATTCCTGCCGGGAATGGCGCATAAGTTTCTCACTCCTGAATAAAGAGCGGATGAATAAAACTCTGCCGAAGCCTTGTCGTCGAGCGCTTTTGTGTCGCTCAATCTTTCAGATATCCGCTTGGATTTTTCTTGTGCGTCGCGAATCTTCTTTTTCCAGTAAGTCTTCAAGGACTGAGTACCGGCTCGTTCGTGCTGAACTAAGAGAAGAAAATAATTGGTTTCCAAGTCGCTCAACCCGACAATTCTCGACAACCCTTCCGCCACTTCAAGGTTGAGTTCTTTCACTCCAGACAGGATCTGACTCAAATAGGTCGGATGAATTCGTAGAGTACGTGCCCATTTCCCTAATAATCCCCACCCCCCCTTCGGTTGTGCCTTCAACCAGGAGTGAAGAAATTCGCGGTAATCAGAGAAACGGAAGATATCTATCATTTCCGTACATTAGAACATATCATTACCAGTTTGTCATTATTTTAATTACTTTCTGACTACACTTATATAGAGAAAGCATCACCCTTTTGCGATAACAAGTTTGGACAAAGAAAATTAACGTCGTAAGAAAGGGATAAAACCTATGAAGCAAAACCAGGTATTCGCAAGCTTATGTCTAATGTTCTCCATCGCGGCCTGCGCCAAATCCCAGGATATGCCACAGGCAAATGGATCCGGTGACAGCGGTGGTGGCATGGGAGTGATCGAGGTCAAGCCCGCAAGGAGAGTCACGCTCTTCGACTCCCACGATGTTAGGTACAGTCTTGGAGCGGAAATGGTCGACCTTGCCAATCCGGAAGACGCGCTAAACTTTGCGCTCGACCGAATTCGTGAGATGGACTCGAAGGACATTACGGCAGAAGAGGTAAGTCGCGAAATTGAGGAGATTCAGGGACAAATCAAATTCCTGGAAACCGGCCCCGACTTCAAACGAGACACACACGCGATCAGTCTTTATGATGGCGCTTCACTCATTCAAATCGCTTATTATGACGGAGAAAAACAGGAACTACTCGTCAACCGAGGATACTGGGAACAACTCAATGGAACCGATCGTGCGATGCTGTTGGTCCACGAGGCGATTTACAAGATCTTCCGGAATAAGCTGAACATCCACTACTCTGACGAAGTTCGCAAACTGGTCGGCTATCTTTTCGTTGATAAGTATGTGGATCAAATTAACGACCTTTGGCGATACAAACATCGCGAAGGGCGTCCCGCGCCCGGCAGTTTCTTTCACCCACGACCGCTCCCAAGTGGCGCGCTGCTTTGTCAATCCATCGATTCTTCAGGTAAACCTTTTCCGCGCGGCCCTAAGTTTACCCAATTTTACGTCTATAAAAACGAGGCTCGTGACGCCGTTGTTGACAGCAGATATCAAGCGGGTGTTCCCTGCTTTGGCGACTGTTTGTATACCGAGAAATCGGAATCATCGTTCCAATACTCGGTCTTTGAATGGGCGCAAGGCATACATAATCACTTCCAGACCACCTTTTCCATTCCGATCAGCAATGAAGCCAATCAGTTAGTTGTTCTGCACCTCCAGAGTAGGGTGCTTCCCAACGATACCGTCGAAGGCCATGAAATCGAGGTATGGCTGGGCGGAGGTGCATTTGGCGAGGGCCGCCACATCGCCAAGCAGTTCAAGTCTGAATTATCCTGTCAGCCGGCACCAAACATTTAGCAAGCTATTCGAAGCGGGTTCGGAACAACACCGGACCCGCCGCATTCTTTCAAACCTTCTCACTCACTCCTCTTATAACTCAACAAAACACCATCGCCCACCGGCAGGATCACACTCCGGAGCCGCCGATCCTTGAAGACTGCCTCGTTATATTCGTGAATCGGCGTACTGTACTTTTCAGGCATTCCCATAGGCTTGAAAAGCACATCATCCGCGACTATCAGGCCGCCTGTTCGCGCCAACTGAATGCACCGTTCGAGCATTTTCGGATAAAGCGCCTTCGCCGAATCCTGAAGAATGAGATCAAACGGCCCGGAGAGCTGCTGAGCGACCTCCTCCGCGTCCCCGCAGATCACCTGAACACGATTCCCGAGCCCGGCGTTGTTGACGTGCCTGAGCGTGGCCTCGCAGCGGTCTTTTCGTAATTCCACCGAGACCAGCGTTCCACCGGTTTCTTTCAGCGCGGAAGCGAGCCAAATCGTCGAGTAACCGAGGGCCGTGCCGAATTCCAGAACACGTTTCGCGTTCATCAACCGAACCAATAATGCCAGGAGCCCTCCGGCAGCCGGGCCGATCGAGGGCTCGAGATCGCTCAAACCTTCGCTTTCGCGATCAATGAGCGCCAACTCCGGGTCGGCGATCGCCGAATCACCTGAAAGAAACGACGAAATATAAGCTTCGAACCGCTCTGCCAATACTCAGCGCTCCTGACGGTCCATTCTGAGAGGTGCGATTCTGAGTTTCAGCTCATCGATAAACTTCATCGGGTCCGGCGGTGAGACCACAAAATTTTTGATCAAGCCCGTTTTCCTGCGAACCGTGATATACCGCACGGGCCAAAAGTTAGTCCAATGCTCGTTCCAGGGCGGGCAGCCTTCATTCAGGTCTTCGATATCAGAATACCGGATTCTCCGAATCGTCCAGTTGCCGACTCTGACCTGAAGCTCGGTTTCGCCGAAATTATAATTGAACGGAAATCTTTTCATGTTCATAGGCGCCCCCGATGCATCCATACTGTTCGAGCTCTTAAGTTCCTCGACTAGTTTGCTACACGGCGGGCGGCATTTCAAAAATATTTTGGCATCAAGCACTCTCGTTGAGTGCTCGTTAATTTGGAGCAGATGACCGCGCGATTCGCTCGAACACCCGCTGTAACTCAATGGCGAGCCGATAGCTCTGAAGAATCTCGAACATCATCGCTTCACGAAGCGGCTTCTGCTGATCGATATTCAGTTTCTGCGGGTCCCTGTCTTTTAAGGCAACGCTTGCCTTGGCATTGCGCGTCCTGACCTCGTCGTAGAGTGCATCATACCGGACATACAGATCAGTCATGAGCACGAAGAGCGGATCACTCACCGTGATCAGCCGCTCCCGAATCAACTGATCAGCCAGCCTGTTCAGGAGGAGTCCGCTCAGAAACGAAGGCTCCGTCTGCAGAATGCGAACGCCCTGTTCAAAAAACTTGTTTGCAATCTCGCGCTTTCTCGACGCCGAGAATCGGTACTCCTTCGCGGCGCCGGTCAACGCGCGATAGCCATCCGAAAAAACCATGGAATTACAACCCATCACTGAGAAGACCGGTCGAATGTCGAATTCACATCCCGGCGTTCGGGCCGCGGTTTTGAGGATTTCCGGAATACTGGCGGCCGCGGGATCGGCTCCCGGATAAGTCTTGAGCACTGTCCAGAGTTCTTCGGCCAAGACTTTAGTTTTCGGAATGCGAAACACGTCCATTGCGACCGTGTTATCCGTGGCCAGAAGCTTTTCCATTTTCGCGCTGAATTCCTTGCATGCGGGCCCACCGTTTTGGGACTGTTTGACCGCGGCTTCGAGGTCGTGAGTCACGGGCTGGCAAGGTTCTTTGGCAAAACCGCAATTCAGAAAACATGTTCCCAGCAGCACAAAAATAAAATGAGTGAATCGCATGCGAAACATTCTCTCAAGCAGGCCTGCGACAAGCAAGCCGTTTCGAATATGAGCGCGCCAGCCGCCCTGTCCTGCTCTTAACCCTGGCCTTGCGATGAGTACGCCACGCCGAAATCCCCCGTGGGAGCCCCTCCGTTTGCGTGAATGTAGATCATGAAGAGCAGAGAAATCCCGAACAGCGCGAGACACATGATGCCGAGAAGAATTCTTCCCGTGCGAACATTTTGCTGATCGGAATTCCAGAGGGCCAAACGCGCCAGCCAAAGGCCCTGAAAGGGAAACGCAACCAGAAGATAATGCCGGTGCGCGAAAAATGGAGAAACGGTAAAAATAAAGCCGAACCAGAAGAATGAGCTCGCGAGAGCCAGAGTCGTGTTGCTCACGACCTTAGCCCCGATCAGTCCCTGCACGAGTGAAACGCCGCTGCTTTTATCGCGGTAGAAGATCTCCCGAGCCGTTCGCAGCAAAATGAGCAGCAATACAAGAGCCGCGATCCCGCTCAGAACTCCCGCAAGGTAGGTCGGCGCCCCGTTCAGCTCCGGCCAGGCGAGAAAAGCCCAGACCTCGCGGTGAAGCGAGTAATCCAGCCCGATTCCTGCCGCTCCCGTACTCCATAACCACCAGAACTGGCCGGGAATCTGGTCCATCCAGGAAGAAAGCGGATGGGTCTGAGACGAAAGCTGCTGGTAAAATTCATGATAACTGGGCGGCAACCCGCTCTGAACAACGCCCCAGAGATAGCGCAACCAATTCAGCATGGGCAGAACGCCCAACAAAGAGCCGAGAAGCCAATAGCCCCAGCGCACTCCCCTGCCACGACCGGCCACAAGAGTTCCCAGGACGAACGCGAGCGCCAGAGGGAAGCCGCCCCCCATCTGCACCTGTCCGAGAAGTGCGCCGATCCCCCCCCAAACAAAAGCACCAAGGGCGCGTTGCCGAAACCACCAGCCCGAAAGCATGGCTACCGTCAGGAGAGGGAAAACCGAAGGCGCCCAAATCTTTCTTTGGAAAAGCACTTCAAAAGGATTCAGAAACACAAGAGCCGCTCCCCAAAGCCAACTCTCCCGATCCTCCTCGGGAACGCAGCGAAAAATAAAAACCAGCAGCCCGACCATCGCGAAAATATTCGTCCACTGAACAGCGCGCGCAAGCTCGACCGGAGAATCCGCGCCGAAAATCGAGCCGAGCACAATGAAAACCCAAATACTCAAACCGGGGTTCTGGATGCCGACTCCTGAACTCATTCCCAAGGATGGCCAGGGAGCTCTTCCGGATAACGTATTCCGGACTGCTTCGAAAACGTAACGTTCGTCGCCTTTATACTCGATGTCACCGGGCCAAAGGAGCCGTAACGCGACGCCGACGATCAGGGCTAACGCAAAAAAAATTGACATGCGATTGATACAAATCGGGCGTGCCATCAATTTCCGATTATGCTCCGGATTGCGGCAAGATCCAAGCAATGATGATCGCAAGCTCAGCCAAGGCATCCGCGAGGTAAACTCGGGAAATCCGTCCGCGAAATACGTAGATCAAATCGACAAGCATGAGGACAAGAGCTTCACCGATCGCGAGCACGAGAATGCTCGGATTCGTATTGATGCTGACCGGCTGCGTGACAGCAATCAGAATAGCCAATCCGGAAATAAAGATCAGCGCACCGATCGTCTTCACGAGCCACAGGTCGGTTTTGGGCCCCGTCACCTTCTGAAAACTGGAGATGCTGAACAGCGGCCAGAGTCCCGTTACGACATAGTAAATACCCTGAATCAAGGCAGGTGTGCTGCTCGTCACGAGGCACAAGTTGCAGGAGCTATTCCAAGGAAGGTGTGAGCCTTGCAGCGAATCGCCCGTGCGCTCCGCGTTTTTCGCCTCGATGGCGCTGGTGTTCCTTCCAGCCGCTCTCATCACTGCTGCGGTCCCGGGACAGGGCTCCCGTGCGATTCGCGAATGCAGCACCATCATATTAGAAAGTCCTATTGACCCGCCGCTTCGTGACTCGGAACGCATTCTCGTCTGCGAAGAGCTGAAGGGCGGCATCAACTCGCCCGCCTGGAGCCGTATTCCCCACTCTCAACGAAGTTATCACTTGAACGTCTTTCTTCAGGACCGGGGTTATCACCATCCGTCCTTCGAACTGCAAGACGGGACAACGCGAGTCACTCCCGGCGAGAAAACCGCCGTGTCGGAAGTCGTTCTCAAGGACCCGCCGCCGGGATTGGATTTCGAAAAAAGGCGCGGAATAGTGGCAGAAACATTGACGCCTCAGCTCCTCGACGAGGTCCGCAATTGGATGGTCAACGAATTAAGAGTACTCGGTTATGCCTGTCCGGCTGTGACACTCGCCGCGAACCCGGATTCCGGGCTGATCGAGATCGTTATCCGCTCTGGGATGCGCACTCGGGTAACCGAGATTTCCGAGGACCCCGTGCCAGGTCTGTTACCAGGGGTATTTCGAAGATACGACGCGTTTGTTCTCGGCGAACCGTATAACGAGGACCTCGTCAAATTGACCGAGAGTCGCGCCTTGTCGGACGGACACGTCGAGTCCTTGCGTCTTCGGGTCGCTGGATGTTCCGGAGATACGGTTAGACTGCATCAGGAAGTCATCGCCGGCCCTCCACGCCTGCTCGCCTTTGGCTTCGGGGTGAACACGGAAGGTCTGTTTCTGGTACGCGGCTCCTGGCGCATCACGCGATTGGGCAGAACCGCCTCCCTTCTCGATACGAGCGCCCTGGCCTCCCTCAAACGCCAAAGAATCGGTCTGGCGGCGCACTGGTTCTTCCGGCCGGTACCTTCGCGACTCTTCTTCAGGCCGGAGATTACCTTCGAACATCAGAACGAAACACCGTTTGAGGCGATCACCTTCAAGGCGAACTTCGCCCCCTCCACTTCCTTGGATACACGGCGCTTCGGCTTCAGCGCCCGAATCGGGCCGTCCTACAACTTCGTTTCAACCATTCGCGGAATCGGTCCGCCTCGAAGCCATCTCGTGTCTCTCGACGCCGCGGTTCACGCCGCGAGCCATTACTTTGATTATTATCTAGGGAATCCCCGTGCGGGATTCTCGAGTGACCTCACGTTCAGCTTGAACAGCAGGAACTTCGCGTCGGACTTCGACGCACAACAGCTTCGATTCGCTTTCCAGGGACTTTGGAATTATCGCGAGTACGACCCGCCACTCTGGGTGTTCGGCGTTCGGGGGATCGTGAGTTCCACATTTACCAGCGAGCCCAATCCGACGGGCGGAGGATTGCCACCGAGCTTCCTTTACTTTCTTGGGGGAGCCGAAAATCTTCGTGGGTTCGGCCGCGGAGAACTCCCTGAACCATTGACCGGCGGCCTGAGTGCGGCGTACCTCGGGGCAGAAGCCCGACTTGCGTCCGGGCTTCCTTGGGGAATGCAGCCGTTCACGTTTTTGGACGCGGGCGCCCTCGGCACGTCGTCCACGCGGCTAGCGGCTCCGATCTATTGGTCGCCCGGGCTGGGACTGCGGATCGCCTCACCGATCGGTACGTTCAGAACAACGCTGGCACATGGCTTCGCCGCGGGTCCACATCGTCCCGAAGTTTCTCACTTGCAGTTCTATTTCAGCTATGGGGAGGAATTTTGAAAAATTTCTTTCTGAAAGTCTCACAAATCGCGCTCGGCATTACGATCGCTTTTGTTCTGCTCTTCGCCGTCCTTGGTTACTTTCTCACCCGGCAGACATCTTTCGTCCTCAACACTAAAAGCATCCGCTGGATCACGCGACAAGTGGAAATGCGTGCTGGAGTACGCCTCGATTTTCCAGCGATCAGGATATCAGCACGGCCCTCCGGCGCACTCAGAAGCCACATCACGCTTGATCTCGAACGTCCCTGCGTGCGCGCGCCCGAGTTTTCAAGCTGTTTTGCCCAGGCGCACTTTGAATTCGAATTCGGCTTCTCCAAGCTCAAGTTCCAACTGATCGAGGTTGGACCGGTTCGACTGACCGGAGGGAACCTTCGCGCGACATTCCCCGAGGAAGCCCGACCATCGGAAGATGAAGCACCGCCATCTGGCAATGCGGCGGGCCGACGCGGCACCCATGAGCCGGCGAGCATCCGCCTGCCCCCCTGGGCTTCAAAAGCGCCCGTGAACGACCTCCAAGTTCAACTCTCCAGTTTTGAGGTCACGCGCGGTCGAACATCTTACACGGGCGCCCTCATCCTGAACGCGTCCGCCAGCCCGGCACTGAGCGAAATACATGCTCAAATTATTGACGCGAAGGTCGCATTGAAGGAATCCCCCATCTCCCCGTTCAACGACGTCATCGTCCACCATTGCCGAATCGCCTTGAAACTCGAGGGAGGCGGAAGCCGCCTTGCCTTGAACTGTCCCGTAGAACTGCCACTCCGAGCGACGACGACAAAGCGGCTGCCAAAATTCCTCGCCGACCCGCGGATCGTATTTCGAATCGAAAGCAATCTCTGGAATGACGGACTTCTCGAGACAAGTCGACACGTTTCCGGAGTGCTCAAGCTCGATATTCCACGTTTCGCGAACACCACGTTGGCGGGTTTTGGAAGCGTTCTCATCAGGGTCGAAGGAATTCCTTCCCAAGCCGACGGTGGCGAATTCAACGCGGAAGCCGATCTGGATCTCAGATTCGAGGTGCTTTCTTTTCGTCAGCTCCGACTTATTCTCGCGCGAACCGCATGGGCCATTCCGGCTCCCTTCAATGTGCTGAATGGCAAAGCCGAACTCTCGGCACGTGGTTCAGTTGACCTGAATGGCGGAACGATTCCCATTCAACTCGTTACAGATCTTCGATCTCCCGAAGAAAACTTCGAAACGCGGAGCAACGGAACTTTTTCATTTTCTAGGAAGGAAGATGAGTTTCGCTCCCACCTAAAAATGGATATCGCCCTATCGCGTGTTCGCCTGGTCCTGCCGAGGATTGAGCTGACCTCGATCCCCCCCCTCACTCCCGACGCTCGGATTCGCCGTCCCGTCCAAGCCGCTGAAGCCGAACCTTCCTTTGTTTACGAAATCCGCATCACGACCCCGGCCGGCCCCGTACTCCTCGATTCGAATCTCGCCGAAATCGCGATTCCGGTTCGGCTCGACCTTACCGTGCGGTCGGACAAACCCGTATCGGGAGCTGTTCAAGTCGAAGAACTTCCGCTTCAGCTCTTCAGACGCAGCGCACGCGTTGACTACCTGAACCTCGGATTCAAAGCAGATCGGCAGAGTCTCAACGGCAGCATCCGGCTGATCTACGCCGATTACACCGTCCGAATCGAGCTGCTCGGAACAATAGACGAGCCGGTGTTTCGCCTGAGCAGTGACCCGCCTCTCCCGCACGGAGAGGTACTCTCGGTCCTTCTTTACGGAAAACCGTCCGAGGGTCTTGATTCCGGCGAACTTCAGTCAGTGACCTCCGTCGAGGCAGCCCTTCAGGAAAGGGCAATCACGCTTGCTTCATTCTATCTCCTCGCCTCAACTCCCATCGAAAGTGTAGGGTACAATCCCGAAGCAGGCGAATTTTCCATAAAGGTCAGGCTAGGCGAAGGAACATCGTTCAACCTCACCGTTCCGGAAAAAGGCCGATTGAGCCCGGGACTCCGCAAACGCCTCGGTCGCTCCTGGAGCATCACGACTCAAATTTTCGATCCACTCGATCCATCAAGACAGACACTCTCGGCATTTCTCGAATGGCGGCACCGGTACTGACGATCGCACTCCGCAGAATTCCAGGGCGCACGCGAGATAAAAATGATATGAAGACGCTTGAGGCACTCGGAAGGCTGGAGCGCCGCCCCGAACTCCCGTCTGAACCCGGAAAAGCTTATGACTCTTTCACTCCAAAACGTTTCGAAACAGTACGGAGCCAATCTTCTCTTCGACAACGTGAACGCGCAGATCGGCTATCATTCCAGAATCGCCCTGATCGGCCCGAACGGCAGCGGGAAAAGCACCCTCCTCAAAATCATTCTGAATCAGGAGACTCCTGACAGCGGTTTGGTACAGAAGGCCAAGCACCTCGCGGTTGGCTATCTCGCCCAAGAGGTTCCGAAATTTGCGGGACGATCGATTCTCGAGGAAGTGCTTCGACTCGACGGAAGGCGTGAAGAACTCCTCCTCTCGAAAAAAGAACTTGAGGAGAAGTTTGCCGTCACCTCAGGGCTTCAGGAGGGGTATCCGGACCTCGATCATTACGCCCGAGTTCTCGAGGAACTCGAGCACCTCGACGAATACCGGATTGAGTCGAGGGCCAAGGAAATTCTCACCGGCATGGGATTTAAACCCCGCGATTTCGGTCGAAATCTGCGTGAATTCAGCGGCGGATGGCTAATGAGAGTCGCGCTCTCCCGTGTTCTTCTCATGGACCCTGATCTCATGCTTCTCGATGAACCGACCAACCATCTCGACCTCGAATCCCTTCTCTGGCTCGAGGACTTTCTCAAATCGTACACCGGTGCCATGCTTCTCGTCAGCCACGATACCGCTTTTCTGAACCGCATCGTCGATGAAGTCTATGAAATCGACCAAGCCAAGCTGTGGACCTATCGGGGTAACCTTCACTCTTATGCCAGTCAGAAGCAGGAAAGGCTGACGCTCTTACGCGCGCAACATGCCAACCAGCAGGCAAAAATAGCCGAAATCGAGGCTTTCGTCGCGCGCTTCGGCGCGAAAGCCACAAAGGCGCGGCAAGCCCAAAGTCGGCTGAAGCAACTCGAGAAAATGGAACTGATCGAGCTTCCCGAAGACCGCTCCTCCATTCGATTCCATTTTCCTCCGGCCCCGCACAGCGGAAAGGAAGTCGTCACCCTCAAAGGAGCGTCGGCGAGTTTTGGTGACAAGAAAGTACTCGAAAATCTCGATTGGGTGATTCAACGCGGCGCCAGAATCGCGATCGTCGGTGTCAATGGTGCCGGCAAGACCACTTTACTGAAGCTCCTTGCCGGAAAACTCGAACCGAGCGGAGGGCTCGTCAAGCTCGGGCACGCGGTGGTTCCCGGTTATTATGCCCAATTGCAGGCTGAAAGCCTCGACCTCCGAAAAACTATTTTAGAAGAACTCGAACAGATCGCGCCTGACCTTCCGGTCGCACGGGTCCGTTCGATCGCGGGAGCGTTTCTCTTTACGGGAGACACGGTTGAAAAAAAATGCGCCGTACTTTCGGGAGGAGAAAAAGCCCGGGTGGCTCTTGCGAAGCTTCTCCTCTCACCCTCGAATTTCCTCATCCTGGATGAACCGACGAATCACCTCGATGTTGAGTCGCGAGGCGTTCTCCTCGATGCGCTCGCTGATTATCAAGGTACGCTTTGTCTTGTCTCGCATGATCGCGATTTCGTCACCCCGCTGGTCGATACGCTCCTCGAAATCACCCCCTCGACTGACTCAGGGCATGGCTCAACAGCGCGCCTGCTAATCGAGGACTACCAGGCCTACCTCGACAGAAAAACCAGGGAAATCCGGGAAACGCGGCGAACCGATGTGCCGCGGGCTGAGCCGAAGCAGGAGCAGCCCGCCTCGGCTGCGCCAAAGGGTCCCTCAAACAACAAACTCCGCGCATGGCGCGCAGAACTGGACACAATAGAACTGGAGATCGCGAGAATGGAGGATCGTGAAAGTGAACTCAATGCCCTGCTTGCTGATCCCGAACTCTACAACGACAAGGAGCGGTCGCGGGGACTGATCGAAGAACACCGGCTTCTTCACCTCACGATCGCTGAAAAAATCGCCCGCTGGGAAGAACTCTGCAGTCTGCTCGGTGATGCTTGACCTGACTCAGCCAGCTCGCTTCAGGGGTTCCTCTCTCGCGAGCAGGCCCTGCCAATACGGGTCGGAACCGATTGTTTCACGCGAGCGGAGGGCTTCGATCCAAGCCGCAACGGGCTCCGGAATCTGCTCTCTTCCAAGCCCCGGAAGCCGATCCAGGACGATCATCCAGGGCGCGAATGCGATGTCAGCCATGCTAAAATTCCCAAGCAGGAATTTCTTTCCTTTCAACTCACGTGAGAGGTACTCAAGGACCGGCATGATCGCATCGCGTGCCTTTTCCTGTTCTTCCGCGCGACGAGTCTGTCTGAGACGGTAATAGGGCCCAAGGAAATCGGCATCGCAGGACTCAATCAGCAGTCGGATCTTCGCGCGCTTTTCGGGAAGCCACGTCATCAGCGATGGCTCGGGAAAACGATCATCCAGATACTCCGAGATGATCGCTGATTCGCGAACGACAAACCCATTTTCCTCGATAATGGGTACCAAGCCACGAGGATTCAATCTGGATACTTCCTCCGGCGGTTCGTTCAGATCAATTTCGACACTTTTATAGGGAACACGTTTTTCGCCGAAGACAATCCTCACTCTGGCACAAAACGGACACTCCTTCGCATGATAAAGCGTGATCATCCGTTACTCCTTTCCGGTCTCCTTCACCATTTTCTTAAAATCCCTGTCGGCAACTTTGTATGCGGTTCCGAACGCGTTCAATTGCTTGCCTTGGGTATGACAAGTCTTGCACGTCGCGTTTTTTGATTCGGGAATTTTGGCCTCTTTCAATTTTTTCAGATCACCGGCGTTCCCATAAGCCACTAGGGGAAAAAGAATCGAGGCCACCGTCAGAATGAAACGTGTCATAGTTCTCCCTGGTCCGTTCGTTGGGTTCTACAGACTTTAATCACGGTTCATGCCAAGCCGGCCGTAGACTCAAGCCGCCTGGCCGACGATCTCCCTGACATAAGGCAGAAGATCACTTTCATTCGCCTCGTAAAGGTCGAGTGGAACAGTTCCTGTCAGGCGCTTGCGGGTACATTCGCCCAGGTGGTTCAGAAAAATCGTCAGAAGATGCTGTTCCGCACAGATAATCAGAGACGAAAACGTGCCGCTTTCACATTCCGTTTCGAGTTGAACGGCAAGCCGGGACACGTATTCCGAGGCGGCTTTGATTTCGACTTCGGGCCACTCTCTTGGCGAAGCAAGGTCAGCCAGGTCGTCGTCGTCACGAAAATCCTCGAATTCAGTTCGAGTTGTTGGGCGCGGGAGTTCCCGCGCGAATCTGACGCGCTCCGGTTCGCCCTGCACACTTCCGTACCAAAATAACCGAGCTCCCCACAAATTAGCGCAGAGTATCCAAGTCGCCATCCATTCTGAAAGCTGCAACCCGCACGCCACGCCGACAAACTGGTACGCGGTCGATACGATCAGTAACGCTTAATCGCCAAAGCAAATTCCAAGATCGCGCCCGGTCAAAATCGTATCGCAATGGAGCGGAACCGTTTTCATCCTGCGCGTGGCTTCTTCGAGAGGTACATAGCGAACGGTCGGCGGATCAAGCGCGACCATGACACCGGACTGTCCTTCCTCGAGGGCACGTACCGCGGCCGCGCCGAACCTCAAGGCAATCAGGCGGTCGAAAGTCGTAGGCGTACCGCCGCGAAGCAAATGTCCCAAAACGACCAGCCGCGTTTCCTTGCCCGTCAAGCTCTGGAGTTCCTTCGCAACCTTCTCCCCAACTCCGCCGAGTCGCTCAGCCCGGCCGATTTCCTTTTCAATAACGCTGTGGACGCCGCCTTTCGCAACGGCCCCTTCGGCGACAACGACGATCGCGTAACTTCGGCCTTGTGCTTCCCGCTCTTTGATCTTCATCACGACGCTGTTCAGATCATAAGGGATTTCAGGAATGAGAATCGCGTCAGCCGCTCCCGAAACGCCTGAGTTAAGGGCAATCCAGCCCGCGTAGCGCCCCATGACTTCAACCACCATGATTCGATGGTGAGATTCGGCGGTCGAATGCAGTCGATCCAGACACTCCGTAGCGAACGATAAAGCGGTATCGAAACCGAAGGTCGCCACCGTCTGATCGAGATCATTGTCGATGGTTTTGGGAACACCGATGACGGTAAGACCTTTTTTTGCGAGGACGTTCGCGATGGATAGGGAACCGTCTCCGCCCACCGAAATCAGCGAATCAATCCCCTGACTTCGAAGCGCCGCGATCAATTCGTCCGAACGATCCACTTCCCGGACCGTGCCGTCAGAACCCAGAACGGGAAAATGGAGAGGATTCCCCCGATTGGTGGTTCCGAGTATTGTCCCCCCGAGATGCGTGATTCCGCGTACCGAGTCCCGGCTAAGATTGATCAGGCCGCCCTGCGGGTATTTCTCAGGCATAAGCATCCCGTTGAATCCGTCGCGAATCCCGCAGCATTCCCATCCGCGTTTCAGAACGGCCAGAACCACCGCACGAATCACCGCATTCAAACCCGGCGCATCCCCGCCGCCCGTGCAAATCGCAATTTTCCTCATCCCAGTTCCCCCCTCACCTTTGATCTATGATGACTTATATTGCCATATTCCAGACTTTTTGTTGAGAATCATTTGATTCGCGACAACGACTTGCCCGAAAGACAAGGCGCCGTCATTGGGCGATAACCTCCGATGAAAAATCGTCTTGAGGCCTTCGGCCTCGAGCCCGTGAATCAGATTCTCCAGAAGATACTCATTCAAAAAACAGCCGCCGCTCAACGCGACCGTTCGGATCGAGTACCGTTCCGAAATCCGCTGAACGGCTTTTACAGCACCTCGAACGAGAGCGTCGTGAAATTTCCTGCTGATCAGGCCCGCGCTGCCGCCTTTTCGGAGATCTTTCGCGATCCCTTGGATCACGGGTCTCCAATCGAGTTCCAACTCCGGCCCCCGCTCCTCAATCGCGAACTCATATGAACCCTGTCCCGCAAAGTCCTCTCCGATGGCCTGTTCAAGTTCAATGGCCGCCTGGGCCTCATAACGAGCTTCGCGGACAATTCCCGTGAATGCGGAAACCGCGTCAAACAGCCTTCCGCAGCTCGAGCTCGAAAAGCAATTAAGCTTCTTCTCGAGCATCTGCTGGACCATCGCGATCCGATCCTCTGAAATGTCCGACAAAAAACGAAATCCGGCGATTTCAATCGCGCTCTCGTGTAAGTACGCGAGCGCGATTCTCCAGGGGGACTTGACAGCCCGATCTCCTCCGGGAAGCCATACGTTTCGAAAATGTCCCACTCTGAGGAAATCACGTCGGTCAGCGAGAAGAATTTCGCCGCCCCACATCGTCCCGTCAGTACCGTAGCCAGTTCCGTCAAAAGCCAAGCCGATGACCGGCTCCGTTTCAAAAGCATCCTCCATGCACGCCGCTATATGCGCATGATGGTGTTGAATCGCGAAGACCCGTCCCTGTTTACTCAGTTCCCGGAACGTTTCCTTCGTCCATTTTGTCCCGAGGTAATCGGGGTGCAAATCGTGCGCGACGCAGTCGGGCGTCAAATTGAAAAGTTTCGAGAAGTGCGCCACGCCCTCTTCGAGAGCCTGGAGAGTCGAAACATTCTCCAGATCACCGATATGGTGGCCGAGAATGGCTTCGCCGCTCTTCGCATGCGCTTCACGGGTCTCGCGGGCCAGACAAAAAGCGTTCTTAAGCTCCCCCCCTACCCCAAGAATCGTCGCGCCGAATGCCCCGTTCGTGCGTATCCCTTCCGGAGCATAGCCCCGGCTTCGACGTAGGAAATAAGGCCTTTTTCGAAAAAGCCGCAGGACCGAATCATCGCACCGGACATGAATTTCTCGATCGTGAAGCAAAAAATAATCAGCGATGTGCCCGCCCTGTTCGCCTCCGATTTCTGGTATTTCAGGCACTCCCAGTCGGGAAACAGCCTCCTGATTGCTATAGGCAATCGGCTCGTCGCTCCGGTTTCCACTCGTCATGACGAGTGGCCCTCCGAACGATTTCACCAGCAGTTCATGAAGCGGGCTGTACGGAATCATCACCCCAAGGGAGTGATTTCCGGGGGCCACGGCTTCGGCCAAAGGAGCCCCTCCGGGAGTTCGCTTTCTTACCAGGACTATGGGGCTCCCACTGGAATGCAGAAGCTCAGCTTCAGCATACGATATCTCCGCATACGACGAAGCGGAATCGAGATCGGGAAACATCACGGCGAAAGGTTTAGCCTCCCTGTGCTTCCGGTTCCGGAGAAGCTGAACGGCCTTTTCGTTTCGCGCATCACAGGCAAGGTGAAAACCGCCGATTCCCTTGATCGCGAGAATCGCGCCCTGCTTGAGCAACGAGGCACAACGTTCAACCATCGTCTTGTTCCGGTTGAAATAAACCGGGACCTGAACCGGTTTTCCGCCCGCGTCGGCAAGCGTGAGCTGCGGGCCGCACTGCGGACAAGCGTTCGGTTGGGCGTGAAAACGGCGATCATCGGGGTTGTCGTACTCCGCCTGACAGCTCGCGCACATTTTGAAAGCCGACATTGTGGTATGCCGGCGATCATAGGGCACATCCTGGACGATCGTGAATCTCGGTCCGCAATTCGTGCAGTTCGTGAAGGGATAAAAGAACCGCCGATCCTCGACATCCCAGATCTCCCTTCGACAATCATCGCAGATAGCGAGATCGGGAGAGACCGGGACGAACTTGGAGGACGAAGCCGCCGGGCTTTCGCGGATCTCAAAGCCCTTGTAGCCCTTCCAATCAGATTCAGCAGCTTGAACGTTTTCGACTTTGGCGGCCGGCGGAGCTTTTCGAGAGATATCGTCGACAAAGGTTCTCAAGGCTTCCGGCGTACCTTCAACCTCGATCGTCACGCCACGGTCGTGATTAAAAACAAAACCGGCCAACCCAAGTTCTTGGGCCAGCCGGTAAATGAATGGACGAAAACCCACTCCCTGAACAATCCCGGTGACTTCAATACGGTAAGTGGATTTCCTGAATCGTGGAACCATCCCTTGGCAATATAACCCGGATCAGTGGACGTATGCACCCAGGATCATGGCGGCCAAATGGAAAGAGAAGGAGTAGCAGGCTTCCCCTTCGAGGGCATAGCTGATCGTCTCGCCATTAACGACGGCGGTGTAGGTCGGGTTTACAAAGTGTCCGTTATTTAACGTGCCGCTGATCGTGATCGCGACTTCCTGCTGGTTGATTTTCACGACAAGCTTATTCTCTTCCTTCACCACTCGAACAAAATGGAGGCTCGTTTCCTTGACCTGATTGTCGACCGTATGGCGGATAACCCCGCCGATCGATCCGTCTTCGGCTTTCTTGAAAACGGTTTTCACGATCTGCTCGTCTTTTCTCATGATGAGTTCAGAACTGAAGGTCTCCTCGTCAACATATCCCCACACCAAAAAATTCTTGATCGAGCCGGCGATCGCATGATCATACGTTTTCAAATCGATTTGCGTTCCCTTGATGGTCGAGAGTGAATGCTCCTCGGCAAGAACCGACAGCGAAGCAAGCATGACCGAAATCGCGACAAGAATTGAGCGACAAAAAACTGATTTCATTATTCATCCCCTCCTTCGGGTATTTGCACCAACTAATCGTTTTTTTTGGCCGTCTGCAAGGAAATCTTCTTATTGACCATTCAAGCAATCTATTGAATAATCTTCGTACCATGTCGAAACGAACCGAAAACCGTTCCCCTCACCAAATTCATGAAGTTTATGTAAAAATAGGAAAGATCGCCCAGACCCTCGGGTCTCCGGCCCGGCTGAAAATCCTCCAGCTCCTGTCGCAATCCCCCAGAAGCGTCGAGCAGATCAGCGAGGCGACCGGAGAGTCCATCGCTAACACATCGCAACATCTCCAGCGTCTCGCGCGAGAAGGACTTCTGGCCGCCACCCGGCAGGGTCTGATGCGCATTTACCGGATCAAGAGTCCCAACGTGACCGCCCTCTGGGAAAATCTCCAGGACCTCGCTCAGGAACTCTCGCAGGATTTAACTGCCGCCGAAACCGAGATCACGGACGCGACTCTCCGTTCGCCGCTTGGCGCAAGAGAGGTCATGGATAACGTGAGGAAAAACAGGGCGATCCTTGTCGATGTGCGTGAGTCTTTCGAGTCCGCTGAAACGCCTGTTTCGGGGGCAAGGGCGATTCCGTTCGAGTCGCTGAAACAGGAACTCAAAACTTTTCATAAAGACAAGACGGTTTACGTCTTCTGTCGAGGACGCTATTGTGAACTCGCAAGCCAGGCAGTCCGGCTGCTTCGCAATGCCGGCTTCAATGCGTTTCGCCTGCGGGAAAGCTCTTTTAAGCTCAACCAGCTCGCGACGGATCGCGAACGCTAAAGGCGAACTCAACCCCTCAGAATCGACCGAAGGCGAGTTCGGCCCTCACCCGATTCCTGGCGTCTGAAAAGCAATCCGAACGCGGCTCCCATGACTAAGGCACCGGCAAGCCCCTGCATCGGATGACGTCGGATGTATGAAATCGGTCGCTCGAGCTTTTCAGCGACAAGCCCGGCACTCTCGGCGAAGTCCGAAGTTCCCTTTGCACTCTCGTCAAAAGCTTTCAAGACGTGTTCAACCACCCGATCCGCGGCTTCGATTGCACTCTCGATCTGATTCACGGCATTTCCGATCCCGTCCTTCAGCTTGCCAGCACCGGAATCTATTTTTGTTTTGAGTTGAACAACAGCCTCGTCAAGTTGCTCAAAACCTTCAGCCGTTCCCTTACCCTGATCCGAATCAACCATCGCAGCCTCCCGCGCGCCAGCGCCTCGTTAGAAGGTTTGCAATGGCTATTCCAGCTCTTTTTTTGCTTTTTCAAGATCCTGAAGCTCCCGCCAGCCTGCGGCAAGAGGGACCCACCGGGGCCAGCGGCCCCCGAGCAGTATCTTGGGCGAATGCGATGCAAGCCACGCGAAAAGCGCATATTTTGCGAGTCGTCCAAACCACACCATCACGAAGATGCTCAGGACGGGTACGCGTGCGAGCGCAGCAATCGCGACGGCAGGTTGTTGCGGCAAGGGACTTAAGGCGATCACCGCCAATGCCGGTGCGCCATACTCGTAAATGGTCTGTTCTGAACGCGCCCATGCCTCGGAATGAAAAATAAAGGGAAGCCAGTGGTGCATGATCTCGGGGCCGAAGTATTGAAAAGCACCAGCAAGGAGCAATGCGCCGAGCGCGGACCCCGTCACGATCCAAAGGCAGATCCCGATCCACCGCTTGGGCCGAAGCAACACGGCCGAAATGAGAATACCCTCTGTCGGGATCACAAGAAAAAAGAGATCGAGCAAGGCGAATGCGGCCAGCAACGGCACCGCCCAGGGCCGATCCACCCATCTTTCCAAGTGGCAGATCGAATTCCGAAAGTATCGCAAGAATCTCGTCATGCCGGGCGTCAGCTCATGCCCACGATTCGATATTCGCGAACCCCGTCGCGCAACTCGATTCGCACGGTCTCACCGGCCCGCCGCCCCAAAACAGCTTCGCCAATCGGCGACTGCGGCGTGATTACCTGCACGGGCAGTCCATCGACGCTGGTCACCAGACCTCCCCCTCGCGGCGCGATGAAATAGAAGGCGCGAACCCCGTTCAGCTCCATTTCGACAAGGGACGCCGGACAAACGACGTCTTCGGCGCCATACGTCCGCTTAGGCAAAAACCGATACATCAGAATGAGGCCCTTCATTTCCTCGGCCCGGCTGAAATCACGAGCTTCCATCAAAGAGGCCCGTTCTTCCTCAAGGTACCGGGAAATCTGCTCGATGACTTTTCCTTTGTCCATCATCTCAGTCGATGCCAAAAACGAGCCCGCAATCGGGACATTCTTTGGAAATAGTAGAAAACTGAGTTCCACACGCGGGGCAGCGAGCCGTCCCGCGTTCCGGGTCATAAACTTCGTTGGCCAACTCCGGATCAAACTCGAGTCCATCGAAAACACGTGACTTCTCGGCCTCAAGAACCTCGCGAATCGCCGGAAGATCCTTCTCGCGCGCGAACACCTCGACGGTGATCTTGCACCCTTTTTTGCAGCTTTCGGGGTTACTCGCGAGCGTCACCTGTATGCCGCGTTCGTCGAGGAGTGCCTGAATGCGCTTGCCCTCCGCGTACTCCGCCGTGCCCAATAGGACGCTATCGCCGGTCTCTTCGGTAAATGTCGGCTGATCGTTCATTTCGAAACCATAGCACAACTGAGGCTTGGAGAAAGGCGCTAAAACTTGCCTTCCTGCCGGTCACGCCAGGCGCGGGCCAAGCCCTCACGGTCGTCCGGATGCGCAATGCTGATCAGGGCCTTGGCGCGTTCGCTTAACGTTTTGCCGTAAAGATCAACCGCGCCAAATTCCGTGATGACATAGTGAACATGGGCACGCGTCGTCACGACGCCCGCGCCGTGTTTCAGCATCGGGACGATGCGCGGGTATCCTTTTTCGCTGCGGCTCGTGATCGCGATGATCGGTTTGCCCCCCGGTGACAGGGAAGCGCCCCGCATGAAGTCCGTCTGGCCGCCCACTCCCGAGATAATTCGCGGACCGATGGAATCAGCGCAAACTTGTCCCGTGAGATCCACTTCCACGGCTGAATTTATCGCCGTCACCTTGGGATTGCGCCGAATCACGGCAGGGTCATTCACATAACCGATATCGAGTTGAACCATCGAAGGATTGTTGTGAACATAATCGTACAACTCCCGGGTTCCCATCATGAATCCGGAAACCGTTTTGCCCGGGTGAACCCTCTTCTTGGAGTTGTCCACGGCACCGGCCTTGATCAACCTGAGCACGCCGTCAGACATGAGTTCCGTGTGAACACCGAGATGCTTGTGCCCGGTCAGGAAATCGAGAACCGCATCCGGAATGGCGCCAATTCCCATCTGGAGAGTCGCGCCGTCTTCGATCAACTCGGCCGCGAACCTTCCGATCGCCTTTTCATTCGCCTTGAGCGGGTGAACGACGTGATTCATGAGCGGCTCATCGATTTCAATGAAATGATCGATTTCATCCATGTGAATGAACCCATCACCATGAACTCGCGGCATCTGCTGATTTACCTGCGCGATGATGACCTCGGCGACTTCGATCGCCGCGCGGGCGACATCCACCGAGACGCCCAAAGTGCAGAACCCATGCGGGTCCGGCGGCGAAACGTGAATCAGCGCGACGTTGATAGGACGCTTGCCGGAGCGGAACAGCTGCGGGATCTCGTGGAGAAAACAGGGCAGATAATCGACGCGTTCGTAATCGACTTTCTTGCGGATGTTACTGCCGACGAACAAGTTGACGATTTTGAAACTGTCCTTGAACTCGGGATTCGCGTATTTCGCCTTGCCTTCGGTGTGAATGTGAATGAGTTCGACGTCCCTGAGTCGACTGGCATGCGCGAGCAGACCGTCAATCAATCGCTCCGGAGTGGCCACCCCACCATGGATAAAAACGCGTTGACCAGACTTAATACATGCGACGGCATCTTCTGCCCGTTCATACTTTGCCACTGGAGCCTTCCTCGAAAAATAGGTAAAAAATAGTTTAATTTTCACGAAAAACTAGCACTACATCGGATATTTACAAAATGATTTTTTGCCTTCCCGTCCCCATTGGATTATTCAGGTTTCGTGTACACCATACTTTCGTTGATCACTTGGGTGGCCGTTTCGTTTCCAGCTTTATCATTCGCCGGGATCGGGGACGATGGGCGATATAACGCATTAAGTCAACTCAGCCAGGCTGATTGGGCTCAGCCGCCCGTTGGGTGTGTTGAAGAAGTCATGCCGCAAATGCCGCCTTACCCATGCCTGGACCTCACGACGGTTCAGAATCCCACCCGAGATCTCCCAAGCAGCCTCACTCCCGATGAAGTCACCCTTTGGACCCGGGACCGAAAACGTGCGCTCGTCCTCTGCCGCGCACAAGAGATCCTGCGCCGTGAGTCCCTTCATCCGGGAGGGATTGACCCGGGATGGGTTGAAGCGTCCTGGATGCGAATGGAAGGCATCAAGGAAACGGATGAAAAGATTGCCGCCATTTATGAAGGCACAAATTTGAACCAAATGCCCCCTCAGATCCTCCTGGGAGCCCTCATGCAAGAATCCATGATGGCAGACCTCGGGATTTCGAGTGACGGGGGCAACTATTCCTGCGGCATCGCCCAACTCAATGTTCTTGAATGGTGCCTTTGGGCGGAACACGCCGATCAGGACATCAAGAACCAGATCGGCTGGCCTGCGCGAAGGGCGGGGATGTGCAGTGCCCCGCTGCTGTCGACCAAGCTCGTCGAGCCATTTTTTAAATACGGTCTGGCACACCTCAATGGAGTTCCCGCCTACAAAATGAAACCGAAACATCTGGAGGGCATCCGTCTGGCTGATGTCATCGGCTCATTTCCGGCAGGTTCATCGAAAGACCAGAAACTCCGCTTCGAGATCGTCCAAAGTTTTGTGAAAAACTGTTCAAGTTATCGTTTCAGTATCCCCGCCAAGGCTCATGTGCTGAAAGCCATTTTCGATCATGAAATTCCGTCCGCTTTTCACGATGTGCAAACTTACACAAGCGGTGGGTTTGAACGTCCCTGTAGAATCCAGAGCACAACGAACGCCTACCCACTCCATTCGGGATGGCTGCTTGCCGACGCCATCTACAACGCCGGTCCCCGCATCGTCGACGTAGTCGCTCATTACAGAAAGCTGGATCGAGCGGCCGCTTCGAATCCGACAACCTGGACTGAATTCTACCCTCAAGACCTCGTTTCGGCACTCTACTGGGGTGGGAAATACAATCGTAAAACGGATCGACTCGATTCGATCGATCTCGACGGGAATCCATTTTCGATGACGTGGTTCAAAAGCTGTATCGTCCAACGACACGTTGCACGAGTCGTTCAATACGTGACCTTGCCGGGATACGACCTGGTCCGATCGCTTGAAGACAAGAATGGCTGTGCAAAAAGCACCTTTGATTCAGAAGGACACCTTATCAAATCCAGCGTCCCGCTCGAACGTCAGCGATCGAGCGGCCAGATCAGCGCAGGTTCCCGCTGATCTAAAAAAAAAGGGCGCTGCCGAAGCAACGCCCCTCTGTAAGCTCAATTCAGTTGCGAGACTTACCAGCGATTTCCGCCGCGTCCGCCGCGATCGCCGCCGCCACCGAATCCACCGCGTCCGCCGCGATCGCCACCACGACCGCCGCCGCCGCCAAAGCCACCGCGTCCGCCTTCACGAGGCGCCTGCGGGCGGGCTTCTGAAACTGTCATCGGACGCCCTTCATAGTCGGCGCCGTTAAATTTTGTGATTGCATCGGCTGCTTCCTGATCGCTCGCCATTTCGACGAAACCAAAGCCTTTGCTGCGGCCAGTATCGCGATCCTGGATGATTTTGGCAGACTCGACCGTGCCTACCTGCGCGAAAATCTGCTGAAGAGATTCATCGCTTGCTGAAAATGGAAGATTGCCGACATATAGTTTTTTACCCATGTAACCTCCTTAAGGCTTAGGGGCCGCTAAAGAGGACATGAGCACTATGCTCGAGGACTCTAGCGCGGACAGGACAAACTAACTGCAATAGTTTAGCATAATGCAGCGCGTTTCGCCAAGAAACAATTCAGGCTTTCGAGGAAGCACCGCTCCATTCTTTTGAAGAAGACCGCGACACATCGCAGGCGCAAAAACCTGCCACAAATGCGATCCCCTTAAATATTTGAAACATAGTGGTTTTTTTAAGTACCCTAGATTAGTTGACCGTAACTTTCTATTCGAGCCAAAATAGATATGGATGGCCAAGCGACCTTCCCACCGGGGATCTCCGACCTTTCTATTAGCGACTCTGATCGCAAGCTGCGTCGTTTCCATTTCGGTATTTCGCTCGATAGCGCATGCTCAAACATGCGGCCCTGCAATTCGTCTCGACAAGGACGGACGCTCCATGTCTCACGTTCCCGTCAAGACCCAGGAAGGCGATCTGGGAATCTGCTACGCCTTCGTGGCGGCACAAATGGTCGACGCGTACCGGTTCAGTCACGCCCCTCCCGAAGGTGATCGAGACTTTTCCAGGCTCACCTCACCGCTCGCCGTCGCGACCCAAACACAAACTCATGATTACAACCGTGATCCAATTCTCAATGGGGGCGAAACGCATCGCGCGCTCGAAGTATTGAAGAGCAGCGGGTCCTGCGATTCCAGGCTCGTTGAAGGCCGCTTCAACTGGTACAGCAAACGTTTGGTTCTCGCCTCGATGAAGCCGTTTCTCAACCGGGCCGCCTATGAGCGCGCGGTTCGCGATTATGAAGCCGAGCAGAAAAGGAACGAAAAATCCCGCGAACTGTCCAAGACTCCCCCGACAGTGCCCCCGCTGGACAAGACCACCCGCGAATACCTGAAAACAAGGCCCGATGTAAAAAAAATGAGCCCGGATGAACTTTCGAAACTGATCACAAGGCTCCAGAAAAAAGACCCCGTGTACCTCGAAAACATGAGCAGCTGCGACGGCAACACAAACGTAGCGAATACATTCGTCCAAAGCTTTTACGATGTCGTGAACGGCTTCTTCGAACGAGGCGAGCGTGTGATCGAGCTAAACGCGGCGATCACACGCTCCTGCAGCGAAAAACCAAGACACCCCTTCGGATACAAGGCACACACGCTTGAAAGAGGCGCGATCTATACCCGCAAGTTCCTGCAAAAAATTATCAACGAACGGCTGAGCGGGCCTGAACCTATCCAACCGTTTAAAATCGGATTTTGTCAGAACATCCTGTTTCGGGGGAACAGTTACCGCGGTGTAACGAATATCGGACTCACGACCCTTCTTGCCAAGAACTGTCAGCCCCACGCTGCCCTCATCATCGGGCGAAGGGTAAAAGATGGAAGGTGCCAGTTTCTCGTCAGGAATTCCTGGGGAACAAGTTGCTGTCCCTACTCACGGGAGTGGGAGTGTGAAAAAGGGAATATCTGGGTTAACGCTGATTCCTTGATGGAAAACGTCTACAATGTCTCATACCTTGAATAAGCCCGCGCAGATCGCAGTTATTGCAGCATTTCTCTCTTTCGGAGTCTCCGGGGTTGCGGATTCAAAGCAGTCCGTTCAATTCGCGATTCCAAACAAGCCGGATAGCCCCGCGAAGAAAAACATCGAATTCGTCCTCCTTCCTGAACGTCACCTGATGATTTCATCCGAATGCGTGAAAAGCCGCGCGGCCAAAATTATTTTCGAGTGTGCGGCGTATCGCGCATTACGAATCGCAAGTACCGTCCAACTCAACAAAGAGCACTACTCCGGCGGGCATCCTGGTGCGGCGATTTGCCGAACCCCGCTTGGAGGGGAATTCGTGATTGGAATCGAGAATACCCCCGAGCGCGACGAAAATGGCTTTTGCCGCTTCAAAGACGGTTCTATCGTCGATGTGGGCACGATTTTCAGATACGCTCTTGATCACCTCACACCAGAGTGATCAGGCGAGTGATTCGGCGACGCTTAGCCGACCGCTCTCAGCCGAGCAATGCGTTCTTCAAGCGGCGGATGGGTGGAAAAGAACCGCATAAAACCAGCGGGGCGACTTGATATTTTCAACGCCTGAACGGCAGGCTGCGCCTGGGGGTCGACCAGCTCGTAAGTTCTCCGCAAAGCTTCGAGTGCTTGGATCATGCTGTCTCTCCCGGCCAGGCGCGCGCCACCGGTGTCGGCGCGAAATTCACGCCACCGGGAGAACCAGGCGACAACAATCGATCCAAGAATCATGAACATGATTTCAAGTATGAACTGCACGACAAAGTAGCTGCCGCCCGCGAAACCCCGGTCCCGGTCATCCCGCTCGCCGCGCATCGCCTGCATGAGTGCGAATGCGATGACTCGCGAAAGAAACATGACGAACGCATTTACGACGCCTTGAATGAGAGTCATGGTCACCATGTCGCCGTTCGCGACATGCGCGATCTCATGTCCGAGCACGCCTTCAATTTCCTCGCGCTTCATACGGGAGAGGAGACCGCTCGAAACGGCGACCAGCGCGCGTGACTTTGTTGGCCCTGTAGCGAAAGCATTCAACTCAGGTGAATTGTAAATTCCCACTTCCGGCATGACAGGAAGGTGGGCCGCCCTTGCGAGGTCATAAACGATTTGTACGAGAGCCTGGAGTTGGGGGTCACGGGTATCCGGCGTGATGAGATGGACGCCCATCATCCATTTCGCCATCACTCGCGAGAGTGCCAATGAAATGAGGGCTCCGCCCATACCCCACACAAGACAAAAGGCCATCAAAGAACCGTAATCGATTCCATAAGCCGTGAGATAGGGCTGAATCCCAAGCACCTGCAGCACGATGGAAATCGTGATGATGACCAGAAAGTTAACGGCAACGAAAAGGAAAATACGTTTGAACCATGCCATTTGAATGCTCCCTAGCTCTATTTATGGTGATGAAGAGGTCACAGTCAAGCGCTCGCGCTCAGTCGGGCGAGCAAATCGCCCAGCCCAGCCCCGACGACCGTCGGCCACGTATATAGCAGAGGCCCGGAGGTACTCCGAGCCTCCATTCTAAAGTTAACGCGCTGCCAGCTTAGCCTGCGCTTCTTTGACGGACAAGCGGCTGATTCGCATTCCGTAGAACGACCGTACGACGAAGTACAGTCCGACCAGGAAAAGAGCGATGCCCAGGTAAAAAGCTGTTTCCTTGGCGGCAACCGCGATCTCAACGGCCAGGAGTCCGAAGAGAGTCGTGAACTTGATGATCGGATTCAAGGCGACCGAGGAGGTATCCTTGAACGGATCGCCAACAGTGTCGCCCACAACGGTCGCCGCGTGCAACGGAGTCCCCTTCTCTTTCAAATCAACTTCAACCACCTTCTTGGCATTGTCCCAGGCGCCACCGGCATTCGCCATGAACATTGCCTGGAAAAGCCCGAAGGCCGCGATTGAGATGAGATAGCTCGCGAAGAAAGTCGGATCGAAAAACGCGAAAGCGAGCGTAAACGAGAAGATCACGCCAAAGATGTTCAGCATACCGGCTTGCGCATACTGGGTACAGATTTTCACGACTTCTTTCGAGTCCTTCACCGATGCTTTCGCATCGCTATCCAGCCTGATGTGCTGCTTAATGTACTCGACAGCTCGATACGCGCCGGTCGTCACAGCCTGCATCGAAGCCCCGGAGAACCAGTAGATCACGGCTCCGCCGGTGATCAAGCCGAGAAGAACCTTCGGGTCCAGGAGATCCAATCTGAGATTCAAGAGCAGGATGATCGAAAAAATCATCGTTGTCGCGCCGATCACCGCTGTGCCGATCAAAACCGGTTTCGCCGTGGCTTTGAAGGTGTTGCCAGCGGAATCGTTTTCTTCGAGGTAATGCTTGCCTTTCACGAAATCCGGCGTGAAGCCGAACTCGCGCTGAATATCCGAACTCGCGCCCGCAAGATGCTCGACCTGAGAGAGTTCGAATACCGATTGCGCATTGTCAGTCACCGGACCATAGCTATCGACCGCGATCGTGACCGGGCCCATGCCCAGGAACCCGAACGCGACCAAGCCAAAGGCGAAGACCGCGGGATAAACCATGTACTGATCCAGCCCGGACGTGCTTGTGAGATAAGCGATCAGCATCAAACCGACCATGGTGATCCCCTTCCAGAAGGCGCTGAAATTGCCAGCGACCAAACCGGAGAGAATCGTCAGTGATGAGCCGCCTTCACGAGACGCCGCGACGATCTCCGCAACGTGCTTCGACTTGGCTGAAGTGAAGACCTTCGTCAGCTCCGGAATCAACGCGGCCGCGAGAGTACCGCAGCTGATGATCGTCGAGAGCTTGAACCAGACCTCGCCCATGTCACCGATCAGCAGGTAGCTGGCCGAATACGTCACCAGGATCGACACGATCGAGGTAATCCAAACGAGGTGGGTCAGAGGCGCTTCGAAATCAAAGTGGGGCTTATTTCCATAAAGAGCTCTCGAAATGAATCCGTTGAGCCAATACGAAACGATGGACGTGATGATCATCAGAATGCGCATCGCGAAAATCCAGACGATCAGCTTCGATTGGGTTTCGATGCCGTTCGGAGCCAAAGTAAGCTTTCCTTCAGCGTCAAAGCCCATGCCGACGGCGAGCACGATAAAGCTGATAAGCGCGACGCCGGTCACGCCGTAGGTTTCGAAACCATCCGCGGTCGGACCGACCGAATCCCCCGCGTTATCGCCCGTGCAATCCGCGATCACGCCCGGGTTTCTCGCGTCGTCTTCCTTGATGTTGAAAACGATTTTCATGAGATCCGAGCCGATGTCGGCGATCTTCGTGAAAATACCGCCGCAGATACGAAGCGCCGAAGCACCGAGCGATTCACCGATCGCAAACCCGATAAAACACGCGCCGGCCGCCTCGCGGGGGACATAGAGCAGGATGAAAATCATCATGAAGAGCTCGACGCAGATCAAAAGCACGCCGATGGACATCCCCGACCGAAGCGGGAGATCCATGACCTCGTAGGCTTTGCCGCGAAGCGAGGCGAACGCCGTCCGGCTGTTCGCGTAGGTGTTGATGCGGATGCCGAACCAGGCGACGCCGAAAGAACCGAGAATACCCAGAATGGACCAAAGAAGAATCAGAAGAACCCGAGAAAGTTCGAGGCCCTGCAATACGAAAAAGTAATAGAAAATGCAAATCCCGATGAAAGCTTCGAGCAGGATCAGCAACTTGCCCTGCTGAAGCAGATATGTTTTGCAGGTTTCATAAATCAGGTGCGAAACGTCCAGCATCGATTGATGGGCCGGCAATTTCTTGATTTTACGGAATTCGATCCAGCCGAAGAGCATACCGAGGAGACAGACGATCATCCCGAACCCGAGAATACTCGTACCACTGATCGTGGCCCCAAAAAGGTTGTACATCGTGCTGAGTTCCGGGATTTTCAGCTCGACTTCGCTGGCAAATGCCGAACCGTTAAACGTAAACGCAGCAATAACCGCGATCCAAGTGATGATCCGTGTGATTTGGGTAATCTGAGTAGGCATGAGTGTCCTCATTTATAATCCTTCGAATTGAAACGAATTGAAAAATTGTCTTAAGTGTTTAGAGTCATAAATGACCAAAAAAAGCTTGTCAAAGTATTTGAGCAAACCTTTCCGGTTTCGAAGGTCTGAAATTCCCGCACATACATGAACTCCGGATCGTCCTCGCATTTCAGCTCAATTCAGTGACAATCTAGATCAGCACTTAACGCCTTGCAGCGATACCACTTGGATTGATAGTTCCTTCTCGCGTCCGCTGCATCGAAATGAAAGCAATCGCGAGACCGGCCATTCCCAGGAGGCTGAACACTGCTGAAAGATGAAGAAACGTTCCGATCCGACCGGTCGCAACTACCGTTCCGAGAAGCGAGACCACCCAAGCCGTCACGGCGCGATCGAAAATCGATTCCAAAGAAAGAAGAGTCGCTCGAAATCTCGTATCCGGAATCGCGTCGTTCATGAGCTGCCGCTGGATCGGGAAAGCCAGCCCCGTCGCCCACGACAGGACACTCAGCCAGAAGACGGCCCCCACCGCTCCGGAAAACGCGATCAGGGACATACTGATCGCGATCACCCCGGTCAGAACGAATATGGAATTGAGATCCGATTCGAGCCGAACCGAAAACCGCCTGCCCAATATTCCCAGTCCTCTTTGAAACTGCCCCGGATAGGCCGAACCCATGGCTTCAAAGAGCGTGATGACTGACATGATCCAGCCGAAGGAAGCCGGACCGAGATCACGCTCGGTCAAAAGCGGCTGGAACAAATTTACCTGGCAAACCCGGGAAAGGACAAAAATGGCAATCCCTTGCAGGATGATCAGAATAAGCACGGGGCGAGCTTTCAGAACCTTGAACACCGGCAGGAGATTCGTCTTGAGACCCGATTCGGTTTGACTCGGCCGGCCGCCGCCATCAAGCGAACGGGGAAGAAAAAGCGCGAAACCGAGAGAAACTGCCGCGGCGATCGCCGTCAAAGTGTATGGAAGCGAAAGCTTCCATTCCATCAGAACCCCGATCCCTGCCCAAAAAACCACTTTTCCCGCGAGCGAATAGGCGCGCGCCCGGCCTTCGGCCTTCTTGTAGAGGCGCGCAAGCCCGCGGCCGTCGAGATAATCGTATAGATAAGCGCTCCCCGCCCCTGAAATCAGGGATCTCGCGAGCGCGACGAGCACGAAATGCCAGAGAAACCCGCCGTAGGTAGGCGCGAAAACCGGCAGGAGATTCGAAAAAGCCAGAATGACAGCCCCGAGTTTCAGACAACCCAATTTGCTCCAGCGGTCCGCGAGAAGACCGGTCGGAATTTCCAGAAAAAGAAACGCCAGATAATAGATACTCTGGATCGAGAAGACTTCAGGATCGGAGAGCCCCATCCTGCGCTGGTACTCGTAGAAAACAGGCGTCCAAAGAAGAAGCGAAAAGAAGAACTGAAATCCGTAAAAGAGGCGGATTGTTCGCGTCGCGTCCGGATCCTGCTGCATGGGTTGCGCGGTGCTTTTCATACGCTATTTCGAATATGGCCTGAGCTGTAGGACGAAAATCCCCTCCTCGTTGACGATCCACTCGATATCAAGCGGCGCACTGAAGGTGTAATCCGGCGAAAAATGGGATTGCAGAAGTCGGCCCGCCATCGCGAGCTCCTGGAGCACTTTCTTTTCGGATGCCCCGAGGTCTTCACGGGAACCTCCGATGGAAAGCGTGCGCCCGCCCCCTTCGACGGTATTGAAGAGATACTGATACGGAAGTTCCACGCCTTGGACGACTTTTTCGACCGAATGAGGTGTGACGTTCAGATAAACATCCCTGAAATTCGTGCGATTCATCGGATTAATCGTGACGAGAACGCCGCCCATATGCGCCTTCACTTCCTCCTGGATAATGACTCCCATGTAACTCTCATCGAGCGAAATACCGACTTCATGCCGCAAACGCACGCTCCGAGGAGACACCAGCGAGGCCCAGACTTCCTTGATGCTTTCGAAAATGTTCTCGGCTGTCGTGACGTGATTGATGGACTCATAAATCCCGGCGGCCGAAAAATTCTCGAGATCCTCCGCATTCGAGGAGCTTCGGACGACGAAACTCGAAATTCCGGCAAGCGTGTCAGCGATGTGGGAATCGATTCTGTCACGAAGCTTATCCGGCATCCGCGCGGACCTGATCAGGCTTTGGAGATTCAGCGAAAGCGAATCGATTTCGCGGGCATTCAGTTCGAGAGCCATCTTCAGTTTCCCGATGCTCTGCTGGATGCGCGGCGATGACTCGAGGAACTGCTGCTGTATCGAAAACGGGATCGCGATTCCCCGCGGAACCTGGATTGTCCTCTGCAGATATTCCGAAGCCCCGCGAACCAGCGAACTTACATCCGACTTTTTGGGAAGATCCAGCCGTTGCGCCAGGTATCCGAGAAGATTGTCGCGCGGAGGCCTCCTGATTTTGTAGAAACCGACCAGGCGCTCTGAGCCATGATCGAGCACGTATTTCAGCTCGCCGAGGTTGGCTGCCTTCGTGCCATATCGATAGCGGTCACTCATTCTGAGACTCGCTAGCTCGGCGATCGGTGTATTGATCGTCTCAGGTTCCTCGATCTTGACCCGGTGAACAGTCCAGATCGGCCGGTGATCGGCATCACTGGGGCGTTCGATTTTCTCGAGAATGATCTGCGACTCATCCGCTTCAACCCGAAAGTTCACCCATTTCCCGTCGAGCTGCTCTCTTTCGATCTTCTCGATAATCCCGACCTGAACGGCGTTCGGAATCTGCCAGCCCGAAGCCAGCACATTGGTGTGTGAGAGCGGCGTCGTGTGATCCGCGTTGATAATGCCCGAAAGGCGGGGAATGTCGTCGGGCACCCGCCGCATGACAATGATGTCGAACCATTCGAGCGTCCCCTTGGCTTTCTTGTACTCCTCGTACGATCGGAAGGCCCGCAACCGCCCGCGCACGGCCCCAGGGTTCAGCGCGACGAAATCCGCTATCGAAAACAGTTCTCGTGAAAAGACGTGCGGCACCTCGTTGGCGGGCAGCGAATTCACAATCGTTTCCTGGTGGTGATTGGCGGGTTTAAAGAGGACCGCGAGGTCCACGTCAAGGTGGTCCTTTACCGCTCGGTAAAAAAACCGCAACATCTCGCCATCCATGGTGTCGATTTCAACGGTTTCCAGCGTGAAAAAACGATCGCCCTTCTTATGAAACGCGACCAGGCCAAGAAAGAACCGCCGGTCGGGATTCAGGTAGACGCTTTTGTTGAACTCATCGATGTCGCGATCAAGATCGTCAATGGAGATTCCGAGGATCTGTTCCGCGATGTAATCCGAATGAAACTTGTAGCGCGCGTGATTTAGAAAATGAACAACCGGTGTCTTGCCGTTTCGCGTCCCCTCTTTATCGACCAGCACTTTGACGAAGGGATAACCCGCCAGCGTTCCCGCGAGTTGCGAAAACGCCTCGAGGCTCAGTCGCTCCCCGACAAGCGCGGCGAGGCGTTCAGAATCAGTGCATAATGGCGAGCCCACCGGGCTCAGCGGTTGGTCAGTCAAATGGTCCTTCCCACGATCGGTCACAATTGGCCACATTGGCCACCCATTGAGGCACATGGCCAAAGTTGATCCTTTATACACGAAAGAGAGAAAGTGTATAGAGTGGAATTGACGCTCTTTGTCATGCTCGTAAACATCAGACCTTACAGGGCTTTTTCTAACGCAAACATCAATGCTGCTCGATCAAAGCCCCTACTATTTCAAACGTGCGAGATCGGTTTCGCCCCGATTTGGCGCGGTTCTTGGACGCCGATGCCCCCATCGAGGGGGCATATGGCAAAGAGCGCAAATAGCTTCAAGACCGAATCAGAATTTAGAGTAGGCAGCCGGACTTATCGCTACCATTCGGTTAACAAATTCAAAACCTTGCCCTATTCCCTGAAACTTCTGCTCGAAAACCTGCTCCGCCATGAAGACGGCGTCCTCGTGCGTAAAGCGGATATCGAAACCCTGATCAACTGGAAACCGCATGACAGACCCCAAGCGGAAATTCAGTTCATGCCGGCACGCGTTTTACTGCAGGACTACACGGGAGTACCGGCCCTCGCCGATCTGGCCGCGATGCGAGACGCGCTGAAGCGACTCGGGGGCGATCCCAAGCGCGTGAATCCGATCCAACGCGCCGATCTCGTCATTGATCACTCCGTTCAGGTTGATTTCCATGCCACGCATTCGGCGTTCACCGCGAATGCGAGGCTCGAGTTCGAACGAAACAAGGAGAGATATGAATTTCTGCGCTGGGGGCAGAACACGTTCAAAAATTTCCGAGTCGTGCCGCCGGACACCGGGATCGTCCATCAGGTCAATCTTGAATATCTGGCCGAAGTGGCGACGATTTCCGGAGATTGGATCTATCCCGACACTCTCATCGGAACGGATTCCCATAGTACCATGATCAACGGGCTCGGCGTGCTCGGATGGGGCGTCGGCGGAATTGAAGCCGAGGCCGCGATGCTCGGCCAGCCTTGTTCGATGCTCATTCCGGAAGTCGTCGGGTGCGAACTTTCAGGCAAGCTGAACCCGGGAATAACGGCGACCGATCTCGTGCTGACTGTAACCGAAGTTCTCCGCAAAAAAGGCGTCGTCGGCAAATTCGTCGAATTCATCGGCGCGGGAGCCGCCACGCTCCCCGTCGCCGATCGGGCAACGATCGCCAACATGGCGCCCGAATATGGCGCGACGTGTGGCATCTTCCCCGTTGATCAGCTCACGATGGATTTCCTGCGACTCACCGGCCGGACGAGTCTGATTCCCTCCACCAAAGCCTATTATAAGGCACAAGGTCTCTGGAATGTCGGTGCAGTACTCGCCGCGCATCCGGAAAACTTCTACTCCGAGCTGGTCAAAATCGATTTGAATCAGATTGAAAGGAGTCTCTCGGGACCGTCTCGTCCGCAGGATCGAGTAGCACTCTCGAAAGTTCCGGAATCCTTCAGGAGCTTCTTGAAAAGCCCTGTATCGGCTTCCGAGAACGCGCATCACCAGCTCACGGATGGATCGGTTGTGATTGCCGCGATAACAAGCTGCACGAATACCTCCAATCCTTCCCTGCTCATAGCTGCCGGTCTCCTGGCGAAACGCGCGGTGAAACGCGGGCTTGCCTGCAAGCCTTGGGTGAAAACAAGCTTGGCGCCCGGCTCCAAAGCCGTGGTGAATTACCTGAAAACCGCGGGACTCCTGCCGTATCTCGAGGACCTCGGATTCCAGGTCGTTGCCTACGGTTGTACGACGTGTATCGGGAACAGCGGCCCCCTGGACGCGGTGGTCTCGCGCCAGATTCGCGAATCCAATATCACCACGATCGCCGTGCTTTCCGGAAACCGGAATTTCGAAGGCCGTATCCATCCGGACGTACGAGCCAACTATCTCGCCTCTCCCCCTCTCGTCGTCGCTTACGCGCTCACCGGCCATATCGGCATCAACCTCAGCAACGAACCTGTCGGAATGGATCGCGAAGGTCGTCCAGTCCTTCTTTCCGAACTCTGGCCTGAGTCCGAGGAGATCCATGAATATGTCAGAAAATACGTTACGCCCGAGGAATTCCAGAGGAGCTATCAAGGTGTTTTTTCCGGAAGCGGCAGCTGGCAGGATTTGACTGTAATAGAAAACGAACTCTATCCATGGAAAAATGATTCCACCTACATCAAACAACCGCCGTTTTTCGAAGACGTTTCTCCTGACGTGCCTCCGGTGAAGGATATCCAAGGAGCCCGCGTACTCGCGTTGTTCGGTGACTCAATCACCACTGATCACATTTCGCCGGCAGGATCGTTCACGGCCGCCAGTCCGGCCGGGCGCTATCTCCTGAGTCTTGGGGTTCGCGCCGAGGATTTCAACTCCTACGGGGCACGACGCGGAAATCACGAAGTCATGGTGCGGGGAACCTTTTCAAACGTCCGCCTGAAAAACCGTTTGCTCCCGGGAACTGCCGAGATCGCCGAAAATCAGGGAGGCATGACGGTTCACCTCCCGGATGGAGAAGTGATGTCGATTTACGACGCGTCGAGGAAGTACCTTTCCGAGGGAACTCCGCTTTTGATTGTGGCCGGGAAAGAATATGGGTCCGGGTCATCGCGCGACTGGGCGGCCAAGGGTCCAAAACTGCTTGGGGTTCGGGCCGTTCTGGCTGAAAGCTATGAACGCATTCACCGCTCCAATCTTGTCGGAATGGGTATTCTCCCCTTACAGTTCCTACCGGGGGAGAGCCTGGCGAGCATCGGTCTGACAGGCCGAGAGATCTTTGACATCAGAAACTTGGAAGAGCTTTTTCGAAACATGTCTGGAAAAGTTGAGATCGTGGCCAAAATGCCCGATACTGAATCCAAGCACTTCCAGGCGGTACTCCGAATCGACACTCCAAACGAGGTCGTCTATTTCAGAAACGGTGGCATCCTGCCTTACGTGCTCCGGCAACAGCTCAGGCAGGGAGCGGGCATTTATGGACAAAGTTCGAAAGCTCGGGTTAATCCAACGATCGTTAGGCATCCGGCACAAGATCAAAGTGCATGAAAGCATGAAATCTCCGGACACTCACGAAGAGATGGCACTCATGCTCCTCACTAAATGGGAATTCGAAGACGAACTTCGCGCGATAGAAGAAATCCTCGCCGAGGCCCGTCATGAAAACGTGCGCCACAAACGGGATGTGATTCAACACGAAAACGAATTTCCCGAGGACGAACCCAAAAAGAAAACAGGGAAGTAAAAACTAGCGAAGCGAACCAAGCGCGCGCGCGATCAGGCGCTTCGGAACCTTGGCCTTTGGGACTTTTCGTTCAAACCAGAAGCGAACATCCAGGTCAAGCCCGGCTCCTTGCATATAGTTATAGACGGCTTTCCTGAGCCCTTCCCCCAGTACTTCCGTAACTTCGCCCTTGCATCCTGTCGGATCTTCGAATTGGACATCGTTACGGGCAAAGAGCGGCTCCTCGCCAGAAGCGGCATCCACGAGAGTGATTCCGAATTTTTCGGGATTTCTGCCGACAGGGCTGTGAATCGTGGCTGAAAACCGGTGCCAAAAAGCGGACTGAATGCAACCGCTTTCAAAGAGCTGTCTGACTCTTTCGAGGGAGTCAACCGTTTCCTGTTCCGTCTGAGTGGGAAAGCCGTACATCAGATAAGCGTGAACGAGCACTCCGGCGTCGGCAAACCCGCGCGTGACACGGGCGACCTGTTCGACCGTCACGCCTTTTCGCATCAACTTCAGGAGCCGGTCGGAGGCGACCTCAAGCCCACCCGTGACGGCAATGCATCCCGACTGCGCGAGCAACCGGGCCAAATGCGGCGTGAAGGCGGTTTCGAAACGGATATTGCCCCACCAGGAAACCACCAGCTTGCGCTCGAGCAGCCGTTCCGCGAGTTTTCTCAAAAAAGCCGGGGGCGCGGCTTCATCGACGAAGTGAAATCCCGTCTGGCCGGATTGCGCGATCAAAGATTCCATTCGGTCGATGACCACGTCGACGGAGGAGGAATCATAACGACAAATGTAATCAAGTGAGACATCGCAAAAGCTGCACTTTTTCCAGTAGCAACCGTGCGCGACGGCCAACTTGTTCCATCGTCCATCGGACCAAATGCGATGCATGGGATTCAGCATCTCCAGGACCGAGAAGTACCGTTCCATGGGCAGTGTCGCGTAATCCGGCAATCCGAGAACATCGTGCGGAATGTCCGGAATCGAACGATTTTCTTTCAAAACGACGGTTCCGTTTTCACGCACGAACGTGCGAAAAAGCTCTTCGCGAGACCGCATTCCCCTCAGGTGTTCAAGAAGACACAAAAGCGGCATTTCACCGTCATCGAGCGTCACGAAATCAAAATAATCGAAAACGCGAGGTTCGCTGAGCTCGCGGAGTTCCGTATTGACGTAGCCCCCACCCAAAATGAGCTTGGTTTCGGGTCGACTGCGCTTCAGCGCGCGGGCGACACGAAACGCTCCATAGACATTCCCGGCAAAGGGCGCCGTGATCGCGACCGCATCCGGCGCGAGCCGTGCGACACTCCTTTCCGTGATCTCGTCAAGCATTCGATCCACCAGCGTCGCGTCCCCGTCCAAAGCCAGCCGAAGGGGCTCAAACCTCGGGTTACTTGCCGCAAGTTTCTCGCCGTAGCGAGCCAGCTCGAATCTCGGATCAATCGAATTGCGAACCACATCGACAAGTTCGTCGAGAAAAAGCGTCGCGAAATGTTTGGCCCGGTCCTGAACCGAAAGCATCCCGAACGCCCAACTTGCAGAGTCTGGTCCGACAGCGTCGAACCGAGGCCCCTCGGGAAGAAAATCACGGCTGGCGATCCGATAAGCCAGAGTCGGATCCTTACCCTGGAGAAATCGCATGACCGGATCGATCGATTCCGAGTATCTTTCGAACTGGCTAAGAAACAAGCCGGTTATGCCGCGACTCCGCACTCTCAACCGCTCGAGTTCCACACGAATCGCCTCGAGACCTTTTCGAGAAAAAAGGCTCAACGCGAGTTCGAGCGCTAGATCCACCTGAAAAATCGCAAGTTCTCGTCCGTCCAAACGGCTTCGTAGAAAACCAGCCAACTGCGCCGTCGACGGGTAAGGCGTATTGAGCTGGGTCATCGGAGGAATAACGAAAGCCAGGCGAAAGGGTTGCTGAGAAGGCGGGCACATTCGGCGCGATGTACCATTTTTCTGCTTTCTTGACGATATTTGTTTCGTTCACTAGATTGGCAGTTCCTATGAACCGTCACCCAGGGCCTGCGGCGCTCAAATCCAATTCCCGTCCCGGAGTGAAGCCTGAAGCACGATTCCTCGCGGCTCGCCGCTCGGTTTTAGGCGAAACAACCCGGCTCTTCCGGATCGGAATGGAATTTATCCGCGCGTTTCGCGCCTTTCGCAAAATCGGCCCGGCCGTGACCGTTTTCGGCTCAGCACGATTCGACGAAAATCATTCCGTTTACGAGATGTCGCGCCAGATCGGGGCACAGCTCGCGCGCGAGGGCTTCGCCGTGCTGACCGGCGGAGGTCCGGGCGTTATGGAAGCAGCGAATCGCGGCGCCAAAGAGGCCGGCGGCGCTTCCTTCGGCTGCAATATCGTATTGCCTTACGAACAGAAACCGAATGGGTTCGTCGACCGGGCCCTCACTTTCGAATACTTCTTTGTGCGCAAGGCCATATTGATGAAGTACTCTTATGCATTCATCATCATGCCCGGAGGTGTCGGGACGCTCGATGAACTTACGGAGGCCGTCACGCTGATCCAGGCGGGTAAACTCTACGATTTTCCGGTAATTCTGGTCGGACGAAGATTCTGGAGCGGGCTTTACGATTGGGTACGCGGTACTTTGGCCAAGGAAGGAACCGTGTCGCTCGAGGATTTTGCGTTCGTGCATATGGCCGATTCGCCGGAAGAAGTGCTCCAGATTATCCGTAAAACCGCCGACGGGCTCGGTCTCACGCTGCGGCCGCTTCCACTCACCGTGGATTAATGAAAATTTTGGTTGCAGCAAGAGCAATTCCCCCCTACAACTTTTCTTCAGGAGATTAAAATATGGCTAAGAAAAAAAGCAAATACTCGTT
>Ga0208375_1000585_pt1 | contig 51422 bp, 50 predicted proteins | sample RifOxyD1_FD_184038 | JGI IMG/M metagenome (GOLD analysis project Ga0208375, IMG submission 184038) | Soil microbial communities from Rifle, Colorado - Rifle Oxygen_injection D1 (SPAdes) | ecosystem: Environmental > Terrestrial > Deep subsurface > Rock core/Sediment | place: Rifle, Colorado... | reverse complement strand
AGGTACAATTGAAATCTAGTGTCATTGCAGACGTGGCGGAATTGGTATACGCGTACGCTTGAGGTGCGTATCCCGTAAGGGGTGGAGGTTCAAGTCCTCTCGTCTGCACTAATAGTGTATAGTTTAAGTATACGAAAAGATTTAGAAAATTCATTCATAATATTGCGTTGAAACACAAGTTAGCATTCACGTTAATTGAAATCCTATTAGTTGTTGCAATCATTGGCGTCATTGCTCCAACTACGTATGTAGGTGTTTCTTCATATTTTTCTCAAGCCCGTGATTATCATCGTAAAAAAGATTTAAAAGATCTCGAAGTAGTGATGGAATATTACTACGACGCGGCATCAGCATATCCTGCGACAATACCTGATTGTGGTAAACCTCTTAAGTATCAAGAGAGAGTCATTTTGGATTCGTTTCCATGTGATCCAACAACGAATCAACCGTACACATATCTTACTGATAGTTTAACAAATTATCAGTGGTATAAAATTTATACACATTTGGAAAAAACATCAGATTTATCAATACCTCTGATTGGTTGTTCAGGTGGTTGCGGACCGGAATGTGCGTATAACTTTGGAGTGGCAAGCTCAAATATTTCTGTGACAGCGTGTGTGTGGTCAGCACCGTATAGCACTCCTATTCCGACTATCGAACCTACAATGACCCCATATATAACACTAGCGCCTACTATTCAGACAAGTGCTGCACCAACTCCAACGGTCGTAGTCCCGACACCAGCGTATTTTCGGTATGTCTGTGCGCCCGGTGGTGGTCAAATTGGATCTTGTGAAATTTTTGATGATCCCGATCGAAGTTTGTGTCCATTTGTATTTCCCAATGATGAAACGTGTCAAAATACATGTGAGGATAAAAACAATCGATGTAAAAATGCTTCTGGAAAATTTAAACCGGAATAAGTAAAACTCTCCACTTGTTGTATAATTAGTTAATCTACTGGACGATTAGCTCAATGGTAGAGCACTTCGTTTACATCGAAGGGGTTAGGGGTTCGAATCCCTTATCGTCCACTTATTGTGGTGAAGACGATAATTTTTTATAATAGACTTTGTTTGCCGAGATGGCCGAGATAGTCAAGGCGCATGTCTGAAAAACATGTTATCTGGGTGCAAGTCCTAGTCTCGGCACTTAAAAATAAGTGCCATGCGGCGTTAGTTCAGTGGTAGAATGTCTCCTTGCCAAGGAGAAGGTCAGCGGTCCAAATCCGCTACGCCGCTCACATACATGTTTAAATATTGCGGGGTCGTCTAATGGTAGGACACCAGACTTTGGATCTGGGTATTCTAGGTTCGAGCCCTAGCCCCGCAGCTTGTGAAACGTAAAACAAAAAAAACATCGCCTTTTCTTCTTACTTTTATTTTTTTGAGTGTTGTTACGTTTGCATTTACTTTCGGTCTAAAAGCAATGTCACATAAATATCCCTGTGCAAACTCAATTACATGCGCTAAAGATTTAACTGGTTTCTACGATACAAAAAAATTAACAGCTGTTTTTAATGGAAAACAGATTACCATTCCTCCGCAAATATATATTCCTGGATCTTTTTCTATTCTTGGCGATAGTACACCATCAAACAAACATATTTATGTGGATTTAGCAAAACAGAGATTGTATGCCTATGAGGGAAATAGACTAATTTACTCATTTCTCGTTTCGACGGGACTTTGGAATAGAACACCAACAGGAGATTTTAAAATTTGGACAAAACTTCGTTATACAAGAATGAGCGGCGGAAGTGTTGCAATTGGTACCTACTACGATCTTCCAAACGTTCCGTATGTTATGTTTTTCTACAACGACCAAATTGGAAAAGATCTCGGATATAGTCTTCATGGAACGTATTGGCATGACAACTTTGGTCATCCGATGAGCCATGGCTGTGTGAACATGAAAACGGAAGAAGTTGCTTTAGTTTACGCATGGGCAAACGATAACCCAGGGACGATGATTACCATTTATGGGACGCCACCTATTGAATAATTTATCTCGTGGTTCTTTTGACTGTATAGCTAGTCGGATAGTATAAAAACAATGCTGGAAGTTCTTCTGCGAGACGTTTTTGAAAATCGATGTATATCCTTTTACGTTCCTCCTGATCTTGTTTGATACGGCCATCTTCAAGAAGTTTATCAATTTTCAAATTTGATAAACCTGTAATATTCGTGTTGACTTGTGTAGAATGCCAGAAAATATATTGATCAGGATCAACTGGTATATCCTGAGCTGATAAGAGAACTCGATATTCCTTTGGAACAACATTTTCAACTCGAATATTTGTTTTCATGCCAAGAGCATTCCAACTGTTGGCAATTTCTTGTGCGATATTTAAGTACTGTGAAAATGTATGAATCGTTAATTCATTTGAATTCGTTGCAATTTTTGTAGTTTCGAATAATTTACTCGCTTGTTTCATATCAAAATCATACTGTTTTGAGCTATTTGTATATGCCCAAGAAGAAGGAGCAATAGGTGAAAACACTCGTTCAGCTGTTGTTATTGGTACTGCATAGACGAGCGCTTGACGAAGGGTTTTTTCTCGAAGAAGTTGATCTTTTAAATTAAAATAAAGGGCTATAAATCGATTTTTGTTCACTACTTTTTCAATTGTAGTATTTTTCCATGATGGCAAGCTTGGTTCAATAGAAGTTAATCCTTCAATTTTGTCAACTTCACCTAATTTATATGCATTAATTGCTTGTGTTTCTGATTTATAAAATCTATATTCGATCGTAGGTAATTGCTTTTTTGTCGCGGTAACTAAACGTAAAAAAACAATTTTATCGCCTTTTAATCGAATTGAGTTAACCTTATATTGACCAAAACCAGTAAGATTCGCTTGAAATATCGGTTTGGATACGAGTGTAAGAAATGGACTGTATGCATTTTGAAGTGTTGCAATGATTGTCCGATCATTTAAAGCTTTAAATGAAACACTTCGAATATTGTAGTTTAAGTCCGATGCAACAACTTTCTTACCTGTATGCCATATTACATCATTGCGGAGATGAAATGTATACTGTTTTCCGCTATCGGTTGCTTCCCAAGAAGAAGCGATTCCGGGAAGAGCGGATCCGTCAGATGCAATAGTTGTTAAACCAAACGACAGTTGTTCTTGAATTGGTATTGGAAGCGTGCTTGGTGTATATTCACCAACATATCCGATTCGATCAATTTTTAAAAGTGTCAACGCACTGATATAGGGATATACAGAATAGACTCCTATCATGATAGCAAATCCCAATACAATGCCTAATACCAGGGATTTTGTATATTTGTGGCTTAATTCACGTATTGACCAAAAAAGAAACCTACTACGCCTAAAAAGAGTCATATCATTATTTTACCAGAAGATTGAAAATGGAGATGATGAAAAACAAAAAAGCAAAACCGATTGTTAATTTAAAAACAATTTTTTCGGCTCCCCTTTTTGTTCGATACGGTTCTCCACCAACTCCACCAGACAATCCCCCTTTACTACTTTGAAGAAGAATCAGTCCGATGAGAGAAATTGCGCTTACAAGTTGAACAATTAATAATATTTGTTTCATAACATTAATTAATAATTGATACTATCACGTTTGCTAATTTGTCGCTATCATGACGAATAAGGCTTCGAACAAGCAAGTCAGACGCAGATTTTTTAACGATTTCTTTCGCAATTAGATCAGCCCGGATAACACAGTATTGTGATGACTTTGGTATGTCATCGACAACTGGGAATTCCTGCGTTTTTTTATACACAGTAAGCGCTTCAGAAGGCAACTCTGTCTGATTAACTATTATGGTGTTGATTTTATGGTCAATATATTGTTCAAGAACCTGTATATGGTCCATTGCGGAAAACCCAAGTGTCTGTCCATATTTTGTCATCAAATTCATAATATAGACGATTTTTGCTTTCGTTTGAGAAAGTGCTTCAGATATTCCCTTTATGAGAAGATTTGGAACGACACTCGTGAATAAATCACCAGGACCTAAAATAACTACGTCTGCCTGAGCAATTGCTTTCGTTGCTTCATCATTTGCAATTGCCTCAGGTTTTAGTGTGATGTTTTTAATTTTAAGGTTACCATCGTGCTTTGGCATATCGATAAAGTGTTCTTCCTCAAGAATCGTACCGTCATCATAAGTAGCCACAAGATTCGTATTTGATAGTGTTACGGGAATAACTGACCCATGAATACGTAACACTTTCCCCGTTTGCTTAATTGCTTCCTGCTGAGAACCAACAATATCAGTGAGTGCTGCCATAAATAGATTTCCAAATGTCATACCGGAGATTCCTTCGCCTTTATCAAACCGGTACATAAAGAGTTTCCGAAGAAGACCCTTTTCTTTTTGCTCATCTGAAAGAGCGACCAAACACTGCCGTATATCACTGGTTGGAAGTAAACCAAATTCGTCAATGATCCGCTTGTTACTTCCGCCGCTATCGCTCATTGAGACAATTGCAGATAATTTCAGTGGGAATTTTTTCAAACCCTTGAGCACAACAAATGTTCCTGTTCCTCCTCCTATACACACAACAGAAGGTAATTTTGCAGATGTATTCATATTAATCAGTTATTTGTTCAAGAAATCGAGTAACCAGTGTTAACGCAAATGTTACAAGAATAAGGGTAGGAAGATAAGCAATGGTCGATCTTGGAATAATAAATCCCTGCCAAGATATCCCAGAGAATTGCCATGGAGAAATTGCGACATTAGGTGCAACGAGTGTGAGTAAATAAATAACAATAACATTTACAAACCAAGATACTAAACCTAATGTTAAAAAGTTAATCGGAATAAATAGGATTTTTATAATAGGTTTAACAAAGAGCATGAGTATTGCAAGAATTCCTCCAGCAGTAAGGATACTTACCCAACCACCTTCAACAGTAAACGCGGGAATCCATTCGCGTATTAGCCAGATCGCAACCATGTAAAACATCCACGTTTTTATAAAATATTTCATAGTTCTATAATATCAAATTCCAGGTAAAAATGCTCTCTTTCGTTTTGTAACATGATACGCATGGGCGAATCTGTGGGATTCATCTCGTATTCGTAAAATTATATGAAGACCCGGGCGGGTGATTGGAATATGAAGTTCTTTGAGAGCACCTGAATCTTGAACAATAATATGTTCCAACCGTTTGGATAGACCAATAACAGGAATGTATCCTTCTTCGACTTCGCTCAGGATGTTCGCTGCAGCGGACACTTGAGCTTTACCCCCATCAACAATAAGTAGATCTGGATAACCCCATTCAGCGTGTTTGAAACGCCGTTTAACAACTTGCTGTATCATTTGCAGATCATTTTGATGTGATATATCGTGAATTGAAAATTTTCTGTATAAACTGGTATTTATTCTTCCGCAATCAAGAACAACAAGTGATCCTACTGCATGTAAACCTGCAACCTGTGAAATATCAATACATTCAATACGCTGTAGTTTAGACAGCGTTGGATAGTATGGACTAAGAATAACTAGTAAATCTTTAAGTTCCTTTGCAAGTGTTTCTTCAACATCATTTGAGGGTGTTGTATAGAGCGATGAATCGAAATGCGTTTGCATAAGATTATCCAAATGGTGTATGTGATCACGAAGACGAGCTGCCTGCTCAAATTCTTGATTTTTTGAATGTGTTTTCATGAGTTTCTCCATTTGTAAACGAACAGCTATCGATTTCCCCTCAAAAACTTTTTTAATAAGAAATATATTTTTTCTGTAGATATGGGTCAAAGCTTTTCGCCTTGATTTTTCAAGTGTAACAATCTCTGACGGACACGGGTTGCATAATCCAAGATGTGTATAGAAACAGCGTTTTCCATTATGTATGTTCTGACTACAAAACGGTACTATTTTCCGAATGTTTGAAAGTATTACTTTTGCTACTCGTGCTGATTGAAAAGGACCGATATTACCTTCTGCTTTTCGAACGAGCGTTATAATTGGCAGCTCATCATGAAAAGGAATCCTGATATATACAGGGCTTTTATCGTCTTTCGCAATCATGTTATATTTTGGTTGATGTGCTGAAATGAGCTTGGATTCAAGAAGAAATGCATCAAATTCAGAAACAGTTTTGATACAGTCAATTGATGCAATTGACGCAACGAGTTGGTTTGTTTTTTTTGATAATTGAAAACTGTTAATAAAATATTGTTTTACTCGTTTTTGAATATCTATTGCTTTACCGACATAGATAATTACTCCGCTTTTATTCTTATAGATATACACACCGCAGGTATGTGGCAGTGATGTTATTTGTTTTGAATGAATGTCCATACAATCAACAGAAGGGCAATAAGAAAACATCCGATGACTCCATAAATCCAATATGTTGGAAGTATTTCATATTGAAATGATGCATGTTCTCCGTTGATTGTTATATCAATGATGCCTTGGCTTTTATGAAGAAGTATTGGGAGTTTTATTGAAATTGGAATGGAAATTGAACCGAATGGTGGAATGTGTTCACCAACCTTTTGTATTTGAAAGGCGTACGGAGTAGCAACAACGTTTACATCCATACGTTCAATTTGTTTTCCTCCACTATTGTTTACCTGCACTGTTCCTTTGAGTGTTTTTCCTGCGGTTATCTGTTTCGGCAGATCAAAAACAGTTGTATACGTATCTTTTGTAACAATTGTCGTGCTTTCTGAAAAACGTACGCTAATATTTTTTTGTGGTAGTGAACCTTCCCGAAAAGATCCAGCTGGATACGGTAATTCACTGGATAGCCCATGAATGACAAAGGCAATATGGTTAAAATCAAATATATCAAAATAATTGATTCCACCGGTCGTAAAACCCCAGGTTGGATCAATAGGAATCCATCGTGATGACGCTTTATCATAATATTCAGGCCAGGCGTGTAAGATATCAGATCCAACAAGAAGTGGCCGAAGTCTACTGTCATTTGTATACGCATATCCAACGACTTCCCTTGCTGGAATTCCTGCGGCACGGGAAATAGCAATAAATAAATCAGTAAATTCCGTACACAAACTATTTGTTGGATTTGCAAGTGCGCCAAGTGCACCCTTTCTTACTGGCGTTGATGTAATTTGACCATAATTGTAGGTTAGCGTTTGAATAACAAAATCATAAATTGCACGCGGAGTCGTATATTTTTTTGCATATTCTTGAATTTTTTCGTTATTTGTTTCCCAATAGGTCTGCTGTTTCAAATAGGAAGATGTATTTAATAATTGTTTTTGAGATTGAGGGAGTGGTTTAATATATGTTTTAATGATGAGCTGAGTCTTAATGTCGATGCGACCATTTGCTGGGATTGTAAATGATGCAATCCAATTTCCATCTTCATCTTTCTTTATGTCAATTGGTTTTGGATCAATTGTTGCGATTGTGACACTTTGATATGTTGTATCTGGTGGTATAGCCACAGATTGCACAACTGAAGTCAATGAGTCATTAACAAGTGGATAGATAATATCAACAATATATGATTGATATTCCCCATACGCAGCATTGATACCACCATTTATCAATTGATTCTTGTTCCACCGCGCACCTGTTCCTGGTAAAGGTGTCATATATGCATTTTGTGGAAACGTTGATGGTGTTTGAAGGGATACGGAATATTCGCCAAGAGTCGAATCTGATGTTACTCCTGGAACTCGAACTTCCCAAATATTCCCAAGTTTTTTTGCAATATCACCATTTTCATAACGAAGCGAAAAAAGTAATTTCTTGTCAATCCCTACCACTTGATCATTAAAGGTTACTGAAATTTCAGTTTTTTTGTCCTTTTGTGAAACTTTTGGCGTGATAACGCCTTTTGAATCATATGCAATTACGTTTTTAATCTGATCACTATCAATAGAAACAGTGTATTGCTTCGGATAGAGATTCGATTGTTTATTGGTGAGCGTTACATTTTGTGTGACAATAGTTGTTCCACTTGGAGAAATAGCGTATTGTGTATCGTAATCTGCTTGAAAATCACTTGCGTAAATTGGAATTGCCGCAAATACATAACTGATTATGAGTAAAAGAAACCGTTTAAATAAGTTCATAGTATGTGTTTTAAATAGGTACCCGTATAGGAACGCTCAAGCATTCTTAGCTCTTGTGGAGTTCCCATTCCTATTATCTCACCTCCATTATCTCCTCCTTCAGGACCCATATCAATAATCCAATCTGCATTTTTAATGATATCCAAATTATGTTCTATCACTATAACCGTATTTCCAAGCTGTGTCAGTTTATGAAGCACCTGAAGAAGTTTTTCAAGATCCGAAAAGTGAAGACCTGTTGTCGGTTCGTCAAGAATGTATAACGTTTTGCCAGTTGCTTTCTTGGATAATTCAGTTGCAAGTTTAATTCGTTGCGCTTCACCACCTGATACCATGGTTGCTGCTTGGCCGAGTTTGATATAGCCAAGACCGACCTCTTGTATTGTTTTTAATTTTCCTGCAACATGATAATTGTTTTGAAAAAAATCAACGCCTTCCTCGACGCTCATAGAGAGAATATCAGCAATTGTTTTTCCGTGATATAAAATTTCTAATGTTTCATCATTGTATCTTGTTCCCTTACATGATTCACACGTCACAAAAACATCTGACAAAAATTGCATTTCTATACGTTTTTGGCCTTCCCCTTCACATGATTCACACCGTCCTCCTTTAACATTGAATGAAAACCTTCCAGTGGTATATCCGCGAGATCGTGATTCAGGAAGAAGCGAATAAAGATCCCGAATGTGAGTAAAAACTCCTGTATATGTGGCAGGATTACTGCGTGGAGTTCTCCCTATTGGACTTTGGTCAATAAGAATGACCTTATCGACATAATCAAGGCCAATAATTTGTTCAAAGGCACCAGGCTTTACTTTTGATTGAGGATTATAGCGTTGTTGCACTATTGGGTACAGCGTATCGACGATGAGCGATGACTTACCGGATCCAGATACTCCGGTTATACAAACGAACTTTCCTAGTGGTATTTCAAGGGTGACATTTTTCAAATTATTATGCCTTGCACCAATAAGCGTAAGTTTTTCATTTGAAATCGCACTGTTTATCTTCCTGGATATAATTCTTTTATTGGACAAATACTGCGAAGTAAGAGTTTTTGACGTGAGAATATCATTGTAGGATCCTTGTGCGATAATATGACCTCCGTGCTCACCAGCGCCTGGTCCAAAGTCGACAATTATATCAGCGGACTTCATCATCTCACGGTCATGTTCAACAACAATAACTGTGTTTCCGAGGTCCCTCAAATTCTCAAGTGTGAGAATGAGTTTTTTATTATCGCGCTGGTGGAGACCAATGGACGGTTCATCGAGAACATACAAAACTCCAGAAAGTCCAGATCCTATTTGCGAAGCAAGTCGTATGCGCTGCGCTTCGCCTCCGGACAAACTCGTTGCTGATCTATGAAGCGTTAAGTACACAAGACCAACATCAATAAGAAATTGCAATCGTGTTGTTATTTCCTTCATGATAGAAGTTGCAATAGTCATTTCCTGTTTGGGAAGCGTTTTTAGTGAAACGATCCATTGCTGGCATTCGACAATAGAAAGGTTGGTAATATCAGCAATGGAAAAATCGTCAATGGTGATTTTAAGAGATTCTTGTTTCAACCTTGTCCCATGACACAATGAACAAATTTCCTCTCGCATATATTTTTGTATTTCTTCGCGTACAAATTGAGACTGCGTTTCTCGATGTCTTCTTTTCAGTTCGTAAATAATTCCCTGATACGGTTCAACGATTGTTGTAATTTTTCCAAACCTGTTCGTCCCCGATACGTCATATACTGTGTCTCCTGTACCATAAAGAAGAATATCTCTTTGTTTTCCAGATAAGTTCTTAATTGGCTCTTTTGTATCAATGGCATGAGTTTGACAAACAGCAGCAATGATTCGTGCATACCATGTATCGTGAAGAAATAATCGCGAAAATGGAAGGATACCTCCTTCACTAATTGATAAATCAGGTGAAATAAGGAGCGTTGGATCGACCATAAGCACTGTTCCAATGCCACTACACGTTTCGCAGGCTCCGTGTGGAGAATTAAAAGAAAATATTCTCGGTTCAACTTCAGGAATGGATAACGAGCAATGTGGACAAGAAAAGTGTTCTGAATACATCGTTGCTTGTATTTTTTTTGGTTTATCCGGTATGGAAAACCCGCTATCCAGAATTTCACCAAGAGTGACGTATCCGCTAGTCAGTGTTATTGCTTGCTCAACTGAATCACTGAGTCTTGTGCGAAATTCAGATTTTATTTTTTCATCACGAAGCATCTTTTTATCGAAAGAAAAGGTATCGATAACAACCTCAAGCGTATGTTTATTCGTTTTGATCAATATGATATCTTCAGAAATATCATAGACGACTCCATCTATGCGAATTTTTCGATACCCCTTTTTTTGTATATTTTCAATAAGTCCGCTAAATTCTCCTTTTCGATCCCGCACAACTGGCGCAAGTATCATAAAGCGACGGGGAGCATTTTCTAAAATCATGTGAACTATCTGTTGCACGGACAATTTTGATATCTCGTTATTACACTTTGGGCAATGAGGATGACCGATCCGTGCAAATAAAAGTCGTACGTAGTCATATATTTCAGTAACAGTACCGACAGTTGAACGTGGGTTATGGGATGTTGATTTTTGATCAATTGCAATTGAGGGGGAGAGGCCAATGATGTTGTCTACATCCGGTTTATCCATAACCCCCAAAAATTGGCGGGCATAGGATGAAAGAGATTCAACGTACCGTCTTTGTCCTTCTGCATAGATAGTGTCCATGGCTAGAGAGGATTTCCCAGATCCTGATACTCCGGTAAACACAATGAGCTTATTTTTAGGCAATGTCACCGTGATATTTTTCAGATTATGTTGCCTTGCCCCGATAATAGAAATTGTATTATCCATGTAATTCCTCAATTCTATCGCGGTATTCTGCCGCTTGTTCAAAGTAAAGATTCTTTATTGCTTTTTTCATGAGTTGTTGAAGTCTTTTTATCTCACTTGTTTTATCAACACCGGTCATGGAATGAACGGGTAAATCTTGATTCTTTTCTTGTGCTGTGACGAGTTCATCTCGAATTGGTTTTTGAATACCCACGGGCGTAATGTTGTGCTTTTTATTATACGCTCGTTGAATAGTGCGCCTTCTTGCAACTTCAGCTATTGCATGTTTGATTGATTTTGTTATTGTATCAGCATAGAGAATAACAGTTCCATCCACATGACGTGCAGCTCTTCCCATCGTTTGAATTAAACTCACTTTACTCCGTAAAAACCCTTCCTTGTCAGCGTCAAGAATTGCAACCAATGATACTTCCGGCAAATCCAGACCTTCACGCAATAAATTCACACCAATAATAATATCAACGTCTCCTTTCCGAAGAGATGTTAATATGGTATTACGATCCAAGGTAAGGATATCTGAATGGAGGTAGCTCACTTTATATTTCTTTTCTTTCAAGTACGTTGTTAAATCCTCCGCCATCTGCTTAGTCAAAGTGGTTACAAGCGTTCGTTCATGTTTGGTAACACGAATTGAAATTTCCTTTATGACATCTTCAACTTGACCTGTAACGGGCCGAACACTAATTGTTGGATCAATAAGTCCAGTTGGCCGTACAAGTTGCTCAACAATGTTGCCATTAGAATACGTTAGTTCCCACTCGTCTGGAGTTGCAGATACGAACACTGCTTGAGGAATTCTTCGAATAAATTCATCAAATTGTAACGGTCTATTATCAAGAGCTGATGGGAGTCGAAAACCATAATCAATAAGCGTTTGTTTTCTTGATCTGTCACCGTTATACATTCCGCGAATTTGAGGGATGGTCATATGAGACTCGTCAATAATAAGAAGCCACGGTTTACCTTTTGTAGCATCGTTGAAATAGTCAAATAAGGTAAATGGAGCATCCCCTGGATATCTACCGTCAAAATATCGTGAATAATTCTCAATACCATTAACATAACCGATCTCCTGGATCATTTCTAAATCATGCATCACTCGTTCTTGTATCCGTTGTGCTTCTATATACTGTTTATTATCTGTAAATTTCTTTACTTGTGCCTCCATATCTGACTGAATTTTCTTAAATATTGGCTTGTAGGTTGACGCGTCTGTCATATAATGTTTGGCCGGATATACCACGCAGGTTTTTTGACTTGTTAGCACTTTTCCTGATGTTGGAACACAGATTTCGATTGTCTTTACACAATCATTTGCAATTTCAATATGAATATATGTATCTTCATACGCTGGATAAATATCAATCGTGTCTCCATGAAATCGAAATGTACCCCGCTCTAAATTCCATTGATTACGGCTATATTGCAGTTGAACGAGCCGCTTAACGATATCTTGAGTTCTCACTTTCGTTCCTTGTGCAAGTTCAAGAATAAAGTGACCATACTCGCGTGGTGAGCCTATGTTATAAATGCACGATACTGATGCAACTACTATTGTATCTAAACGCGTTAAAATATTTGTTGTCGCTGCAAGTCTAAGTTTATCTATTTCTTCATTTATTTGTGTTTCTTTTTCAATATACGTATTGGTTTGTGGTATGTATGATTCTGGTTGGTAGTAGTCATAATACGAAACAAAATAAGACACCGCGTTTTTAGGAAAAAAATCTCGAAATTCCTGATACAACTGTGAAGCAAGCGTTTTATTGTGTGAGATAACAAGAGTTGGCCTTTGACAGGCGGCTATGACGTTTGCCATAGTAAACGTTTTGCCGCTGCCTGTTACGCCAACAAGTACAGTTGCCTTGGTATTGCCCTTAATTTTTTTGATTAATGATTCAATTGCCTCTGGCTGATCTCCAGTTGGCTTCATTGTTGATATAAGTTCAAATTGTTGCATATTCGGTTATTTATTATTTTTGATCTGCATTGATACAAATAAATCTATTGACATTTCGGTAATATTTTGGTTAACTACAATTATACTATGCCACCAACATTATATCCGAAAGAGAGACAACTCCTTGATTTTATCACGCAATTTATTCAGCGCTATGGGTATGCTCCAACACTTAAGGAAATGGGAGCTGCTGTTGGCATGAATTCTGTTGCTACAGTGCACGAACATATTGATAGACTCAGGCAAAAAGGATTTGTAAAAAAACTTGATGGGACCGCCAGAGGGATTGAAATATTAAAAGACAACTATCGTTCCGGATCAACTGAGGCATCTGTAGAATTACCTGTTCTTGGATATATTGCAGCAGGTCGACCACTTGAACCATATCTTGACCCAAATCAATATATGTCTGTTGCCCCAAGTATGATTTCACAAGATAAACCCAACTATGTACTCCAGGTCAAAGGAACTTCTATGATTGACGATGGAATTCTTGATGGAGATTATGTCGTTATTCAACATCAGCAAGATGCAAAAAACGGAGACATTGTCGTAGCACTACTTCCAAATGGTATGGCTACGCTCAAGCGGATCTATTTTGAAAAAGACCGAATTAAGCTTATGCCAGCAAATTCACAGATGTCGCCGATATTTGCAACCCATGTCAAAATTCAGGGAAAAGTCGTGGGAGTTATTCGCAGGTTTACCGCCTAAATCTTCGTATGGTATGATACATATCTATGGAAATAATTCAATCTTTTGTAGATTTTGTCCTTCATCTTGATGTGCACCTTTCCCAATTAGTAACTCAATATGGTATTGCGACCTACGGAATTTTATTTTTTATTATTTTCGCTGAAACCGGTTTGGTTATCACGCCATTTTTACCCGGAGATTCTCTGCTATTTGCAGCAGGAGCCATAGCAGCATTGGGTGCACTTAGAATAGAAACTGTTTTGATGCTTCTCATTGTTGCAGCAATATTGGGAGATACAGTGAACTATTGGATTGGGCATTTTTTTGGAAAGTCATTAGTTGCCAATCCGCACATTCCGATAAACCAAGAACATATTGATAAAACCGAGAAATTTTACAAAAAATATGGAGGGAAAACAATTATCCTTGCTCGTTTTGTTCCAATTATCCGTACATTTGCTCCTTTTGTTGCAGGAGTAGGCCGCATGGACTATAAGCAATTTATTAGTTATAACGCAATAGGCGGCATCGTATGGATTTCTTTGTTTACGCTTGCAGGATTCTTCTTCGGAAACTTTGCCTTTGTGAAGCAAAATTTCCATTACGTCGTATTTATCATCATCGGACTGTCGCTCATGCCTATTGTGTATGAGTATATTCAGCACAAAAGAAATAAAGCAATTTCATAGCATGGGAACACTGTTTATCGTTTCAACTCCAATAGGAAATCTTGCTGATATTACAATACGAGCTTTAGAGACGCTGTTTCGGGTTGCAGTTATTGCCTGTGAAGACACACGGCAAACTGGTCAACTTCTACATTTATTGCAGGAGCGGTATGCAAAAAAATTAACATTACCAGAATCTCATCCAAAATTGCTTTCATATCGGAACCAAAATGAAGAAACAGTTGCTTGTGAAATCGCAACGTATTTACAACGAAACCAAGATGTAGCTTTGGTTAGTGACGCTGGAACACCGCTTATTTCCGATCCCGGATATAGAATTGTCAAATATTGTACATCTCATGCAATATCGATAACTGTTGTAGGAGGGGTATCAGCGAGCATCCAGGCACTTGTCGGAAGCGGAATGCCTGTTGATAAATTTACTTTTTTAGGATTTTTACCAGAAAAACAGGGTCATCGAATGACATTGTTACGCTCCCTTTTGCAAGTTCCCTTCACGACCACGTATATTATTTATGTAGCACCTCACAAGCTAAAAACAACTCTTGAAGAAATTAAAGAGTGCTATGGAAATGACCAAATGATCGGTTTAGCTCATGAACTAACAAAAATCCATGAATCGTATTGGACTGGTACTGTTGAAAAGGCTCTTATGCAAACAATTAAAGGTGAGTACGTTCTATTGTTACCAATTTCCTTGCATTCTCCAAACAGGAAGTAATATCCTTTTCATAGAGAAGCTTTTCTTGAGCGCCGACAGAGGTAATGACGGAAGCGGAATTAGTAGCAGCAAGGAGAATTGCGTCTTCAATTGAAAATCCCTTGATGATAGCAGCTAAAAATCCAGAGTTAAATGCATCTCCTGCCCCGGTCTTCTCAACAACTGTTGTGGGGAGACAAGATGCCTTGTAAAGGGTAGAATCGTTAAAGACATATGATCCATTGTTTCCGTCTGTCATGATTAGTGTTTTTATCCCGAATGCGCGGAAACCATTCATAAGTTCCTGTTCTTTTCCTTGGGATTCAGATATATTCGTAAAATATTCAGCCTCACTTCTGTTGATAAACACATAGGAGGCAACTGAAAATATATTTTGGATAATTGCTTTGTCGCAATGCAATTGAACACTTCCGGGATTAAAACATAACATGGTGACAGGATGTGCTTTTATATAGGAAACCATAGATTCGTAAAATGATTCAAATCCCTCCCCCATCGACGTTAAATATATGATAGGGAACTGATCAATTGATTGAGGAAACATATATGTTCGTGGTTTGTGGTACGCAAAAATGGTTCGTTCTTGGTTATACGATATGATTGTTGAATAGTTACATGGTGAATGCGCATCAATTGTTGATTGCGAAAAATCTATAGTCTCCTCTCGTAAATGTTTTTGTAACAGTTGGCTGAGACTGTCATCACCGAATGTGGTACAAAGAGATACATCAATACCCAGTCTTTTTAACCCAATAGCAACGTTTGCAGCGCATCCACCCGGATAATATGATACTGAATCAACAGGAATTTTATCCCCATACGAAAAACAAATATACTGCTCGCCTTCTTCTTTTCTGCACAAGGTTTCTGATAGACGAGGCGTTATAAATACATCAAACGATACGTCTCCAATTGATAAAATCCTATTTGTATTCATCTTCTTTATCATACAACAGCGCTTAATAAATTGTGACCAGTCATCTCGTTTGGCTGTGAAATATTCATGATATGAAGAATAGTCGGCGCAATGTCACCGAGCACTCCAGGCGAAAGTGTCTGGTTTTTGAGTGAGTTGTTGCAGATGATGAACGGAACAGAGTTCCTTGTATGTTCTGTTTGAATTTCCTTTTTATAAGAAAGCATTTCCTCAGCATGCCCATGATCACCAGTTATGACTACTGTTCCATCAAGAGCAAGAACTGTTTCGACAATTCTTTTCACTTGGATATCTACTGTTTCACAAGCTTGTACCGCTGCTTTTATGATGCCGCTGTGACCGACCATATCTGGATTAGCAAAATTCATGACGACGAAATCGTAATTGGGTATTTTCCTAATTACACAACTTGCAAGTTCAATAGCGGACATTTCTGAAGCAAGATCATACGTTGCGACTTTTGGTGATGGGATAATTACCCTGTCTTCGCCTTGAAATGGTTCTTCGTGCATTCCGTTAAAGTAATACGTAATAAACCGTTCCTTTTCTGATTCAGCAGAATGGAGTTGACGCAAACTTGATTTCGACAGCGTTTCTCCGAGAGTAGATTGAATAGTAAGCGAAGCATAAGCAGCGTGACAATTTGTTCCTGTTTCGTATTCAGTCATCGTTGCAAAATATAGGTTGGGTATGTGGGTCATGAACGCTTTTGTGAGTTGACGCGTTCGATCGATCCGATAATTAAAAAATATAACGCTATCTTGATTTTGTATTCGCGGTTGATTCGTTATGATTGTCGGTTTAATAAACTCATCAGTTTCTGATCGTTCATATGCTTTCATAACTGCTTCTTCAAAGGAAGTTGCTGTATATTCTGCTGTATCCGTAAGAGCTTTGTATGCCATATCAGTTCGATCTAAGCGATTATCGCGGTCCATGCTGAAGTATCGTCCCATGACTGAAGCAATGGGATACTTTTTAAATATGGAATTTTGTTGAGCTAATTGAGAATATATTTCGATAGAAGATTTTGGCGGTGAATCGCGGCCATCAGTAAAAAGATGAACATAAACGGAATCAAATTTCTGTTTTTCCATGAGTTTCAGGAGCGCTATCAAATGAGTCATGCTTGCATGGACACCTTCATCGGATAGAAGTCCCATAATATGTATGTTGGAATTATTTTGTTTACTGTGTTTAATTGCACCAAGAAATGCCCGATTTTCATAGAAAGATCCGTCTGTAATAGATCTGTTAATACGTGTTAAGTCCTGATCAACGATTCTTCCTGCTCCAATATTCATATGTCCTGTTTCTGAGTTTCCGGCTTCTTGTTCGGGAAGGCCTACTGAAATACCCGCAGCACGTAGTTCTGTATGAGGAAATGTATTCCAATAGGAGCTGATATTGTTCGTTTTTATTTGAGAAATTGCGTTTCCCGGTCCGGGAGGAGAAATTCCCCAACCGTCAAGAATGATAAGAACAAGAGGTTTCATGTTATTTACTATGAGCAACTAACCGCTTTTCTGCATGTGCTATGGTATCCCTGACATGATCAACAGCATCAGCATTGACTGATACACTGGTTACACCCCAAGAAACAAGTTGTTCAACTAAATCAGGGTAATCAGACGGTGCTTGTCCGCAAATAGATACAGTCACATCGCGCTTTACACACGTTTTAACAATTTTCTCCAGTGCCCATAAGACCGAAGGATCCCGTTCGTTAAATTCACTGGCTACTTCACTATTATCCCGATCTGTTCCCATAACAAGCATCGTAAGATCATTTGAGCCGATGGAAACTCCATCAACCCCGACATCCAGAAAGTCATCAAGTCGAATCACGTTTGTTGGGATTTCTACCATCATAAATAATTTAAAACTGGATGATCGGGTTAATCCGTTTGCGGTCATAATTTTCTTTACCGCAAGTAGTTCTTGCGGTGACCTCACAAATGGAATCATGACGTGTAGATTTTTACATCCATTTTTATTTCGAACTTTTTTGATAGCTTCCAACTCTAGAGAAAATACCGCAGGATCTGCGATATAACGCGCTGCTCCTCGAAATCCCAACATAGGGTTCGGTTCAACCGGTTCATACAACTTTCCTCCGATTAAATTCCGATATTCATTTGTCTTGAAGTCGCTTGTTCGGTAAATAACTGGTCGTGGAGAAAATGCTTTACAAAATTGTGTTATCTGTTCAGCAAGTGTACTAATAAATAGGCTCTCCTTATGATCTGCAATAAGTTTTTTCGGGTGTGTTCCAATACCCGCCATCATAAATTCAGCTCGCAAAAGCCCAACGCCATCAACATGTAATTTTGATAATGCAAGCGCCCGTTCTGGCTCGGCTAAATTCACATACACTTTTGTTGCCGTCTTAATACGAGAATGCACGATTGACTGTTGTGGAAACTTTCCATGAGGAATGCCTCCTTTTGATACCACTCCTGTTGTGCCATTAACAGTAATCACCATTGTGTCTTTAAGAATTTTTAGAGCTCCTTCTGCACCCACAACAGCAGGAATTCCTAATTCTCTTGAGACAATAGCTGCATGGGATGTACGCCCTCCTCGTTCTGTTACAATTGCAGCTGCTTTTTTCATCGCCGGTACATAATCCGGATTCGTTTGTTCAGCGACAAGTATATCTCCATGAACGATTTTTCCTATTTCACTGGGACTTAATAGTTTTTTAACAATTCCAGATGCCATACCAGGACTTGCAGGATCTCCGGTAAGGAGAATATCTTTTTGGTCAATTGCATATGTAGATGTTTTCTTACTGGTAGCTTCAATTGTTGTTATTGGTCGCGTTTGAACAATATATACATGATTTCCTTCTATAGCCCATTCGCTATCCTGAGGAAAATAGTAGTGAGATTCTAATTGTTTCCCTAACTTTGCAAGTGATAGGATTTCTTTTTCGCACAATTTCGTTGTACTTCCTTTTTGTTTTGTCAGAGGAATAATCTTGTTTTTCAACTTTTCTATTTTCATCATTTTTTCCTGTGTTCGCGGAATAGTACTAATCACCTTTAAATGCTCCTTATCTACTTCGTAATGATCAGGAGTGACCATACCCTGAACAATGAGTTCGCCTAAACCGTAAATAGCTTCGATAATGATACGTTTTTTGTCATTTGTTAATGGATCTATGGAAAACATGATGCCGGATTTCTCAGATTCAACCATTTTTTGGACGGGTACTGCAATACCGACCTTAAAATGGTCGAATTTACTTGTTTCACGATAAAAAATAGCGCGTGCTGTAAACAGTGATGCCCAACATTCCCGAATTTTTTCAAGAACATTTGCTTCTCCTTGTACATTTAAAAATGTTTCCTGCTGACCTGCAAACGAAGCAGTCGGGAGATCCTCAGCTGTCGCCGATGAACGGACGGCAACGAGAGGATGACGGAGAAGCTTATGTTCGAGATGAAAATATGCTTTAAATATCTCTTGTGCGATTTCCTTAGGAATGGGAGAAGAAATAATAAGTTTTTTCACTTTTATTGAGGCGCTCTCAAGATTTTTTGAGTTACTTACATCTAAATTATGTAGACAAGACTTAATTTTATCTTTGAGTTTATTTACTTCAATAAAATGGTAATACGCGAGAGATGTGACGATGAATCCATTGGGAACAGGAAATCCTGCTTTTGTCATCTCCCCTAAATTCGCACCTTTACCGCCTACCAGTGGAATGTCTTCACGATCAACATCTTTAAACCAGACGACAAACTTTTTAACCATGTATCTAGTATGGAGAATTATTTAAAGACGTGCAAGTTGCAGATTACCTCAATACTCCAAGCGATTGACCTAAACGGGTTTTAAATTCATCAACATATGGGATGGGAGCAGGATCAATTCCATGTAACATTCCTAAGTAATAGTTAATAAATCCACCAAATTGCAGTAATTCGAACGTTTGGGTAATTGTGCTTTCAGCTTTTGTCATTATAGACATCGTAGGAACATGGTTTTTTTCTATGATATCTTTTGTTATCTCAAATCTTTTTTGAATTCGCTCTGGATATAATAAAGAATTTACAAACACATACATTAATGTTTCTGAGTTTGATGTTGGATATGCCAATCCTTCCATGAGATGATGATTTAGTTCCGGTATTTCATGAAGTGTTGCCATACTTTTTGCGTTTTCATTCATTTGATTTTTAATAGCGTGCGTCGCGCCAACAAGATGCCTGCCTGCAACAAAAGTGACTTGCTTTGTACATAAAGACTGAGCCATTTGTTTTGCCGGATTTTTATCAAACGGTATCTCTCGTTTAGAGGTATCAATTATTCTCCGCATCGCCTTATTAATTTTCATAATTTCAGATGAATCCAATGAGAGTATTCCCGTTGCTGCAACTAGTCTGAGCTGTCCTATAACCGAGTACCCAACGGCTAACCTTGGTTGTTTTGATGGATTGTATGTTGGAACAATTTTGTAATAAGGTACATTATGTTCAATGGCAAGATCTATGATAGTTCCACCCGCACCTACTGCCATCCATTTACAATTCCGTTTGATGGCCTGTCTTGCATTTTCAACTGGTTCTTCTGTAGTTCCAGAAAATGCAGAGAAAATACAAAGCGTTTCTTGATCAACCCATGCGGGTAAATCATAGTCATGCATGTGGATAATTGGACAACGAATTTGAAGGCCATACAAAGATTCTATAATTCTCGCGCCCAACCCTGAACCACCCATACCTGTCATTAAGATTTTATTAAATGATCGATAAGAATCTGGAATTTCTATAGAGGCAGTATCATCGAATGCATGCTGACATTGTTCAGAGTACGAAACAATTGATTCATATGTTTGTGATGCGTCGACTTTCTTTTGAGCTTCAATGTCATCGAGTATCATATCGTCTCCATTATAATAGCTAGTATTTTATCATGAAGTAATCCGTTGGAAACAATAATTCCTTTCGATAAATCATGATTTACGATTGGATTTCCATCCCAATCTGTCACTTTTCCGCCCGCTTCTTCAACAAGAAGAAGAGCTGGAGCTACATCAAACCATTTATTGTTATTTGGAAAGCTAACACATGCTTCTAATGCGCCTTGTGCCACCCAACTAAAGAGTTTTGCATCATCCCAACCGGGTCTTACTCTATAAACAATTTTGGCAAAAGCAGCTAGTATTTTGATCTGTTGATCAATTTGTTCATCAGTGCATTTTTTCCTATTTGGAATATTCATACCGATAAAGGATGAATTGAAGGAACCAGTTGAAGAAACACGGATTGGTTTTCCATCTTGGTAAGCTCCATTAGCTCGTGATACAGTGTAATACACTGAATGACCAAAGCGTCTAATTACTCCCGCTACTAATTCCTGTTTGTATTCAACCGCGACAAGACAATTATATTCTCCTATTCCTTTTATATATTCTTTTGTACAATCCAGCGGATCTAACACCCAAATATATTCGGCATTCGAATTGGTAGTTCCGAATTCTTCCCCATAAATTCCATGGTCGGGATATTTTTCTAATATTTTCGAAGTTAAAAACTTTTCAACAGCAACGTCTGCTGACGTTGCGATATCAAATTCATCTTTTCGCTGTGTAATTTCAAATGCCTGCTCTTGTTCAATCAGAATTGAACCTGCTTCACGTACCCATTGGAGAGCGTCTTGTTCGAATTGTTTGTATAAAATACTGTTCATAATCAGTCTAATGCTTTTGTGTTCACTCCGGATTTAAAATCAATTTCTGGAATTTCATGTAAAAATACGCTTACTTGCTTTTTGAGTTTGTCATATTGATCTTTTGTTTTTCCTTCAAATTTAATCGTAATATATGGTCCGTTTTGAGATGCGCGAACAATCAACATTTCCTCTTCTGTATCCATACGAACACCATCAATTTCAACATATTTTGCCTGTGGATATAATGCTTTGATTTTTCCTCCAATGATATGAGAAACGATGTCAAATTTTGTTGCGTCTGGACAGCCAATTTTTATTTCTGGACTGGAATAATATTTAGGAAGTAATTGGATTACTTCATGAAGTGATTTATTCACACGAGTAAGATATGCAAGAAGCCGTAATGTTCCAATTGCTCCATCATCATGACCATAAAAATTATCAACAAAAAAGAAATGACCAGATAATTCACCTCCAAATGCCGCACGTTCTTCCCGAACTTTCGCTTTGATAAACGAGTGACCGGTTTTCCACATAACTGGAATTCCACCATTTTTCCGTATCACTTCATCTACTTGCTTAGAACAGAGTGTGTTATAAACAATTTTAGCTCCAGGTAAATAATCCAGAATATCAATAGAACAAATTGAAACAAAAACGTCATTCCATATGAGTGTTCCTTTATTATCAACAATACCCACTCTATCTCCATCAGCATCATAGGTAAATCCTATATCAGCGTTTTCACTAACGACCCGTTTTGCAAGCCTTTCCTGAACATCACGTTCTGTTGGATCTGGTGTACCTACTGGAAAATTGCCATCAGGTTTTGTATTTTGCTCAATGACTGTACATCCAGCTTCTCGTAATATTGCAGGCATAAATAAACCAGGCGTTGACGCACAAGCATCAACAACAACCTTAAATTCTTTAATTGGTCCGATGTGTCTAAAAAGATCTTGCTTATAATCAGGAAATATGTCTTTTTGCACATATTTTCCTTTCGTCGGAAGGGATGTAAATTTACCTGTTTGTGCTATAACCCGTAATTCCTGGATTTCTTCTGATAACATCGTTTCAGAAAAACCCATACTAAATTTAAACCCATTATATTCCTTGGGATTATGAGATGCTGTGATCATCACTCCACCCCTTGTTCGAAAATAATACGCAGCAAAATAAACAATTTGTGAAAGTGAGTAACCGATATCATACACAGTAATACCTGACTCCATGAGTCCCTTCACCATGGCCTTTGCAAAACTCGGACTCGAAGTACGTGCATCATATCCCACAACACAATCATAGATTCTTCGTTGTAACAACCACGTTGCGTACGCTTTTCCCAGTCTCTCAACTCGTTCTTCGTCAAGATCAGTTCCTACAACACCTCGTAGGTCATAACCTCGAAATACATGATTGGGTATTTGTTTTGCCATAGTCCTCCTTATAGTTCCAAAATCCATTGTTTTATCATATCAGCGAATGTAAATGGAGATAAACCACTTTTCAGAGCATACTCCATGTCAAGCATGTTTTTATAACTTTTTAGCAGTTTATCCATTGTGAATGAGCGTGCTTGGTTTGTCAAACGGGACACCTGCCATGATTGTAATTTCGCTGGTGTTTCACCTGATTGAATCTGAATAAGCTGTCTCATACGGCTAATCATCATATTCCAAACGAGTTCAGGCGCGCTTACAAGAAATAATTCATCTGTCATAGAGAGAAGTGTCTTAGCATTATTTGTTTTTATGGTATCAAGAAATATAAATATCGTTTTTGGTATAGAAAAAACTTTAGAAGCAATTTTTGATGTAAAACAGGAAAGAACCTCTTTGGATAATTCTTTCGGTTCCCAGCAGATGCAATCAGCTGTTTGGGTGTTGTCGTCTATTATTTTAGTAAATTCTTTAATTCGTTTTGTCTTTCTCCCAAGTGGGGTAAATAGATTTTCAATGATTACAACAACATTGGTACTAAAGAGAGAATTTGATTCCATTGCCTGAATAAGAGCTGTTTCATCGAGATGTTTCCCATCTAGTCTGCGTATTTCCTTACCAGAACATGATGCAATCATTGAAGTTAGTTCATTTCTTGAGCTTTCGATATTATCGCCATGGATTATAGTTATCATAGAGATTTTCGATACAGTTGAAATAATTGTTCCACATGCTTTGCATCAATACGTTTATGGATACCTCGATGAGGTACGAGTGCTCCTGAGAAATTTTTTGGTATGTGCATGAGTTCATGAATAATGACACGTGTTTTGTCATCTTTTGATAAATGATCGAAGTGCTGCGAAATAACCTCAATGATGTAATACGCAGGCTGTCTCAATGCCATCTGCCATATTTTTGGAAAACTCCAAATGCGGGCACGAGCCCTACTTGTTGCCCCTTGACTCCGCATACAAACAATGCGCGATGGATCAACATACGAAAAAGGCAATTTTTTCACAACGGTCTTGACTATAATGTGTATATCTGGGGCTAATTCTGTTGTCATAGATTAGTAATATTTTTTCCCTTTTATCTTTTCAGGCAGTAAACTTTCTTTTGTATACCGTTCATACCCTTTTCCATATCCTAACTCCTTCATCAGTTTTGTTGGTGCATTTCTTATTGACATGGGTATGGGCAAGTTTCCCAATACTTGAACATCGGATAACGCGTTCATGTATGCATCATACGCATGTCGATCTTTTTTGGCGAGTGTTAAGTACACGACTCCATGTGCCAGGTTTTCCTGACATTCTGGAAGACCAATTTGTTGACACGCCTGAAATACACTGTTTGCAACAACTAGTGCTGTTGGCTGCGCCATGCCGATATCCTCAGATGCAAACACAACCATACGGCGTGCGATAAATATCGGATCTTCACCACTTGCTACCATTCGAGCAAGATAGTAGAGTGCAGCATCAACATCACTTGCGCGCATGGATTTAATAAAAGCGCTTATTGTATTATAGTGTTCATCACCTCCGTCATCATACTGCAGCATTTTTTTCTGAGCTGCTTCTTCAATATCTTTTTCCCCAAGTTCTTTTTTGTTATTTAATTTTGAGGCAATTTCAAGGATTGTGAGTAATTGTCTCGCGTCACCGTTGCTAAAGGCAAGGAGTGCGACTTCTGCGTTTTTCGTAAGTGTTTTTTTAACAAAGCGTAGACCTCGCATAAGGATTTCTTTTAATTCATCTTCAGATAGCGCATGAAGGACAAGAACACGACAGCGAGATAATAAAGGGGAGATTACTTCAAAAGAAGGATTTTCAGTTGTTGCACCGATAAAGATAATTGTTCCTTTTTCCACATGCGGTAACAGTGCGTCTTGCTGGGCTTTATTAAATCTGTGAATTTCATCGATAAATAACACGGTCCGAGTTTGTGTTTCAGTTAATCTTTTTAGAGCTAGATCAATAGCCTGTCTCACATCAGCTAGATTTGTTGTGACTGCGGATTTGGATATGAAAACGGATTTCGTTAAAGTACTGACAAGTTCAGCAAGAGTGGTTTTACCACATCCAGGAGGTCCCCAAAAAATCATCGATGGGACAAATTGGGAAGCAAGCATTTTTGTTAATATTCCATCATTTCCAACAAGATGTGTTTGACCGATAACATCACCAAGTGTTGATGGTCGCAGTATTTGTGCGAGGGGCCTTGATTCAAACAATGTGGGTTTGCTCACGAAAGTTATTTTATACCTTTTTCCCAAGGGAATCCATTACGACCAAAATGACCGTAGCGAGCTGTTTTTTCATAAATAGGCTGACGCAATTGTAGTCCCTCAAGAATTCCAGAAACAGATAAATCAAGCTGTTTCCATGCAAAATCTGCAATAGTTGCAAGTGATTTTTTTTCAGTACCAAAACATTCAATTTCGCGATCAATCGGTTCACACTTCCCGATGACGTAGGCAACACGAACTTCAACACGATTTGCAAGGTTTGCCTCAACAATATGCTTGGCAATATATCTGCACGCGTATGCCGCACTACGATCAACCTTTGTTGGATCTTTACCGGAAAAACAACCTCCTCCGTGACGCGCAAATGATCCATAGGTATCAACAATAATTTTTCTACCAGTTACCCCTGTATCAGAAGCTGGCCCTCCAATATCCCATCGTCCTGTACCATTTAAAATTATTGTGTGAGGAATTGCCATATGATACTGTTCACAAATTGGTTTAACTACATACGCAACTATTGCCTGGAACACATCTTCACTGGCAATAGTTGGGTCGTGAGGTACGGCAATGACTATCGCTTCTATGTTTTTTGGAATTCCATGTTCATACGCACATTTCACTTCTGCTTTTCCATCAGGCCGCAAGTACGGAATTGTTTTTGATGTTCGTGCGATATCTAAATACTCAACAAGCTTATGCGCTATCATAATTGGCAGGGGCATATACTCTTTTGTTTCATTTGTTGCATATCCAAACATCATTCCTTGATCACCGGCTCCACCATCATCAACGCCTTTTGAAATATCCGGTGATTGTTCGTGAACATAAAGGGATATGGGAGATTGATAGGTAAAACCATACGCTTTTTTTGTATACCCCAATCGCTTAATTGTTGTTCTTGTTATTTGTTCGTATGGAAGTTTTTTAGGACATGTTACTTCACCGGCAAGAACAATTCTGTTTTTTGTTACCAGTGTTTCAATGGCAACACGTGATTTTGGATATACGGAAAGCGCTGCATCAACAATAGCGTCAGATACCTGATCGCATATTTTATCCGGATGTCCTGCTGCTACTGATTCAGAAGTGAAATAGGTAATCATATATGTTTCCTTTTTTTGGCTAATCGCATCTAGCTGGAGCACCGCGGGTGATACATTCACATCGGTTGCTGGATGGATCATTGTGCTAGAACACTATCCATCACTCTTGATTTGTATATATATCCTACAATGAACTTTTTCCAAACGCAATACGGTCTGTTATTTTTTGTTGTGCATGAAGTGTTATTGCTGAAGTAATGGCAGATTCACCAAAACGGGCATAAATAGAATCTATTGCTTGTGTTCGAACAGTTTTTTTCCTTTCAATTTCATCACAGGTTAATTGCGCGTATAAATTCATTTCTAAATCGTAGACACCGACAAAAACCGTATGAATTGGTTTGTTGGGAGCATTCTGAAAAAGTTTATATATTAAAGCGAACATGTCTTCTGTTGCATAAAGAGCTGTTATTGTTTTTATATGTTTTTGCCAGAATGTTCCATCAATAAAATGAGCACCTGCTCGTACTCCGTGCGTAACAAATCCATTAGCTCGAAGTCGTGTCGCCATTTTTGCGACCAGTTGATATACCACTTGGATAGTTGCCACATCTGTTGGAATTGTTTGACGAGTCAGTGCACAGGATTGACTGAAGCTTTTTTGCAGTGTGTTTTTCTCTTTGTACACAGATCCCGCTTCATATCCATGAAGCCATAGCCACCAATAGGTTCCGATTATGGATCCAAAGGCGCGCTCGAGACTGTCAGGAGATGTTTTATACATTTCTATGGGCGTTGCTATCCCATGATTTATTAATCTCGTTGCGTTTCCTGTTTTGATCCCGCAAAGATCAGTGAGTGCGAGTAATCCAAGTACTTGTTCTATGTTCGTTTTTGTAATTATTTCCAGTCCATCAGGTTTCTTGAGATTTGATGCTGTTTTTGCTAAAAATGCATTCGGTGCAATACCGATTGAAACAGTAATCCAAACACCTATCTCTTTTCGTATCCTTTGTTTTATTTCTCTTGCAAGCGCAATCATAGATTGAAGAGGCATTTCATCCATACGGACAATCATTTCATCGATAGATTGGACTTGAACATGTTGAGAATAAGATTGTAATAGCATTGTGAGACGTTCATTGATATACCGATATTTTTCAGGATCAGGGAAAAGAACGATAAGCGGCTGATATATCTGTTTTGCATCCCGTACTCGCATTCCTGTTTTAATACCATATTGTTTTGCTTCAATAGATGCAGCAAGAATGCATCCGTTTCCGGTCGTATATGCCGCTACAACGACAGGTTTTCCCCGAAGTAATGGATTTGCTTGTTGCTCGATGGTTGCAAAGCAGGAATTAATATCAACATACATGGTTGTAGGAGCATGGGAGGTAAACGCATTTGTCATATCGCCTCCACTGATTCCAAAATCCAAAGGAGTGTATTAGTATTGAATGAAATACGAAAACAAGCGCTTGTTGTAGTCATAGAGAAAAGATGGATAAGAACGTCTCCTTCATAGGTTGTATGGTGCAATCCAATACTCGTAAACTGATATGTCCTACCGCGCCATATCATACATTCTGGTACCATTTCCCTCCGTGCTTTATTTGTTCCTATGTTGATCGATTCTTTTATTAATTCTGCCATATATATCCATAATATACCCGAAAATGATTCAGTCAAGAGATCAAATCGTGTAGTATAAGGGTATGAAATCCAATGGATATTTAGAGGTCATTGCAGGTCCCATGTATTGCGGGAAAACAGAAGAACTGATTCGACAAGTGAAACGCGCGACAATCGGAAAAAGAAGTGTTGTTGTATTTAAACACAGCATAGATACTCGATATGGAAAAGATCATAAACTCCACAGTCATTCAGGAAACTCATTTACATCTATTGTTATTACCCATCCGAAAGAAATACTTAAACGTGTCAAACCAACTACTGATATGGTTGCAATAGATGAAGCTCAATGGCTTGGAGACGAACTAGTTGATGTGGTGCAAACATTACTCAATTTACAAAAACACGTCATTGTTGCGGGACTAGCTATGACGTTTGATCGTCAGCCATTTTCTCCAATTCCGACGCTAATGGCAATTGCAGATAAAGTGACAAAATTATCAGCTGTTTGTAGCCTTTGTGGTGCTGACGCTGTTTTTCATAAGAGAATTGCAAAGGGAAAAACAGCAAATGCATTTTTAGTTGATCCGTCACTTGTTTCAAAACTAACAGACAATGTCTATCAAGCACGTTGTAGAAATTGTTTTTCCAAATAACTATGTCGCAACCTGCCCAACCAATTTTAGTAAACTCAACAGAACAACAATTAACAGAATCCAATGAACCAAAAAAACCCGCTATTCCACCTGTTATTATCTTCGTTATTGTATATGGGATAGTTCTTTACAGCGTTGCAGGTTATTTTTTTATTAAAACTAAATTTAATAAACCTCCAATAGCAGATACCACCACAGTTGCTGAATTACCTACGCCAACTATGGCACCAATACCAATAAGTGAAGGGTCTGCATCCGCAATAAATCGAGAGTCCTTTACTTCTCTCAATTCACCTCTTCGTGTACCATTTACACTTATAACTATTCTCCCAACTGGAAATTCTACGCAAGCTACACCGTCTTCAAGTGTCGTAGAAATACCGATTGCCATTTCTACTGTACTTTTACAACAAATAATGGCGTATAAATACGAGACTTTTACTATATTGGGTCCCAAAAATTGGCATGCAGATGGATTGCGTGGTGAATATGGTATAAATATACATCTCTATCCAATTAAACCATATGTATATCCTTCATCCGCTGTATGGTTTTTTAGGGCAGATCCTGGTTCCATTCTAACACTTATGGAATCTGCTAAATATTTCTCATCCATACGAGAACAGTGGTCTGAATATAAGACAAATAAACCTGTACCATTACCGCAAGAAGAACTTGTTATTACTCCTATTACACGGCATCTTTTGCGGTTTAGTAGCCCCCTGAAAGGAGATTTAGAAATGATCTCTGTTGTATTTAGTGATGCTGAAGATCATAAAAGCGATAAATTGTGGAATCTTATTAAGCTTTCGATTATGGTACCGCAATCTCAACATCAATTTGCTATGGACATCCTGAATTTATTTATTCAACAATTTGAATTGGATAAAAAATAACTTTCTTACTTAGCTTGTACCCCCAGTCGGATTCGAACCGGCGATCTGAGCGCTGAAAACGCTCCGTCCTAGGCCGCTAGACGATGGGGGCTAAACTACTTCCTGTATTTTAGCAAAAAAACAGGTAAAATCCTATTACCACTATGGAATCGTTTTGGCAAACTATCAAAAAACCCATTATCGGTTTATCTCCTATGGACGGCATTACTGATCCAGCATTCCGTTCAGTTGTTGATGAAATTGGTCATCCAAGTATTTTATATACTGAATTTGTTTCAGCCGAAGGACTTTCTCGAAACCCAAAGCGCCTCCTTCGCACATTTACCTCTCATAAAACTGATACGCCCTTGATTGGTCAGTTATTTGGTTCTGATCCTATTGCTATGCAGGAGGCTGCTGCAATTCTTATTGAAAAGACAAAGATACAGGGTATTGATATTAATATGGGCTGTCCAGCCCGACGTGTTGCATCTCACGGTGGTGGTGCAGGACTTATCAAAAAACCACACGATGCAATAAAATTAATTGAAGCAGTAAAAAGTGCAATACGCGCTACAAATAAATCAATTGGCTTATCAGTAAAAACTCGAATTGGCTACGATGAAATCGTAACAGAAACATGGATAAAAACTCTTCTTGAAGCTCAACCGGATACTATTGCCCTGCACGGTAGAACGCTTAAGCAGATGTATACAGGCGTTGCGAATTGGGAAGAAATTCATAAAGCGTCACTCTTGACAAAGAAAGCGCACATACTTCTTTTGGGAAACGGTGACATTCAATCGCTTGATGAGGCAAACGAACATATCAAAAAGCATACACCTGACGGCATACTTATTGGACGGGGAGCGCTTGGTAATCCATGGATATTTCAAAATAATACACCAAGCGTAAAAATACGTATTCAAACAGCCATGCGTCACATACAACTGTTTGACGAGCTTACGCCAATTGCCAATCCATTATCCCTTCGAAAGCATCTGGGATGGTATATAAAAGGTTTTTCTGATGCTTCTTCAATCCGAAATACTATTATGAAACTTGCAACAACGAAAGACATGCTTGATTTTTTGTCATCCCTTTCCTATAGTGAGTAAACTATGCAAACACAACAAGACGATACTCAATCAGTACAAGATGCAACAATTGTAGATGAGACTCCCGCAGAGCTTCTTGGTAATCTTGAATCAAGCATCAAAGAACACATAGCTAGTATTGACACATCTAAGACAGAACTCAAAAAACTCAAGGAAATGCTGTCAGATATGTTTTCCAATGACTCAACGTATCAGGAACACGATAAAGCCGTGAAAGAGGCGACAAAAATACGTACAAAAACAAAATTAGAACTACTTAAACAACCAGCTGCAGCACAACTTAACAATAAAATTAAGGAATTATCGTCAGATCTCAAGGATCTTCAAAACGCCTTATCCGATTATCTCCGTGAATACCAACGACTATCCGGATCCAATGAAATAGAAGGAGATGATGGGGAAGTACGGGAAATTGTGTATGTAGCAAGACTGGTTAAGCGCTCCTCCCGTTTTAAGTAAATTGTAGGGGATACCAATGAAAAAAATATTTTCCTCCCTAGCTGTCATTTGCCTTGTATGTATCGGAATATTTTTTGTTATCACTTCCCTACTTAGGCAAAATATTTCTAAAACAACACCTTCAACTATTTTCAGCACTCCCCTCCCCACTACACTCGTGAAAACTTCAACCGTAACGCGGAAAGATATTACGTATGGATTTGAGTATTTTGAGGTGACCGATATATCAAAACTAACTCTTATTGAAAATTTTACACAAAAGAAATCTAGTGAACTCTTAATGAAAGAAAACAATTGTCAATATGCGATCAATGGAGGATTTTATGATATAGATAATAAACCTCTCGGATTATTTATTAATTCTCAACTTAAAACTAAATCCATTAATAGCGCGCTTGTTAACGGATACGTATCGATAACAAATAAACCAATTATCGATTTCAATCACTCTGACAAATCAAAAGTTGCATTGCAAACTGGACCGATGCTTATGATGGATAGAAACAAACTGAAACTTGCAATTGCAAATGACGAGTATGCAAGACGGATGATAGCCGGAATTTCCTCGAACGGAACTCTTGTCTTTATGACACTGTTTATTCAAGAAACGAAAGTTCAGGGACCAAAACTTGCTGATCTTCCTGATATTCTCAAACTTACGAACTTGGATATCGTTTCAGCTATTAATCTTGATGGCGGCAACGCTTCGATGTTCAAAAATACGAATATATATATACCAGAAGTATCTTCCATCGGTGCAATCTTTTGCGTAAATGAATGAATCTATTCTAAGTTTTCTGCAGTCTCTCACTAAGTGTTTTACTTGGAATATAGACAAGAACATCAATACCTTTAATTTCAATCATCTCATAATCCTTTCTTAACAGGAGGGTGAAATTCCCACTGCTTTTTAGGTATTTATCTTTAAATCGCTGGTAATCTTGAATCTTAAAATCTGGATCCCCTCTTTGAGGTCTTGTAGGATCTGGTCTACGAATTTTAATCAAAGATAACTTTCCAGCAACCGTTTTCCAAGGGGTATCAAGTAAAAAAGTTCTTCCAGTTTTAGCAGTTTCTTTATCAATTTCTTTTCCAAGTGTTTCGATAACACGAATAAGATCTGTAAATTCTTTTTCCTCTCTAGAAAAAATGGCAACATAATCTATGATCGAATTTTGCTCATCTGTATTGGATTTAATGGTCGATATGCCCTGTTTAATAATATAATGAACTATTTTCACCAATTCAGCTTTATTCATATGTGAGCCGGCTGGGACTCGAACCCAGAACCAACAGCTTAAAAGGCTGCTGCTCTACCAGTTGAGCTACCGACCCGAATGCAGATTATTATATCAACTTTCACCTCTGGAGGGAACTATTACTTCGTAGATTTAGATGTTTGTTCTTTTGAGGATTCTTCAATTTTTGTTGCCGCTTTCCCTGTTCTTGCCCTGAGATAATAAAGCTTAGCACGTCTGACTTCTCCGTGTTTCTTGACATCAATTTTCTTAATCCACGGAGATACAAGTGGAAAAATTCTCTCAATTCCAACTGCTCCTACACCGATCTTTCGAACTGTAATCATCTGATTCTCAACGCTTCCTTTAATTGCAATGATGATTCCTTCAAATATCTGAACACGTTCACGAATCTCTTCTTTCACTTCCCGTTTTGTTTTCCCTGCAATCTTTTCGTGCTCAATAAGCTTGTAATGCACACGAATTGTGTCCCCAACGCTGAGCTTGATCGTATTCCATGTGGTCTGATTTGCCATAAGAGTGTTATTTTAACATTTATTTGAGGCTCGCACAAGCTCCTATGAAGTCCAAAAATAGCGGATGTGGAGTAAGCGGTGTTGAACGATACTCTGGGTGAAACTGCGTCCCTACAAAAAATGGATGAACAGACGTTGGAAGTTCGACAATTTCGACCAGATTTTCGATCATTGATCGACCAGCTATCACCATACCAAACTGCTCAATGCGTTCTGCATATTCTTCGTTAAATTCATATCGATGCCGATGGCGTTCACCAACTATTTTCTTATCGCTATCATCATATCCACTGTGGGTTGTATAACTTTGATCTGATAGTGTTCCTTCTTTGACCTTACATTCCCAACGACCTAACCGCATGGTTCCGCCATAAGCGCGGAGCTGAACGTTTTTTTCCTGACCAGTATTAATATGAATAACTGGATGTGTCGTTGTGGCATTAGCCTCAACAGTATTTGCATCATCAAGGCCTAAAACATTGCGAGCGAATTCAACAACAGCAAGTTGCATACCATAACAAAGTCCTAAATATGGTATTTTATTCTCCCTTGCATATTGAATAGCTGTTATCTTTCCTTCAACTCCCCGTGGCCCCCAACCAATAGGAACAATGATTCCGTCAATATGTTCAAGTTCTGCTAAACCATGTTTTTCTATCTTTTCTGCCTGTATCCATTTAGTTTTGACAACTACACCATGTCTCCAACTTGCATGATCAATTGCATCAATAAGCGCTGCATAGCTATCTCTCAGTTCATATTCACCTGTTGCAAAATATTTCCCTACTATTGCAATTGTAATTTGCTTTTGCTTTTTTATTTTGATCGTATCGACCATGTGCTGCCAGTCTTGAAGATTTAATGTATTAAGTGGAAGACCAAGCATTGTCAGAATTTTTTCATCAAACTTTTGGTCGGAAAATATCACGGGGATTTCATATGGACTTTCCAAATCAGGATCGTTAATCACATTTTCAGATTCAACATTGCAAAAAAGAGCAAATCGTGCACGCCTGCGCTCATCAATATTTTTTTCAGCACGAGTGACAATGAAATCTGGCTGAATACCCATTGAATTGAGTGTACGGACAGACAACTGTGTTGGTTTGGTTTTTGGTTCACCTAAATGAGATGGTGTGGGAAGATAGCTTACATGCACATGGATAACAGAATTTTTCTTATCATGAGCAAGAATTCTCGATGCTTCATAATACAACATATTCTGATATTCGCCAGTTGTTCCTCCAAGTTCAACAACAATGATATCTGCTTTTTCAATATCACCAGCCTCTTTGATACGTCGTATGATTTCATCTGTGACATGCGGTATTGCTTCAACATCCTCTCCTTTGTATTCAAAATTTCGTTCTCGGTCAATGACTGTTTTATATATCTGTCCCATGGTGACGAAATTATGACGTTTCATATTATGACCTAAGAATTTTTCGTATGTCCCCATGTCCATGTCAGATTCTGTTCCATCATCAAGCAAATAGGGATCACCATGCTCTATGGGATTAATAAGGCCAGCATCAATATTAAGATAGTTTTCACACTTAACACAGGTGACAGCGTATCCACGATTTTTCAAAAGAAGCGCAACAGCGGCGGTTGTATTTCCTTTACCAAGGCCAGATATTACACCACCTGAAACGAAGATAAATTTAGTGGGCATAAGCTAAGATACCAAAAGGTGAAGATTTCGTCAAGAGAATTATTTCAATTTTTTCTTAAATAATGACCTATGATACTGATACAATCCTGCAAATATTTTTCCTTTTGTAATGATCCCAAGAACGTGATTTTCATCATCAACAACAGGAAGTTGGTTCACTCGATGGGCAATCATTCGTCCTAAAGCTCGCATGATTGAAGTTTGCTTATGTGTATGGATAACATTTTTATTCATAACCTCTGACACTCGTTTTTTCATCATTGACATAAATTCCTTATCTTCTTCCAATGCATTATTTTCGATCCCAATGTCAGAAACATAGGCTCGATAATCGGGATAAAGAAGTTGCAACATGTCTTCCTTTGTCAAAATACCAATGAGATGCTTATTTTTGTCGATGACAGGAGCTGAATTAAACTTTTTTTGGGAAAACAATTTCCACACATCACGCAAACAAGATGTATCAAGTATTGTTGTGACATGACACTCCATGATGCTTTCGACGGTCATCATCATTGCAAATGATAATAGTATTTACCTACATTGTCAATCTTGGTTTTTTACGCCGCAGAACATGAAGTTCCACAGTTGACCTTCGAAGTATTGCTTGAGCAGCCGCGTAATCTGCTGCTTTTCCTTTTTGAGACAGAGCCTCTTTAGCAGCTACGTATGCTTTCTTAATTTCAGACTCATTTAATTCGTCCGCGTTATATGCCCGTGATACAAGAATTAAAATATGGTCTTTTGTCACTTCCATAAATCCGCCACCAATTGCTAAATACATTTCCTTTCCATTCGTTTCAATCTTAATTTCTCCTTCAACAAGCTGAGAAACAAGATTGGTATGTTTGGGTAATATGCCAAGAGTTCCGTTTGTCGTTGGGACACTCACAAAGTGCACATCTTCTGAATATGCCAATCGCTCTGGGGTCACAATATCAAGATGTATTTGATCCATATTATTTCACTTCACTGATATTTCCGACCATGAAAAACGCCTGTTCATTTTTCCCATCATGCTTTCCGTCCAAAATCTCTTTGAACCCTTTCACCGTTTCTTCAATTTTTACGTATTTACCAGGGCGTGAAGTAAAAGGCTCCGCAACATTCATAGGTTGTGTTAAAAATCGTTGAATCTTTCTTGCTCGCGCAACCACACGTTTATCCTCATCACTTAATTCTTCCATACCGAGTATAGCGATGATATCCTGCAAATCTTTATACCGTTGTAGCACCCGTTGAACACCACGGGCTACCTCGTAATGTTCTTTTCCAACTGTTGCTGGCTCCAAGATGCGTGAGTTAGACGCGAGCGGATCAACCGCAGGATAGAGTCCCTGTTCTGAGATAGAACGATCTAGTGAAATAGATGCATCTAAATGAGAAAATGTGGCTACAGGCGCTGGATCAGTATAATCATCTGCTGGGACGTAAACCGCTTGAACAGATGTAATTGAACCTTTTTTTGTTGATGTTATTCGTTCCTGCAATGCTCCCATTTCACTTGCGAGTGTCGGTTGATATCCAACAGCCGAAGGGATTCGGCCAAGAAGTGCTGATACTTCGCTTCCTGCTTGTGCAAATCGGAAAATGTTATCTATAAAAAGGAGCACATCTTGCCCTTCAACGTCCCTGAAATATTCAGCCATGGTGAGTCCTGTGAGTGCAACGCGCAAACGAGAACCAGGAGGTTCATTCATTTGACCAAATACCATGGCGGTTTTATTGATAACTCCTGATTCCTTCATTTCCCGATAGAGATCATTTCCTTCACGGGATCGTTCTCCAACACCAGCAAATACCGAAACTCCTCCATGCACTTCGGCTACATTATGGATAAGTTCTTGGATGAGCACTGTTTTTCCAACGCCCGCTCCTCCAAAAATTGCCACTTTCCCGCCTTTGACAAATGGCGCGATGAGATCAATGACTTTTATTCCTGTTTCAAGGATTTCCAGTTTTGTACTTTGTTCTATCAATTTGGGGGCATTCCTATGAATGGGATAGTACGTAGTTGTTTTAACCTCACCTTTATCATCGATTGGATCTCCAACCACATTAAAGAGCCTCCCTAATGTTTTTTTACCAACAGGAACAGTGATTGGGTGAAGCGTCGCTACCACCTCATCACCTCGTTTTAACCCATCAGATGGACCAAGAGCTATACAGCGTACTTTGTTTTCCCCCAAATGGGATGCTACTTCCAAAATAAGGATCTTTGTCGTTGTAAACGCACTTTTTACTTCTAATGCCTCGTAGAGTGACGGAAGATAGCTTTCTGTAAACTGTACATCAACAACTGCTCCAAAAATCTGTGAAATTGTTCCAATATATTTTTCTTTTAATTCTTTCTTTTTCATACCGTTACTCCTTTATATTATTCAGAAGCCAATCTCGCGGTAACGAGGTCAGCTATTTCATACGTTATTTTAGCTTGCCGTTCTTTATTGTAAATAAGCGTTAATTCATCAATAAGCGCGAGTGCATTATCCGTTGCATTCCGCATAGCGACCATCCGCGCTGAATGTTCGCTTGCCTCAGATTGGAGTATTGCATCACGAAGTTGATTTTCAATATAGTGAGGCAGGAGTGCATCAAAAACTTCTTTTTTCGAAGGTTCAATGAGACTCTCTTGACCAATAGGTATTTTTGATTCGCTTGTATCAATTGATGAAATAGACAGCGGTAAAAGAGTTTTTATTCTCGGATGTTGCACGAGAGCTGATTTAAATTCATTACTGATAATATCAACTCCGTCATAGTGACCAGATAAATATTCGCTTGTAAACAGTTCTGTTAATGCAGGAACGCCATTTATAAAAGGAGGAATGGAAAAATCTGCAAGTAATTTTCCTCCGAGCCGAACAACAGTTTCAGCACCTTTTTTTCCAATCGTAATCGTATCAATTGCAGATAGTGTTGGAAATGTTTTCACATAATAGCGAAATAAATTACTATTGAGGCCCCCGCACAATCCTTTATTTGTAGAAATAAGTATAACAAGTCGTCTTCCAGTGAGCTTTTGCGGTTTTGTTAAATACGGATGAATAGACATGTCAACTCCTGCTGAAGAGCGGATGACCATATCATATATTTTTTGAGCGTATAATTTTCCTGATACTGCCGCAGCTTGTGCTTTTTTCATTTTTGATGCGGCCACAAGCTCCATAGCTTTGGTAATTTGCGCAATATTTTTTGCTGATTTAATTCTCCGTCTTAGAATTCGTATGCTTGCCATAAGTTTATTTCCACGTTTTCTTAAACGTTTCAATTGCATGATGTAACTCTTTTTCAATTTCAAGGGTAATTTGTCGTTCTTTTAATAAAAGTGTTGCTGCTTTCTTTCCCTCTCTTCGTATAAAATTCAATAAATCAGTTTCAAAACGATTAATATCAGGAATTGCAATATCGTCCATGTATCCATTAGCTCCAGCCCACATCAAGATCACTTGTAATTCAACAGCAATCGGCGCAAATTGCCCTTGTTTTAATACTTCCATCATTCGCGCACCCCGATCGATTTGCTTTCGTGTCGTTTCATCTAAATCTGAACTAAATTGTGCAAACGCCGCGAGTTCCCGGTATTGTGCAAGATCGAGTTTCAAATTTCCCGCTACTTTTTTCATTGCTTTCATTTGGGCTGATCCCCCTACACGAGAAACGGATAGTCCGACGTTGATAGCAGGCCGTTGCCCAGCATTAAACAAGTCTGATTCCAAATAAATCTGCCCATCGGTAATTGATATAACATTTGTTGGAATATACGCAGAGACATCATTTGCTTGTGTTTCAATAATAGGAAGTGCGGTGAGTGATCCTCCTCCGTGCGCCTTGTCTACCCGACATGCTCGTTCAAGAAGTCTACTATGAAGATAAAACACATCTCCAGGATATGCTTCTCGACCTGAAGGCCTTCTGAGTGTTAAGGATATCTGCCTGTATGCCCATGCGTGTTTTGTTAAATCATCATAAATAACTAAAGCGTCTTTTCCTTGATCCATAAAGTACTCACCAATTGCGCATCCTGCATAGGGAGCAAGATATTGAAATGCAGCCGGATCACTGGCTGATCCCGAAACAATTATGGTATGACCCATTGCATCATGTTTTTCCAAATCAGAAATGATGTGTGCAAGTCTCGATGTTTTTTGTCCAATTGCGACGTAGATACACACAACGTTTTCTTTTTTCTGATTGATAATCGCATCAATTGCAATAGCAGTTTTCCCGGTGTTGCGATCGCCGATAATAAGCTCACGTTGGCCTCGACCAATTGGAATAATTGCATCAATTGCTTTAATGCCTGTCTGAAGTGGCATATTTACTGGTTCACGATACATGACACTTGGTGCAATTTTTTCTATTGGATATTGTTTTTTTGTTGTCATTGCTCCTTTTCCATCAATAGGTTCGCCAAGAGGATTAAGAACACGACCGATAAGATTTTCGCCAACTGGTACATACAACAGTTGCCCTGTGGATTCAACTTCTTCTCCTTCATGAAGTCCTAAGTAATCTCCAAGTACGATTGCTCCAACTTCATCTTCCTCAAGATTAATAACAAATCCAGCAACACCATTTTTAAATTGAATCCGTTCCAAATATGCAACTTCAGGAAGTCCGCTGATCTTCACTACTCCATCAGCAATAGCAGTAATACGACCGATATGTCTTGCTTTGACCCCAGATGTGTACCCTTGAATTTTTTTAGTAAGTTCATCTCCAATAATTTTACTTAAATCGCTATTCATAAGTTACTCCATAAGCATATGAGACATATTTTGTAATGTTTTAAGAAATGTCGTATCAACAACCCAATCTCGTATTTGAATTTTTAATCCTCCTAAGACACTTGGCGCAATAGTAGAAGCAATGGTAATTTCATGTCCACTGATTCTTGTTAGAGTTTTTTGAATTTGGCTTTTCTCTTCACTAGTCAGTGGCACAGCGCTATGAACATGCGCCGTGATATCATCTTCAGCATCTTTCGACACTTTAGATAATAATTTTCTTAGTTGCGGAACCTTCGTGTTTGATTCCTGCCCTTTTTGTATGTACGAAACAACGCTTTTGATAAATCCTCGAGCGTTTTTTGTTAATTTAGCCATAAGATGTAATTATCACTATCTAAATAGATTCCAAATCTTTCATCTGCTTTCGCACAATGGTATGTTGCAATTCTTTTGACATAACATTTCCTAATATCCGTTTTGTCATCTCAACTGCAAGTGCTACTGCCTCACGTCGGACTTGTTTATCCATTGATAATTTAAGCTCAGCTATTTCCCTTTTCGCTTTTTCTATCATGTCGTCGGATTTTTTGCGTGTTTCTTCGAGTACAACATGTTCCTCACTCTTTGCTTGTTTCTTCGCCTCCTCTATTAATTTTAGCGCATCTATTCGTGCCTCTTCCATGAGTTTTGCTTTCTTTTCATCCATCTTTTCCCATTCGAGTCTCATTTTTTCCGTAAGTTCCAATCCTTCTTGAATCTTTTTCTTCCGTTTTTCAAGCATTCCTAAAATTGGCTTATACATGAGCCAATTTAACAGTACCATGATAATAGTAAAATTGATAAGCTGAGCGATAAATAAACTCGGCTCAATACCTAATTTATCCATAATGTTCCTTTTAGACGAACTTAATAATAAGCGCTGTAACTAATCCGTAAATAGCAATAGCTTCAGCAAATGCTACTCCCAAAATCATACTAGTTCTTACATCTGACGCTGATTCTGGATTTCTTCCAATTGCTTCCACTGCTTTTGCTGTAATCATTCCAATTGCAAGAGCTGGAAAAATACCACCGACAGCGATTGTTGCTCCTGACATAATAAGTCTCCATGCATCTAAATCCATATAACACCTCCTTTCAATAATTAATTATTCTTCATGCGCAAGTGCGACATTAATAAATACCGATGTTAATGTTGAAAATACCAATGCTTGAATGAATCCAACAAATAATTCTAACATAAGAAACGGCATTGGTGCGATAAATGGCATAAGGAACGCCATGACAGCAAGAAGTACTTCGCCTGCAAAAATATTCCCAAACAACCGGAATGCAAATGATATGACCTTAGAAAGATCTGAAATAATTTCCAAAAACCCTACGAAACCAAGAATTGGATTTTTTATGTTGATAAACCTGTGACTATATTTTACTCCCAATGTCTTAAATCCAAAATACTGCATCGCGATGACCGCGATAATAGCAAGAGCGATTGTCATATTCAAATCCGCGGTTGGTCCACGAAGAAGTGGAACAAATTTTGTTGCATGAGACGACGCTGACTCTGATTGAGTCACGTTTACTTCATCAACTGATAAAATAGCTTCGTGGGTATCCTCAGCTATTTTTTCATCCACTCTTGCCTTTTCCTCAAATTCTATTTGTTCAGCAACAACGGGTTCTGTATATCCAATTGTACCGACTCCTGGAAGAAGTCCGCTCCAATTAGAAATGATAATAAACAAAAAGAGAGAAGCGACAAGGGGAAAGATCATCTTCACATGATGACCAACTACAGAAGAGAAGAACGAATATAATCCTTCTAAGATAATTTCTATAACTGACTGAAAATGATTAGGAATGAGAGAGAGTTTTCTGGTTGATAATAAAGACATAAACAGTAATATCAGCATTACTCCCCACGTCATAAGAAGCGAATTGGTTATTGGAAGTGGCCCAATATGACCAATGGTTTCAGCAGCGAGAGATATATGTAGCGCCATATAATTATTTCTTTGATCTCTTTAAAATAGTTTTAATAACTTCTATAAAATTAATAACAGAAATAACACATCCAACGATAAGTAACGATAATGTCATTTTCGGATACGTATTCCAGACATCATCAAGATATTTACCAATAAGTGTAAGAAACACAATTGGTATTGAAATCGCAAACCCAAGTTCTCCAACATACCCGAGATAGTACATAGTACTATTTCGAGAATTCTTTTCTTTATTCTCTTTCAATTCTTTTTTTTTAATGGGCATCGAACCCGATAGCATTACTTCAAACCTGTTGTCTAAGCCCTGATTACTTTTTTTGAAACTCTTTCGCATGAAACAACAAAATTCCCATGCTTTACATGGAATACACGTATTGTAACGAATGCGTAATTTTTCTGTCAATGCGTAAAATCTATGTAGGAACCGCTTTCAACAATAACGGTGTATCGATCTTCCCTTTGATCAATACGGCCATGAATTTTAAGTATCGCATCACCTACCCAAAGAGATGGATCTTGAGCAAATAATTTAGGAAAAACAACACACTCTATTGTACCAGTTAAATCTTGAAGTTTGACAAACGCCATTTCATTATTTCCTGCCTTGGTAAATATTTTTTTTACGTCCGTGATGAGACCCGCAATAACAACTTTTGATCCAACCATATCCTCGTCAATAAGTCCAATACTTTGAAGATTCATTGCCTTGAATTCTTTTTCATGAAAAGATAATGGATGAGCAGTAAGATAAAATCCAAGCAGTTCTTTCTCAAATGAAAGAAATTGCGCATTAGTAAGTTCAGAAATATTTGGTAATGTATCTTCTCTCTGATGATTCTCGCTATCATCAGTATCAAATAGTCCAGACTGACCTCGTAAATGAGCTGTTTTTTTCTTATGCATACCGTCTAACAATTCAGGAAGAACGCTTAATAGTTGGGCTCGTTTCCCAAATGCATCCATCACACCGGTTTTAATCATGCTTTCAAGTGTTTTCTTATTCACTTTTGATAAATCGACTCGTGTAAGAACATCGCTTAAAGAGGTGAATTGTTTCTTACTCGCGCGTGCATTCAACATGCTTTCTATTGCAGCACTCCCCACATTTTTTATCGCTGACAACCCAAATCGTATCGACCCATGTTCAATTGAAAATTCAACGTTTGAAGAATTCACATCAGGAGGAAGAATGGCAATATTCATACGACGACATTCCGCTATGATATTTGATATCTTCTCCTCTCTTGTCGGGCCTGTATTGGCCCTGGATTCGGCGGTAAGCACTGCTGTCATATATTCAACAGGATAATTCGCTTTCAGATATGCAGTTTGATACGCAATCATTGCATAACACGCTGCATGGGCTTTATTAAACCCGTATCCAGCAAATGGTTCAATCAGCGTAAATATTTCCTCTGCTTTTTTATGCGATAGACCGTTTTTCACGCATCCATTAATAAACTTTTCTTTCTGTTTTTTCATTTCCGTTGGAATTTTCTTTCCAACTGCTTTCCGTAACTTATCCGCATCGCCCCATGAATAACCGGCAAGCGTTATTGCGGTTAACAATACATCATCCTGATAGGCAATAATGCCATAAGATTGTTTCAATACATCTTTAAGTCTAGGATCCGGATAGACGATTTGTGATGGATCATGCTTCCGTTTAATAAATTCAGGAATAACAAGCATAGGACCTGGACGAAACAACGCAACCATTGCCATGACATCAAATATAGAAGATGGTTCAAGTTCTTTGATATACCGTCGCATACCTGAGGACTCAAGTTGAAATATTCCGGTTGTTTCAGCCATAGATAACATCCGGAATGTCTTTTTGTCATCAAGAGGAATTGTTTGAATATCAACATCGATATGTTTTGTTTGACTAATAAAATCAATTGCCTGAGACATAATCGTTAAATTCCGTAGACCCAAAAAGTCCATTTTTAATAGTCCTACACCATATTCTCCAACGGTATACATGTCATATTGTGTAATGATTCGCTCCCCTCTTGATTCTTTTTGAAGGGGAGTGTGTTCAACAAGAGCCACATCAGAAATGACAACGCCTGCTGCGTGGACTGAGGCGTGACGCGCAACTCCCTCAAGTTTTTTGGCCACATCAACAAGTCTTTTTGTTTCCGGTTCTGATTGATACGCAAGAGCAAGTTCTGTTGACTGGACAAGAGCTTTTTCAAGAGTCATTGCGTTTCCCTGTACACCCAATGGGATCATTTTTGATATGCGATCCGGTTTTGCATACGGCATACCAAGTGCACGACCCGCATCACGAATTGCTCCTTTTGCTTCCATGGTTCCAAAGGTAATAATTTGGGCAACTTTATCAGCACCAAACTTATCCGTTACATATTTAATGACTTCATCCCGTTTATCGTCAGCGAAATCCAGATCTATATCAGGAGCTGATGGACGCTCCGGGTTTAAAAACCGTTCAAACGGTAATTTGAAATAAAATGGATCAATACCTGTGATATTTAATATATAACAGACGACGGATCCGGCTGCTGATCCTCGTCCAGGCCCCACTGCGATACCATGAGTTTTAGACCAGTTTACGAAGTCCTGAACAATCAAAAAATAGGGGGTGTATTTCTTTTTCGTTATAATATCCAATTCATATTCAATACGGCTTCTAATCTCTTCAGTAACTTTTAAGTATCTTGTCGACAACCGTTCTTCAACTAATTTCCGTAAATAGCTTTCGGCTGTTAAACCATCTGGAACTGGATATTGTGGAAGATGCCATTCTCCCACTGATAACGTGATATTGCATAACGATGCAATTCTCACTGTGTTTTCCAAAGCTTCAGGAATATCAGCAAATAATTCTTTCATTTCCGTAGGGCTTTTCATATAAAAATCTGGGGTTGATATCATAGAGAGCGGACGATGCGGTTCTAAAATAGTGTGTTGTGTTTGCACACACAAAAGAATGTCCTGCGCTTCCGCATCATCTGCATTCACATAGTGGATATCATTGGTCGCAACGATGGGAAGACTTAATTTCCGTGCAACAGCAATTAACTTTTTGTTTACTTCTTCAAGTTCAGGTAATTTTTCGTGTCTCTGGATTTCAATGTAGTAATGATCCGGCCCAAAAAGATCTGCATACTTTTTTGCAATGCTTTCGGCTTCTTTCACTTCATCCCGAAGAAGAAGTTGCGATAATTGTCCCTGCATACAACCAGAGAGACAAATAAGGTTATCGTGATACTTTTTAAGGGTTTCAAAATCAATTCTTGGTTTATAATAAAATCCTTCAAGATGAGCAATTGTTACGAGCTTCATGAGGTTTTTGTAGCCTTCGGCATTTTTTGCAAGCAAAACGAGGTGATAAGGGTCTGTATCCACTTTTCCTTCTTTATCAAGTCTGCTTCGCCGTGTCACATACGTTTCAACTCCAATAATTGGTTTAATGCCGGCCGCAATTGCCTTCATGTAGAACTTAAAACTGCCATACATTGCTCCATGATCGGTAATGGCTAGGCTGTCCATACCTAATAGTTTTGCTTTTTCAATAAGGTAATCGAGTTTTCCCAATCCATCAAGAAGTGAAAATTCGCTGTGTGTATGAAGATGAACAAAATCTGCCATATATTAAGCTAATCGCTTTTTTAACTCTATCTCTATAGTGGTTGCATCGCCTTTTCCTTTAAGTTCTCGTTTAACCATGCCAATTAAAAACATCAGGGCTGAAACTTTTCCTTTTTTATAATCCTCTATTGCTTTTGCGTTTGAAGCTATAACAGCCTCTATTGCTGTCTCTACAACTCCAGTATCAACCTGTTTTTCTTGTTGTTTTTTATTGATTACATTAATAAATTCCTCTGGTTTTACATTTTGTATATCCATAGATTGATTGACAAGTGCATTTGCGATTATTACGGGCGGTATTTGGCTTAAACGAACGGTTTTCTCAAAATATTCACCCAGTTCTTTTTCTTGGATTAAAATATCAGCAACTGATTCATTCATATTGTACGTTTTCATGAATCTGCTTTTCTTTGCATCTGGTAATTCCGGTATTTGCTTTCGTATACCCTCAACAAATACATTTGTAAATCGCATTGGTGGAATGTCCGGTTCCGGAAAATACCGGTAGTCATGCGCTTCTTCCTTTTCCCGTTGAGGTAAGGTCACTTGTTTGCTTTCATTCCATCCTCGTGTTTGTTGAACTATCGTTTCTCCTAGATCAAGAATTTCTGATTGTCTTTTGATTTCAAATTCAATAGCTTTGCGAACAAAACGAAATGAATTGATATTCTTTAGTTCAACCCGATAGTTTGGTAATTCATCGGATCCCGACACTCGAAGCGAGATGGATGGTTCTAACCGCATACTTCCTTTTTCCATATCCGCATTGGATATATCAAGATAACGGATAATCCGCCGAATTTGTTTTACATATTGATCGACTTCATCGATCGTATGAAAATCCGGTTCAGTGACAATCTCAACGAGTGGAACACCACTTCTGTTAAAGTCAACGAGCGTCACTTGTTGCCCTTCCGCTTCTATGTGTTGTAACTTCCCCGTATCTTCTTCTTGATGAACACGTCGAATACGAATCTTTCTATCATTGATTTGTATCCAACCGTTTTCACACAGCGGTTTATCGTATTGGCTGATTTGATAGCCTTTCGGTAAATCGGGATAGAAATAATTTTTTCTATCAAATTTACTTTCTGCAGGAACCGTACAGTGAAGCGCGAGTCCTAATTTGATACACCATTCAATTGCTTTTTTGTTTGGAACAGGAAGAGCTCCGGGAAGACCCAAGCACACCGGACATGTTTGTGTGTTTGGTTCTTTTCCAAAATGATCAGCAGGACACCCGCAAAACATTTTCGAATTTGTTTTAAGTTCTACATGCACTTCAAGGCCGATCACTGGTTCGTAGATTTTTTTCATAATTATTTTATATTTGGTATATGTGTATACCACTCATGTATTTTTTCGTACTCACCAGCAAGTGAGTACAGCCGCTCTTCTGAAAATTGAGGTCCGACTATTTGCATGCCTACTGGTAGTTGCTGAGTAAATCCACAGGGAACAGAGAGACCTGGTATTCCAGCTATGTTTACTGGACAAAGAAATATATCTGATAAATACATCGCTAATGGATCTGAAGCTTTTTCCCCTATTTTAAACGGAATTGTTGGCGACGAAGGCATAATCATCACATCAACTTCTTTAAACGCATTCTCAAAATCTTTTTTAATACATGTTCGAACTTGGGCAGCCTTTTTATAAAACGCCTCATAATAGCCTACACTTAGTGCATAGGTACCAAGCATAATTCTTCTTTTGGCTTCAGCGCCAAATTGATTACGCATGTGACCAAATCGTATCCCATCGTACCGTGACAAGTTAGAACTGATTTCTGAAGGAACCAGGATGTAATAACACGCCATTGCGTATGATGTGTGTGGTAAAGATATCTCCTTAAATTGAACTCCGAGAGATTCTAAGTCCTTCATTGCCGTTTGTGTAACTTCTTGAATTTCTTTCTGCATACCCTGTAGATCAAAATATTCTTTTGGAATTCCAATGCGAAGCCCTTTGATATCTTTTTCTAGTAATTTTGTATACGGTGGCACTGGTACATCGACAGACGTGGCGTCTTTCGGATCACATCCAGCAGTGATTTCATATAATAACGCGTTATCGTACACTGTTTTTGTCATATGCCCAATTGTGTCAAAAGATGAGGCCATGGAAATAATGCCATATCGTGATACACGACCGTATGTGGGCTTCATACCAACCAAATTACAATATGCTGCTGGAAGACGGATGGAGCTTCCTGTGTCTGTCCCGGTACCAGCAAGACTCATTCCAGTTGCAACAGCTACTGCTGATCCTGAACTTGATCCTCCTGGAACACGCGTTACATCATACGGGTTACGTGTTGCTTCATAATCTGTATTTTCACCTGATGATCCATGTCCCCAGGCATCTTCATTAGTTTTTCCAATAATAATTGCCCCAGCTTCTTTTAATTTCGTGACAACTGTAGCATCAAAAGTTGGCATATAGTTATTGATGATTTTAGATCCAGCGGTAGTTCGCAGATTGTTAGTTGTGTATAAATCCTTTAAGGCGATAGGGATACCTAATAGAGGTTTCGTTATATCCTGCTTTAATAATTCATCTGCCTCCTGAGCGTTTTGTAATGCAGTTTTCTCATCAACTGTTAAAAATACGTGAAGAGTTGCATCATGACGCTTAATTTGATCTAAACATCCTTGTACCAATTCCTTTGATGAATATTCCTTTTTCTTCAAGGATTGTATCGCGCCTTTAATTGTTAATTTTGTTACATCCATATTCGCTAGAAAATAGATTTCACTTTAAAAAATCCTTTATACTCCCCTGGAGCATTTTTGAGTGCCTCTTCTTGCGAAAGTCCAGGTGTAATAATGTCTTCACGGAATACATTAACAAGACCAGTCACCTGGGCAGTTGGTTCAATGTCTTTTGTTTCTACTTCAGCCAGTTGTTGCACATAGGTTAGAACCGATGACAGTTGATTTGAAAATAAATTCTCCTCTGCAATAGTGAGAGGTAAATTAGCTAATTTTGCCGTATGAGAAACATCTATTGTAATTTTTTTCGATTGCATACTATAGTCATTCTACCGTAAAATAATTGTATGCGCCAATACCAAGTTATGTATGAAACAATGATTGATGAAAACAAAAAATTGTTTGATGAGTTTTTCCGTATGCACGAAGAATATGTAAAGAATCCAAACATCGTGCAGGAAAAATTCAATTTTGTAGGAAGACAAATTCAGGATGTGATTCATGATTATGAACGAAGACTGTGCGGCAAAACAGAAGGTGGACAATATAGTAAATTCTCAACAAAATTGTCAGAGAAATTCTGGGAGATTATCCGGAAAGATTTTCCAAAGATTGATTATATCGGCGTAGTATAACTTCATGCGCTTGCCATTCAAAGGTATCATCTAACTGTTTTAGTTTTATTTTTTTGTGATATTTCACTTCAAGCGTTTTTGCAATGATCCAATCAGCCATATGCGGATTCTTGGATAAAAATGGACCATGGGAATACGTCGCAATGCAATTTTTATAGACTACTCCTTCGGTACCATCTTCTCCGTTATTTCCATTGCCTATGATCACTTTTCCAAACGGTTTAGCGCTTGTTCCTAGATATGTCCGCCCTCCGTGATTTTCGAATCCGACAATAGTTTTTCTTTTTAGTAAATCAGTTTCAACAATCATATTTCCTATACATCTTGGTCCATTGACACCTTTGTATCGTGTGTCAATATCAAGGATATGTAAACCTTCCATAATAACGCCATTTCCAGGTATAAATGTGTGACCTAATAATTGTGGCGCACCACAGACAAATAGTCCCGGTGTTCCCTTATCTATCATTTCTTTCATACCTGGACCAATACGCTTTCGTAAATCGGAAATAAGAAGTGATTGTTGCCGATCTTGTGCACCGCCGCCGAAGAACAAGTTGATAGTTGATATATCTAAGATCTTAGTAGAAAAATCTATCGGAATAATTTTGCAGTCAATACCCCGCCATTCACAACGTTTTTTAAGAATAAGAATATTTCCACGATCTCCATATGTTGACATAAGTTCAGGATATAACCAACCGATGATAATTGAATTTTTCATAATATTTTCTTTCCGGTAAGTAGTTTCCTGACCTCAAGCATGGCTGAATACGTTGCGAGAATCCATAATGTTTCGTTTTTTTGAACTTTTGATAAAGCAATGTCAAGCGCTAGAACGAATTTATCAGAAACAGTTATACGATGAATGTCGTCAATCGCATATTTTATTCTGATAGCCATGTCATACATTCTATCGCCAGAGATAATTATTTCTCTTTTTTGGGCGTTAAGAAGTTCAAAATCAACATCCCAAATCCAACTCACATCTGTTCCATCAGGAATTCTGTCATTAAGAAGAAGAAGTGTTGGACCTTTATTTTTTGATTGTATATATGTTTGTAAAGATTCATTAAATCCGGTTGGATTTTTTGATAACACGATACGAACGTTCCTCCCGCGAACAGTCATGTGCTCCATACGACCAAATGCAGGAATAAAACTCGCAAGTATTTCTTTAATACTTGCTTGATCAATTTTAAAAATTTCTCCTACGGCTGCAGCTGTTATAGCGTTATAGTGATTATAAATTCCCTCAAGTGATGACTGATAATTTTTCATGGAAAGTGTCACATCAGGATGAGTAAATCCGCATGACCCGCACGCCCATTTACCCAAATGAGAATAATACACTCCACCATAGGTAAGTCTGGTTCCGCATTTTGGACAATGAATCGTATCCGTTGCATGTTGCATTACCTTTCGATAAAGCGATGAATTTTCAAGACCAATGTATAACTTTCTTGCTTTTAGATCTTCACAAATAGCTGTTATGAGCGGATCATCAGCATTTGCAACAACTGAAGTCTTATCTGTGAGTTGACTTAAAGCTTCTTTCCACTTGCGTGCGATGCTGTCAACTTCACCATATCTATCTAATTGATCCCTGAATAAATTAAGCAGTACTATTATCGAAGGTTGAATATGCCCAAGCACGATCGGAAATACATTTTCATCTACTTCAAACACACCCCAATCCTTCTTTGATGAAATGAGCAATGAAGAAACAATTCCATTAAGTAAATTTGCTCCGGTAGCATTGTGAACGACACGAAGACCTTGATATTCAAGAATTTTTTTGATCATCAAGGAAGTTGTCGTTTTCCCATTTGTACCAACAACAAGGATAATTCCCTTAAGTCTTGATGAGAGATGTTTGAGGATATTTGGATATATACGAAGAGCAATTTCACCAGCCCATGTTCCTCCGGCACCCGTATGCAACACAATGCTAACCAAAGAAATTATCCGTCCAACAAAAACAGCGAAAAAATATCTCATTAGAATTGCACTTTTACGGCTTCCCGATCAGCGCCTTCTGTTTTAAAGAATGGTTTTTCTTTAAATCCAAGCATTCCTGCAAGAATTGTGTTTGGAAATACACGAACTTTTACGTTAAAGTCCGTTACTGTTGAATTATAAAATTGCCGTGAATACGCAATTTTATCTTCCGTATCGCTCAGTTGATTTTGTAGTTGTACGAAATTCTCATTTGCTTTGAGCTGTGGATAGTTTTCAGCAACGGCAAAAAGAGATTTTAGCGCAGTGGACAACCCATCACTTGCTTTAGCCATTGCTCCTGGCGTTTCTGCTTTCATCATGGCTGACCGTGCTTTTGTTACATTTTCAAACACTGATTTTTCGTGCTTTGCATATCCTTTAACTGACGCGACTATGTTTGGGATAAGATCAACGCGTCTTTTCAGTTGCACATCGATCTGACTCCAAGCCTCATCAATTTGTGTGGACATCGTGATAAGAGAGTTATATAAACCCCAAATAAAAAGAATTATGAGTGCAATTGCACCAAGAACATAAAATATCATATTTTTTCCCTCCTTTGTGGCATAAGCCACTGCTTAATTTTATTATACGACAGAGTGTTCATAATGTCATCTTTTGTTGCCCATCCTCGCCTGGCAACGGATACACCGTATTGCATGAGATGCATATTGTCTTTGGAATGTGCATCCGAATTAATAACGAGAGGTACATGATGTTGCACAGCCGTATATACGAGCGCATCCGGTAAATCCAAACGATACGGATGTGAATTTATTTCCAAAGCAATATTTTGTTGTTTGCAAACAGGAAAAATCTCATCCCAATCCAGTTCATATCCTTCACGCTTGGTCAATAATCTTCCTGTCGGGTGACCGAATATCCGGACTTTAGGATGGGCGTGTAATGCTTTAATGACCCGATTTGTCATTTCCTTTTTATCTAAGTGAAAACTTGAATGAATGGATATAATCGCAGCGTTTATGTATTCAAAAGCACCACTTGGTAACGCCAGTTCGCCATTTGGTTGAATATCAATTTCTAACATTATAAATAATCGAATACTTTTATTGTTCTTTTTACTCCATGAACTATATTGTTGTTCATAATATTCCTTCCGTCTTTTCATGATGCTAATAATCTTTTCTTCTGAATGATT
>Ga0208375_1000582_pt1 | contig 51698 bp, 65 predicted proteins | sample RifOxyD1_FD_184038 | JGI IMG/M metagenome (GOLD analysis project Ga0208375, IMG submission 184038) | Soil microbial communities from Rifle, Colorado - Rifle Oxygen_injection D1 (SPAdes) | ecosystem: Environmental > Terrestrial > Deep subsurface > Rock core/Sediment | place: Rifle, Colorado... | reverse complement strand
CCTCGCCCTAAAGGACGAGGTATCCAATAACAAAAAAATGTCAAAAAGACCAAGAACCTTGGGACTGAGAAATGTAGTGTTCAATAGTTTCACTAGTTACATTTCCAACAGACCTGAAAAATTTTCCGGGACTCCAAAAGTGTCCTTTTCTAAAGTGTCTTCTCAACCAAGGATGCTGCTTAAGAATTTTATAAGCAGAGTATCCTTTGAAAAGTTGAAGAGCTTTAGAAACACTCATAGTTCTGGGAACTTCAACAAACAAATGGATATGATCTGGCTGAACAGAGAGTTCATAAATTTCAAATCCGTGTTTGTCAGCAACTTCTCTCAAAACTTCTTCACAGAGAATTCTAAGTTTCAAAAACTTAAATGGATCTCTGGCATACTTAGGCTTCCACACAAAGTGGAAGGCATTCTGTCCTGCAGCATGTCTAAATTTTTGTATGTTCATTTTTTTATCTCCTACGCAAATTTTTTAAAGAAAGCCCACTCTACTTTAAACAAGGTTGTTGAGTGCACCAACTTCGTTGCGCACTTTTTATATTCTTTCAGAAACTTAAAAAACAATAGGAGGTACAGCTCTCCATATGCTAAAGCATATGGTATCTGATAATGTAATGAATAATATTTACAGAAGACAAGGGAAAGTTAATGAACCTTTTGAGGAATTGCTTTCTCCGGAAGGGATACCTTCTTCAGTTTTGATTAGTGGACCATCTGAATTGCCTTATCATTCAGATATAGATGAAATAAGAAAAGAATTAGGCATTTATATTTTTCAAAGTGAGCCTCTACAACCAGTACAACAAGTACATGCCATGGGAAGAAGAATGTTTACTCCTTTTAATGGAAGATGGAAAGAAGGTGATCTTGGCACATTAAAGTTAGATTTGGGCTCAGTAAGAGAAGGGGAAAGAAGGATAGAACAGTTAGTAGAAGAGCGTGTGAAATTAGCTTAAGAAATAACTTTTCTAAAAACTAAATAATACTCTGATATTCCTTATCAGAAAATATTAGATGGTCTAAAACTTTTAAATTTATTAAGTTTCCAGATTATCTTAAGAAATTAAAACAGAAAAGTTTATAAGTAAGCTCTACCTTACTGTAAGTTAAAACTTACAAGGAGGTTAAAAAATGATAGAAGTTGTAAATTTATCAAGCAAGGGGCAGTTAGTAATTCCAAAGAATATGAGAGAAGAAATGAGATTAAACCAGAAAGATAAGTTTGTTTTGGTTAATGACAAAGATACAATAATTATGAAAAGGCTGCAGGAAGAAGAGATCAAATTCAGGATGAACTCTTTGATGAAAGAATTAACTAAAGAATTTAATGAAAAGGGAATTACAAAAGAAGATTTAAGAAAAGAGATAAAATCTGTAAGGAAAGCAGGATGATTAGGATTGTAGCAGATACAAGCACATTAATTTCCGCTGTTGGATGGGAAGGCAAGCCTCAGGAGATAATGAATAAATGTTTAGATAAGAAACTTAAGCTTGTCTCAAGCCCTGAAATTTTGGGAGAAATTAGAGAAGTTTTCATGGGAAGAACAGTTAATAAAAGCAAAAGGAGGCAATACAGATGGAATTGCAGCCATAACTGGTGCTTTCTTAGGGGCTTATTTAGGCGTTGATAAGATTCCTAAAAAGTTCATGAAAATTGAAAATAAAAAGAAGTTAATTAAATTAGGGAAAGAGATTGTAAATAACTAGGAAATAATTATTTAATTTTAACAATCTTAAACTACTCAGGATATATCTAAACTAAATTTCAAACGTTAAGATTATAAATTGCACTTTCTTTTAATTTTCTATGAATTTAGATAAACAATTATGTAATCTACCTTTGATTGGGAATGCAATAGAAAGACTATATTCCTATTTTAAAAAACACATATTTTTTACTGATTTAATTCATATTTTTCTTGGACTAGGAATAGGGCTTATTATTTCAGATAAATTTCTTAATTTAGGTATTATATTTTTAGTTATTGCAATTTTAGGCCATGTATATGCTTATGTTAAAGGAGGTAAAAATGGTGCATAAACTTGAAGGAAATAAATTAATAATAGAATTAAATATGGAAAGCAAGGAATTGTCTAAATCTGGGAAAACAATAATGCTGGCAACTTCGGGAGGATTTCAATGGGAAGGAGATATTGGGATATCTTATAATATTGTGAAGAAGAAATAAATATGAGAAAGACTAATCTAAAATATCGAGAGAACATTAAAGCGGGATAACACATTTCCAAATTTTTCAGTAACGCTTATTAATTAATCTCTTTCTAAAAATAGAATGGATAAACTAAGATTTGGAACAGCAGGCATACCAACTTGTACCAAAGGGGATACAATTCAGGGAATAAAAGATGTTAATTCTTTAAAACTAGGTTCTTTCGAATTAGAATTTGTAAGAAGCATTAATATTAGCGAAGAAAAAGCTCCAGAAATAAAAAAAGCAGCCAAAGATAATAATATAGTTCTAACCTGCCATGCCCCTTATTTCATTAATTTAAATTCTACAGATCCAAAAATATTTCATGCAAGCATAGGAAGAATAGTAAAATCAGCAAACATAACTTCTTTATGCGGTGGTTATTCAATTTGTTTTCACGCAGGTTTCTATCAAAAGCAAGATCCAAAAAAAGTTTATGAAAATATAAAAACAGGGTTTAAAAAAATCTTAGATGAAGTAAAAGAATTCGATAAAAACATCTGGATAAGACCTGAAATATCAGGAAAAATTGCTCAATTCGGGGATTTAAATGAATTAATTAAATTAAGTAAGGATTTTGACCAAGTATTGCCATGTATAGATTTCTCGCACTTATTCGCTAGAACCGTAGGAAAAAATAATACTTTAGAAGAATTCAACTCAATTTTAGAACAAGTGAAAAAAATAGGAAAAGACTCAATAAAGAATATGCATATTCACGTCTCAGGAATTGAATACGGAGACAAGGGAGAAAAGCATCATTTGATTTTAGAAGAATCTAAATTTAATTACAAAGATTTAATGAAAGCTTTAAAAGAATTCAAAGTAAAAGGCTACTTAACTTGCGAATCCCCAAATATAGAAAAAGATGCTATATTAATGAAAAATTATTATGAAAAAATTTAAGCTTCTCTTTCATAAGGTTCAATTTCTCTTGAACTTCTTCTGTATCTATCTCTTAGTCTGACTAGTCCATAAATCCCAATCGGTAGAGAACAAACAGCAGCACTGCCGCCAAAAACCATTCCGGCTTTCTTTAAAGAATCTTTGCTCATCCCTATTTCTTCCAAGCTGTCATTAATAGCATGATAACCAATAAAAGAGTAAGCAGCAGTATTAAAAGCAATCATTCCAACAGTAAAATAAAATTTAGTTTTATGAATGACTTTATCCGATGTCCTAAAAGCACAATCAGCAACCCTATTCCTAACTCTTGATACTCTATTGCCTAAATCCGTCGCAGTCATAGATAATCTTTCAATCAAACTGCTATCTCTCTCAAATATTCTTAGTCTAACCATTTTTTCTTATCTTAGCCACAAAAAACCCTTCGGTATCATTATCCTGCGGCCAAATTCTTAAACATTTTTTAATTTCACTATTAAAAGCTTTTCCTTCAAAATCTAAAACAACATCGCTAGTTTTCAAACCATCAATTTTAATTTTTTCTAAATAAGCATCATCAAAATTTTCCAATAAAGAGTTAACAACGTTTTCATTTTCTTCAGGCTCTAAACTGCAGGTGGAATATACCATAGTTCCATCTTTTTTTAGCAATTTAAACGCATTAAATATTAATTTTTTCTGGTCATAGCTTAATTTTTTTATCATTCCCGTATTATATATTTGTAAAGTTTTCAAAGATTTTCTGATAGCTCCCGTTCCTGAACATGGAGCATCTAATAATATTTTATCAAATTTTCCCTTCATCCTTTCTCCATAATGCAAAGTTAAAATAGTATTAACAACACCGCATCTCTGCAAATTAATACCCAATGGCATTATTCTATTAGGTTTAACCTCATTAGCGACAATCAATCCTTCATTCTCCATCATAGCAGCCATTTGAGTGGTTTTACTTCCAGGTGCAGCAGCCATATCTAAAACAACATCATTTTTATCCGGATTTAAAATCAAAGGCGGCAGCATAGAAGCAGCTTCCTGAATGTAAAATAATCCTAAAAAATGCTCCCTTAAATTCCCGATATCCCTTCTTTCTTTTTTCTTATGCTCTATCGCAAAGCCTTTATCATAAAATTTTAATGGTTTCAAATCCCAGTCTTTTAATCTTTCTTTAACTTCTTCAACATTACTTTTCAAAGTATTGACCCTTATAGTCCTTGGCAGAGGTTTTAAGCTTATTTCTTTAAACTCATCAAAAGAGGTTAAATTACTGTATCTTTCAATAAAATCCTTCTTGAACTCAATTTTCATATCATTCTAGAGAAAATAAAAGTTTAAATATCTTTTTCAATTTTAATAGCAAATGGACATAGAATTTAAAAGAGGTTATACAGTATACAAGGACTCAAAAGACAAAGATATTATGTTTGTTACACCTCATTCAGGCCCAGCATTAGCAAGCCCTGTAACTCGAGATGATCACTCAGAAACGGTTGCTACAAGGTGCTGGGAGCTAATAGGAGGCACTTTAGTTGTTTCTAGTATGACAAGAGATAGATTATTTGGAATTGATTTTAATAGGTATATCCCAACAGTAAAAAATGCGTTAGAACATTATGAAATATTTCAGTCAGGAAATTCAAGTGAAAAACGCTACAAATATCTGAAAAAATACGCCTGGGTAGCAAAAGACGAAGCGGATTACTATAATAGATTGCAGATTTATCAGAATTTTTGGGAGGATGTCTGCAAAGGAAATGTAATTATTTTCGTTCATAAAAATTTTCCTAAAATAAAGGCAGTGCCGAGTGTAATGGATATAGTTACTTTCTCTCAAAAAGGAATTAAAAAAACCGTAATAAAAGAAGTTGTTGAAGCTATTAATGCAAAATATTTCGACTTCTTTCAAAAAATAGCAACAGATTATAGAAATGCTGTTATCAGTGAAACAAAAAGATTTGTCTTGGATACATTAAGGATTTATGAGCATTTTAATCCAAATGAGATGTCCCCGGGCAGAAGAGAAGGGATAGAAAAAGATTTAAAAAAAATAACAAAATACGCGGATACTATAGCTATTAATAGATTAAAACAAAATTTCACACCATTTAATTATCTCTCTGCTGTTGAAAACGCGGTTGAACGCTCTCCATTGCCATGTGTGACTGTTGAGGATGTTCATGACGGCTCTTTAGCATTGGGGCCTGTAAATAAACTATTCCCGCATAAAGATAAAGTAATAATTGAAGTTGAATGTAACGGCTTTTTAAATTTCTGGCATCCGCATATGGCTGCAAAAATAATTAAAGATGTAGTAGATAAAATAAATAAACAATATTAAATTATAAATTTCCCATTTTTCATTATTTCTTTTCCATCTACAATAATTGTGGTTTTTTGTATAATTACATCTAAATGTGCCTTAGAATCCCAGTCAGATCCTGTATTCTCAGGATATCCATGTCCTATAGCTATGTGTATTCCCGGAAACTTTTCATCCTGCAGCAAATTCCCTATCAATTTTTTTAATCCAATATTAGTCCCAATAGCGAATTCTCCAATCCTATCCGCATTCTCATCTTGTTTAATATATTCTTTAATTTCTTTTTCTAATTTTTTATTTTCACATTCTAATTTTATTATTCTGGAATTTTTTATCTCTAAGATTAAAGGAGTTTTTTCTATTACTTTATATTTATCAAAATAATCCCCTAAAGAGCCGTCTACTATAACTTTGCCATTGATATTTTCAACACATGTAAACACTTCTCCATCTGGTAAATTACTCCATTTAGTTTCCTTATTTGTAATATTACCATCAGCAATTAACCATTTTATCTTAGAAGAAAAAGTCGCTGTTAAATCAGTCCCTTTTTTGGTTAAAACTTTTATTGTTTTTGCTTTGGATACAATATCATAAACTTTTTTTGATAATTCCTGCACTTTCTTATAGTCTGTGCACATCCCTTCTTCCATTAATTCTTTAGTAATCCCGGGCATATGCGCCTGTCTTCCATTTTCAGTAGCTAATTTAATAATAGGTTTTCTTAAAGACTCCTTTTCTCCTTTAAATTGTTCAGCCATGTAGAAAACAGCAGTGGCATTCCTAGCCTTTTCAGCTATCTCTTTAGGAAGTTTCTTTAATGGTCTCTTTCCATAATCATCTAAGTTTAATAGCTCAACTTTTTTAGTTATTTCTTTAGATTCTTCTTCTATATATTTAGCTACAGGTTTAGTTTTCGTATCTGTCACTACTAATACAATATCTTTAGAGCTAACTTTCATACAATTTCTTACAGCTTGTCTTGCACCTTCTTTTATAGTTCCCATTTTTATAATATGCGGTGGCGGGGATTTGAACCCCGGTCAGAGCCTTGGCAAGGCCCTATATTGGTCGCATAGTGAAAATAACACATATACCCTAACCACTATACTACCACCGCAACAAATATAAAAGATTAAACTTCCCTATTTAAATATTATGTCTAAAGTCTATATTGACAAAGCGGATGTTGAGTATGGAGAAAAATCCTATGAAGCAGCTAAGAAAATTTTAACCAAAGCTAATTTCAAAGTTAAAAATAAAAAAGTATTAATTAAGCCGAATTTAGTTACCGATGATATTAGTATTTCAGGAATTACAGCAGATGTTAGTATCTGCAAAGCTATCTTAGATAAATTAGAAAACTGCGAAGTAACAATAGGAAACGATTTTGATAATTTTGAAGCTACAGGTTATAATAAATTAAAAAAAGAATACAACCTTAAAATAATCGCCTTTGATAAATTAAATGAAAAAGATATTATTTTCAAACCAGTTAAAACACCTTTTAAATTTGATAAGATTCCTTTAGCAAGACAAGTTTTAGAGGCTGATTACATAGTATCATTAGCTAAACTTAAAATTCATGCTCTCTGCCAGGTAACATTATCCCTGAAAAATATGTTTGGTTGTGTTCCAACTCGACATCATAGAATAAGAATTCATCCCTCAATAAGATCATCTTTAATGGATATATTACAGGTTAGATATCCTGATTTTGGAATTGTAGACGGTATAGTAGGAAACCAGGTGGAAGAAGTTAGATCTCATCCAATAAACTCAAATATATTATTAGCTTCCCATGACCCATTAGCCTTAGATATAATGGGAACAAGATGTATGGGGATTCATGAAGATGAAATTGAATTTCTAAAAAGAGCCAAAGAATTTTATAAGTTCAATCCTAAAAAAATAGAAGTTATAGGTGAAAAAGTGGAAAACGTCGTAAAACCGTTTAATAGAGAATACGGGTTTACAACAAAGGCAAGATATGCAGTAGAAAGATTAAGAAGTAAGATTTTGAATAGTATTTAATTAGGTCGATGGTACTGGGGATTCATCTTTTTTACTTTCAAGTATTGTCATAACTTTAAATATAAGACCTTTATCTTTAACATCAGTAACAACTGCCACTCTTGTCCCTTCATTATAACTTACTAGTCTATATATCCTACTAGGATCATGCTGTTCATCGCCATCTCTATTACCTATTTCAGCTAACCATTCATCTTGATCTATAACGTAATGGATCCCATCTAAATCTACACCACTAAATCTATATCTATCATGTCTTACATTAAATTTATCATAATGAAAGTACTCATCAAGTCCGTATCTAATATCATAATGGTCTATTCTTCTAAATGGCATTTTAATCTTTACAATAAATAATAAATTTAGCATTTTTAAACCTTTCTCTTAATTAAAAACTCTAAATTTTTCCCAAGCATTTTGCTGTCTAATATTGTAAAATTATATTTCTTAAGTAATTTTATCATCTCAAAAAAAGAGACGAAATTATAATACCTCTCTTCATTTCCAAATTTAACATAGGTTTCTTTGCTTCTGAATAAAAATTTTAACTGCATTTTGTTCCATATACTTATATATGCTTTTCCGCCAATTTTCAAAACCCTATAAATTTCTTTAACTCCTTTTTCAGGATTTTTAAGGTGGTGCAGCATAGAAAAAGATAATATATAATCAAAGCTTTCATTCTTAAAGGGCAGTTTAGTAACGTCTCCAACTTTTAGATTAACTTTCATATTTTTCTTAGAAATAAATTTTTTAGCCTCTTTAATCATATTTTCAGAAAAATCAACACCATAGCAGTCAAATTTAGAAAAAGGCAGTAAATTCCTGCAGTTCCCGCAGCCGACATCTAATATTTTTCCCGGTTCCCATACTTCACTTAACTCAACAGCAGTCTTCTCAGGTTTTTGCCTGAAATTACTCCACTTTTCAGCTATATTATTCCAAACTTTATTTTGATTTTTCATAGGATTATTCATTAAATTTTTAAACCTATATAAAACTAATTATATTATGCAGAACCTAGAAACACTAAGGAAAGAAACCGCAAAGAGATTGCACTTAAACAGAGTCCCGAAGAATATTGAATTAGGTATTTTAGATCCCAAACTAAAAATAAAAACCAAACCAACAAGAACTATTTCAGGAGTAGCACCAGTGGCAATAATGACAGAACCAGCCTCTTGTCCACATGGAAAATGCATATTTTGTCCAGGAGGCCCAAACTCTTTCTTCGGAGATATTCCTATGTCTTATACAGGAAACGAACCAGCTTCTATGAGAGCTATTAGAAATAAGTATGATCCTTACCTCCAAGTTTTTAACAGATTAGAGCATTATATTTTATTAAATCAAACCCCGGAAAAAGTGGAATTAATTATAATGGGCGGAACTTTCCCATCTTATAAAATAGATTACCAGAACAATTTCATAACTTATGCATTAAAAGCAATGAACGATTTTTCAGAACTATTTTTCAAAAACAACAAATTAGATGAAGATAAGTTTAGGGATTTCTTCGAATTTAATTTAGATTTTAAAAGTCAAGAAAGACAGGAAAAAATACATAAAAAATTATTAGAATTAAAAAATTCATCAACTTTAGAAAAAGAACAATTAAAAAATGAAACTTCTAAAATAAGATGCATAGCAATGGTAGTAGAAACTAAGCCGGATTGGTGCTTTGAAAAGCATATTAATCAAATGTTAGAACTAGGAGTAACAAGAGTAGAAATAGGAGTTCAAACCCTAAATGATGATATCTTAAAAAAAGTAAATAGGGGCCATACGTTAGAAGATTCTAAAAAAGCAATTCAGCTAGTAAAAGACTCTGGGCTAAAATGTATTATCCATATGATGCCGGGATTAATTGGTTCCACAAAAGAAGAGGACATTAATAATTTCAGGGAGATTTTTGAAAACCCAGACTACAAACCAGATGGATTAAAGATTTATCCTTGTATGGTAATGCCGGGTACACCTTTGCATATTCTTTACAAGCATAATAAATTCAAGCCCATAACAACTCAAGAAGCTGGCGAAATAATAAAAGAAGGAAAAAAGTTTTTTCCAACATGGACAAGAGTTTATAGAATTCAGAGGGACATTCCTACAAAAGTTACCATAGACGGAGTTAATATTACCAATTTCAGACAGTATATCCATCAGTTAATGGAAAAAGAAAATCTAAAATGTAATTGCATAAGATGCAAAGAGCCAAAAAATAAGAAAATATCTTGGAATAATATCAAACTAAAAAGAATTGATTATGAATCCTCAAATGGAAAAGAAGTTTTCTTGAGCTATGAAGATACAAAAAATGATATCTTATTAGGATTTTTAAGGTTAAGAATTCCATTTAATCCATTCAGAAAAGAAATTACAAAAAACTCATCAATTATAAGAGAGATTCATATTTATGGTCAGGCAGCTTTATTAGGAGAAGAAGGAAATGTTCAGCATAAAGGTTTAGGAACTGAATTGTTAAAAGAAGCGGAAAAAATAGCAAAGGAAGAATTTAAGAAAACTAAAATGTTAATTATCTCAGGCATTGGGGTAAAAGAATACTTCAAAAAATTTAATTATAAAAAAGATGGGGTTTATGTTTCTAAAAACTTATAAATAAAAAAGTTTTTAATTATCTTCACATTAATACTTTCATGCAAAAAGAACTTCTTATTCAATATTGGAGAGAAAATTATAATTTCAAAGAAAAAGAAATAGAAGCTTTTAAGGTAGTAAAAAGAGAAAACTTTGTATTAAAAGAATTAGAGTATGCGGCATATGAAGATACCCCTCTGCCAATATTAAGAGAAAAAACAATATCCCAGCCTACAACAGTAATGATAATGACTTCTGCTTTGGAATTAAAAGAAGGAGATAAAGTGTTTGAAGTTGGTACGGGTTCAGGTTATCAAACAGCTTTGCTGGCGGAACTAGTCGGTAAAAACGGAAAAGTAATCTCAACAGAAGTTATTCCTGAATTAATAGAATTCTCTAGAAAAAATCTGAAAAGATCTGAAATAAATAATATTGAAATCCATGAAATGGACGGCTCTAAAGGCATTGAAAAAGAAGCCCCATACGATAAGATTATCATAACCGCAGCCTGCAAAGACTTTCCTCATTCTTTAATAGAACAATTAAGGCCGCATGGAGTAATCGTCGCTCCTGTTGGCAATGAAGAAAACCAGATGATGGTTAAGGCAGTTAAAAAGGAAAATAATGATTTAGAATATGAATTTCTAGGACCTTTCTTATTCAGTCCTTTATATGGGGATTATGGGTTTGAAATTTAATCTTTCCTATTAAATCTTTCTCTATCTCTTCTGGTTTTTCTATCCATACTTTGTTGCCAAGCTTCACTTAAGTCAATACTCTCCCTATTAGCCATGCAAACAACAGCAAATACCAAATCACATAATTCTCCGCCTAAGTCTCTAAGCTGTTCTCCTTCTTTTGGAGGTTTTGGTCCATATACTCGATTAAGGATTCTCGCAATTTCTCCCAATTCTTCTTGCATCTGAGCTAAAATATGATGAGGCTCCCAATACTGAGGAGTAAACTGAGAAGTCCATTCAGCAGCCTGTCTTTGATATTCTTCAAATGACATATTATTTAACAATTTTTAGGATTATTTAAACATTTATGTAGTGTAAAAAATAATGGGTCTGGCAAGATTTGAACTTGCGAACTCCGCCTGTCTTAACCCTAAAGTTTGTAAGGGCAGCATTTGTTAGATAATACGATTTGTAAACATCTCATAACCAGGCTAGACCACAGACCCAACTATTAAAATTAAAGCCTATTATCCATTTATATAATTTATTATTATCCAGTTCACAATCAAAACATTTAAAAAAGAAAATATCATAAATACAACAATTCCAATATATATACTATGAAAGAGACTAAAGAATTAAAAAAAGAATCAGAATTGGAAAAGATTAAGGACGATAAGCTAGATTCTTTGAAAGATAAATTATCTAAAATTAAAACAAAAATAGATAAATTTCAGAATGGGTTATTAAAGAAATTTGATAAATATGTAGTTGGTATAGCATTATTGCCTCCGTTGAAAGATCAAAAAGATGCTTTGGATTTGTTAGTATTGGTAGATGATGGGGATTCTAAAAAGATGCCAAAACTAGAATTAAGGGACAAGTTAAATGCAATAGCAAATAATATGGCAAAAGAAATTGATAAGAATTTCAGAATTGATGTTATGTTATTAAGTGAAATGACCCAAAACTGTTATGATAATAAAACAGAATTCATGAAGGAAATAGCAATGTCCGCTTCTATTTACGATCCTAAAGATTTAATCGCAGCAGTAAAAGTAAGCGATGTCCATAAAGAGATGGTTCTGAAAAAATTTGAAAAGTACATTATAAGTTACGTAGCAGCAGGTTCTTTATTTAGAGGAGAAAAATCAAATGACATTGATGTTTATGTTATTGTTGATGATACAGATGTTAAAAAAATGTCAAGATTTGAATTAAAAGAAAAACTAAGAGCTATTATATTATCCCAGGCTTTTGAAGCAAATTCAATTACAAGAGTAAAGAAAAAATTCCATGTCCAAGTCTATATCTTAACTGATTTTTGGGAGGGAATCAAAGACGCAAATCCTGTCTTTTTCACTTTGTTAAGAGATGGAATTCCACTATATGATAGGGGGGTTTTCATGCCTTGGAAATTATTATTGGAAATGGGCAGGATTAAACCAAGCCCCGAAGCAATTGATACTTTCGTGGCATCTGGCGATAAGATGATGGAAAGGGTTAGATTCAAACTAAGAGAAATAATTGAAGCGGATATTTATTGGTCTACCTTAACTCCATCTCAGGCAGCCTTAATGATGTACGGAGTTGCTCCTCCAACACCAAAAGAAACAATAAACATTATGGAAGAGATTTTTGTTAAAAAAGAAAAATTATTGGAAAAAAGATATATCGATATTTTAACAGAAATAAGAAGATACTATAAAGATTTGGAACATGACAAAATAAAAACACTAACCGGAAAAGATATTGATAAACTTTTAAAAAATGCCAATGATTACCTAAAAAGAATTAAAAAATTATTTGCCCAGATTGAAGAAAGAAAAAATGAAGAAAATATGAATGAAATATATGATACTGTAACAAATTTAGTCAAAGATGTTCTAAAAGAAAATGAAATAGACAATAAAAATTTGGAATTGGGATTAAGAAAATTAAAAGATAAAAATGAAATCTCTCCAAAGATGTTAGCTACATTTAAAGATGTAGAAAAAGCTAAGAAAGAAAGAGAAAAAATATCAAAGCCCGAATTTAATAAAATAAGAAAAGACTCAAGATTATTAATAAATCAGTTAATGGATCATCTTCAAAGAAAAAGATTTAGAGAATTAGATAAAGTAACATTAAGGATTAAATCAAATGATAAATATTCAGAAATTATAATTTTAGAAGATAATGCCTTTATCATAGACGATATAAAAAGAAGAGACATAGTTGGTTTAGCAAAAATAAACAAAGACGGTTCTCTAGGGGAAGTTAATAAGAGTTCTGCTAAAGAATTGGAAGAAAATTTAGACAAGAAAAAGATAGAAAAAAATGTTTTTGTAAAAGAAGCTTTATTTAAATCCTTAAAAGAATTATTTGGAAAAGATATGGAAATTTTAATTGGTTATTAAACAAGTTGATCCACTAAATGACCCTTTGCAGTCCATACAGTCGCACTATAAATCCTACCATTATTCCTATAAAGAACAACTTCTACATGTCCCAAACTTCCACTCTTAGTCGGCTGGTTTACAGCTTCTTCAGCTCCTAATTCCTCATCACTAACAACAAGTCGGTCACTTTCACCTTCTCTGACAATTCTATCTATAGTTTGAGAATAATTAGCTGCCTGAACATTTGTCCTTGGTCCTTCATAACTTCTAGTTCCTAATATTATTGTATCAGACATATGAATTATAAAGAAAAATAACTATTTAAATTTTGTCTTAGAAAACCTTTTAAATACAAAATTCACTCATTTTCCTAAAATGGAAGCTATTATTGTTAATTTCAGGAGAGGAAGAACAACTCAAAACACTAGACATTTGGTATTAAAGATAGAAGGAATTAATTCTATTAAAGATACTAAAAGTTTATTAAAAAAACAAGTAATCTGGAAATCTCCTTCAGGAAAAGAATTAAAGGGAATAGTCAGTGCTAGTCATGGCAATAGCGGTTGTGTAAGGGCAATTTTCGAGAGAGGCCTGCCAGGTCAAAGTTTAGGTCAAAAAGTAGTTTTAAAATAAAATGGCAACATTAAGAAAATTCAAATGTTATAGGGTCGTAAAAAGAGCTTATACAAGAAAAAGTAAATATAAGAGAAAGTCTTACATAAAAGGTATTCCTGTATCCAAGGTAGTTAGGTTTGTGATGGGCAACCCAAAGAAAAAATATTCTTATGAAGTTAGTATGAAAGCCCCCTTCCCTGTTCAAATTAGGCATAATGCTTTGGAATCCGCAAGATTAACAAGTAATAGAAGATTAGAAAAAGAAGCTGGAAAATCAGAATATTTCTTTAAACTCAGAACCTATCCTCACCATGTATTAAGAGAAAATAAAATGATTGTTGGTGCAGGGGCAGATAGAATGCAGACTGGTATGAAGCAGTCTTTTGGAAAAGTAGTTGGTATAGCTGCTCAATTAAAGAGAGGTCAAAAAATCTTTACAGTTTATGTTAACAAAGATAAAATAGAAGCAGCTAAAAGAGCATTAGAATCAGCTTCAAAAAGGCTTCCTTTCAAAGGTTTAATAGCCATAGAAGAAAGAGAACCTAGTGAAGTTTCTTAAATCTAAACATTTATAAATTTCTAAATATCTTTTCTAGTATAGAGGTGATTAAGTGACTGATAATATAGCTTGGTTTAGAGAGTTATCAAATAAAGATGTAGCTATTGCAGGTGGAAAAGGAGCTAGTTTAGGAGAAATGTACAACTCTGGTTTCCCAATACCGCCGGGATTTGCAGTCACAGCCCAAGCTTTTGGAGATTTCTTAATTGCAACAGGATTAAAAGATAAAATAAAAGAAATTTTAGATAAAACAGATATTAATAATACTAGAAAATTAACAGAAGATGCTAATAAAATTCAAGAATTAATTCTAAAAGAAAAAATGTCTTCAGAATTAGTGAAAGATATTATGGAGTCTTATGATCATTTAAACGTAAATGAAGAAAGAATAAAAAAATCTAAAGACCCATTAGAAGTTACTCAATCTGATAAAACTAAGCCATTTGTGGCAGTTAGAAGTTCTGCAACTGCTGAGGATCTTCCCGAGTTTTCTTTTGCGGGGCAGCAGGAAACTTTTCTAAATATAAGAGGTAATGAAAATTTAGTAAAAGCGGTAAAAAAATGCTGGGCTTCTTTATACACTCCAAGAGCTATCTTTTATAGGGTAAGGAACCATTTCCCTCATGAAAAGGTTTTAATCTCAGTAATAGTCCAAAAAATGATCAACTCCGCCTATGCGGGGGTTATGTTTTCAGTTAATCCGGCAACAAACAATAAAGATGAGATAATGATTGAAGCATCCTACGGATTAGGCGAGTTTGTAGTTGGAGGAAAAGTAACAGCAGATTCTTACATTCTAGATAAAGACACCTTAGAAATTAAATCTAAAAAAATAGCTAAGAAAAAAATAGCTTTATACAGGGATGAAAAAACAGGGGAAAATTATACTAAAAAAATTTCAGAACAAGATCAGCAAAAAGAAGTTTTAACTAGAAGTGAAATTAGAGAATTGGCAGAATTAGCTAAAAAATCAGAAGAGCATTACAAAAAGCCTCAGGATATGGAATTTGCAGTTGAAAATCATAAAGTTTACATTGTTCAATCTAGACCCGTAACAACACTAAGAGAAGCAGTTAAAGACGCAGGATTAAAAGGAGAAATCTTAGTTGAAGGTTTAGCCGCGTCTCCCGGAATCGGAGTTGGAGAAGTAAAAATAGTTACTGAAAAAAATATGTTTGATTTCAAAGAAGGGCAAATTTTAGTTACAACAATGACAAATCCTACCATGGTTCCAATAATGCAGAAAGCTGCCGCTATAGTTACTGATGAAGGTTCTATAACATCTCATGCCGCTATAGTAGGAAGAGAATTAGGTAAACCAGTAATAGTTGGAACAGAAACAGCAACTCAAGTTTTGAAAAATGGATTAATTGTAACCGTAGATGGAGTTTCAGGAAAAGTTTTCAAGGGAGAAATTTCAGGAGCAAAAAAAGAAGTTAAATTAGATACAGGTGCCGGAATAGAAACTAAAACTAAAATCTACATGAACTTAGGAGAGCCAAATTTAATTGATAAATATAAAACTCTTAATTTTGACGGTATTGGTTTAATGCGTATGGAATTTATTATAGCGGGAATTGGAAAGCATCCATTGTATTTAATTCAAAAAGGACAGGAAAGAATTTATGTTGAAGGGATAAAAAGTGGCATAGAAAGAGTAGCTAAGATAATTAATCCTAAACCTATAATTGTTAGATTTTCAGATTTTAAAACAAATGAATATCGCGATTTAGAAGGGGGAGATAAATTTGAGCCTAAAGAAGATAATCCTATGATAGGTTGGCGCGGTGTTTCCAGATATATTTCAAAAGAATTCAGACCAGCATTTAAACTGGAATGTGAAGCAATAAAAGAAATAAGAAACGATTATAAAAATGTTCATGTTATGCTTCCATTTGTCAGAAATATTAATGAAGTTAAAGAGTGTTTAGATATAATGAAAGAATGCGGCTTAGAAAAAAATAAAGAATTCCAAATATGGTTAATGGCTGAAGTTCCTTCTATCTCCATAATCCCTGAAGATTTTGCATCTTTAGATATCAATGGCGCATCTATCGGATCTAATGACTTAACCCAATTGATTTTAGGTGTAGATAGAGATTCTGAATTATTAGGTAAAATGGGTTACTTTGATGAAAGAAACAAAGCAGTCCTGAAAGCTATTGAAAATATAATTAACGGCTTTAAGTCAAAGGGCAAAACCGTAAGTATCTGTGGCCAGGCTCCAAGTGTATATCCTGAAATAACAGAATTCTTGGTAAAAAAAGGAATCACTTCTATTTCAGTAAATCCAGATACAATTGGAAAAACAAGAAAAATAGTCGCAGAAGTGGAAAAGAAATTAAATGGAAAAGATTAATAAAGTCTGTTTCTTAACAATATTATATGCCAAAAGAGTCGGATTGGGATCAAATAATTAGGGTTGTGATTTATCTGCTTATAATTTATCTTATTGCTAAAATCTTTAATTTAATATGAATATTTTAAAGAAAATAATTAAAAATGTAATAGAAGGATTAATATTTCTACTAGTAACAATATTCCTATTTAATGAAATCTCTCAAACGTTGCAGATATTAGGTTTATTTACGATAGAACAAATTAAAAATATAGGGTCCATCTCAATATTACTAGCTTTAGACAATTTACTTTCAAAACGATTTTTAGGACTAAAATTATTCAATTAGAAGATTCATATTCCTTAAATTTTGTCTTTTTAAACTTCAAATATTACTTCTCCAACCATTATGTAACTATTATAGAGTAGTGTAAAATCGTAAGATTTATATAGTGGAAATATAACTAAATTATGATAAAAATAAAATGACACAAGAATTTACAATCACAAAAAAAGTAGCAAAGCAAGGTAGTAATAATATTATTATTTTACCTAAAATTCTACAAAGCAGAATAAAACCAAACTCTTTAGTAGAAATAAAAATAAGATTATTGGAGGACAATTAAAATGACAATATCAAGTTATTCAGTTCAAAATGCAAGACCTAGAGAGGTTTATAGAGTCACTTCTCAGATTGCACAAGAAAGATTAGACGAAATTGCTAGAAGAAGTGGGAGAACCGATGAAGGAAAATTGCCTCAAAGAACGAGAATTAGGGCAGCAGAAGAGGTATTAAACAGCATAGATTTTTATGTCTAAGGAGGAAAATAAAATGTCAGAACAAATAGGATTTCACAAAGGAAGTTTAACAACTTTAGCTAAAGAAAGAGAAGAATTAATCAGATTAGTAAAAGTAACAGAGCAATTAATGCAGGCTCATATTAAAGCATTAAAAGACTTAGGCGTGGATTTAGAAGCTGAAGCTAAAAAAGCTCAGGAACAAGCTAAAAAACCTAAAAAATCTGGTTTAGATGGAAGGGTAGCTTAAACCAAAATCTTTTTAAATGGTTAATTACCTAAGAGTAGTATAAAAATGGCAGAAGAAACAGATCATAAAGGGAATACAGAATTATTAGCAAGATCTCAAAATGTTGATTTAGTATATAGAGAATATAGAAGAAACCTCAGTCGAGAAGAAGGAGACTTAGTTGAACCTTTAGAAACATTAGAATCTTTAGTTAGTGATGGAGATAATATTACCGAAGGTTCTTTTATGACTGCAACACCTCAAGCTATAGAATTTGCCGTTAATGGTTATCAAGACAGAAATAAAAAATCAAGAGAAAAAGCTGTTAAAGAATCTGGATCTTATATCGCAGAGAGTTATATCTCCCAATTAGAAGAAATTTTAGGCAAAGTAGTTGAAAAAATTAGTTCCCAAAAAGGTTTTAACGAACTTTCTCCAGAAGATCAAGCTAAAGTAATAGAACCACAATTATATATACAAATTGCTGGTGGTTTAATGGAATTAGATTCTAGTGAAAAAGCGTTAGATGATTATGAAAAAGCGTTAAGAAGGTTAAGTAAAGTTGATAATGAAGACCAAAAAAGAGATGCAACAATGGATTACCTTCAAGCAAGAGGATTAAGTCATATGAAGTATGTTGTTGACCATAGGGAAGCTCCACAAAGAGCAGTTTCTAGATTAAATAGGTTGCTAGCAAAGAAATTAATTACTAAGGACGATGAAGGGAATTATTCCATTAGTAGAGATGCATTCATAAAATTATATGGAACAGAAGAAAATTATAAAAAGATTGCCTTGGCTTTAAAAGCAGCTGAAGCACAATCCAAATATAGAAAAGTAGCTTAATTCTAAAATGTCAGAAATAAGTGATATGGAATTTGTACTGGCTCTAGGATATCATATTAAAAATCCCTGCGGTCCAGATATGAAGATAAATTATTTAAGGGAAGCAAGGAGAGCAATTGATACTTATTTAACAGACCAAAATGCAATTTTATTTCTAGAAACTTGTGTAGAAGCTTATTCGAACTAAGTTAATTTCTTAACATGTCTTCTCATTTCTTCAACGAAATCTTCAGTTTTGTTTCTTAACTCATCTACTTGTTTGCCGTGTATTAATTTTACATTTCCATGAGTTATTCCATGGGCAAGAGAATACATCTCTTTAAAATAATCTCTAAATTTTCTATTCATATTTTTCCCAAAAACTTTCTCCAGCATATCATAAACATGCTCAGGACTTGGAGGAGTATGACCTGCAGCCATTAAAGCAGCATGAGCGGAATCAACCATTGCCCAGTATAATCCTTCAACAGCGCCTAAAACTGCAAATCTGCTTCTATTCAAATGCATTGGAGCTCTCTGCATAGCAATAAAAATAGCTTCAGGAGTGGGTTTTATTTTTCCTCTTCTTAATAATATTTTTAAAGGTGAGAAAAATCCACCATGGTCAATTAAAGGCTGTCCGGATCTTAAAATATTTATTATTACAGGATCTCCCTCTCTTAGTTCTTTCCAAAAAGCAGTTAATGTAACTGTATTAATATGCAATTCTCTTTTATATTTCTGTTGTGCAACTAAATTAGCCAATCCTTCTCTATACCATGCAATTAATTCTTCATCCCACATAACAGTGCAGTCATCAACAATAATAACAATATCCAAATCGCTTTTCTTAGTGGCAGAGCCTTTGGCAACGCTGCCGAATAAAGCTATAGACTTAATTACATCATGAAATTTATTATAAACTTTTATAGCAAAATCATAAGCGATATCATAATCTGTTTCTAAACTCTTTTTTACCATCATAACCTCTTAATTATATATATTATATTAATCTTATGTTTCCTCATCAATTAATTTTCCCTGTCCGCCTGAAGCAAATCTTCCTTTATCTCCTCCACCACTGCCGCTTCCGCCTAACGTTGCAGGTAATTGACTAAATCCAGGAGCACCATATAAATCAAAATATTTTTGAGGCAATAATTCTCCATAACCTCCAAAATAACTCCCAAATGTATCCCATGATTGCTGCCAATAGGGTGCAGCTCCGTCAGAATATAAAGGGCTTCCTAAATAGGATAATGCATACAAATGAGGGGCTTCCTTATAATTAGCAACAAATTCTCCAGCTTCAACTATTCCTCTCACTTTCTTAAAATCCTCCTCGCTAGCTTTTCCAGCATGGAATTTTTCAATAGCTTTTAACTGTTCTTTAATATTAACTTCTCCCAAACCTGGAGGTAAATGGCTATCTTCAAAACCAAAATTATCAGTTAAGTGTAAATGTTTAACATAAGGAGCAATTTTCTCAGCTTCTTTTCTAATATCTTCATCACTATAGCCGCTTTTTCTTAACATATAAATATGTCCGACATCCCAAGTTGCCCCAAGGATTTTCTCAGCCATTTTCTCAGCCTCTTTCTTGCCCATTTTTTTATCTTTTACCAATTTCTCAGCAAATTGTTTTCGAGCATCCTCTATAGTTCCTTTTAATTCTTCAGCTCTTGACAAAGCAAATTCAGGATAAACATTCTCTAACAATAACATAGGGCTGTTTTTCCCATATTCCTTGTAAGAATTAAAAGCAGCCTCAGACAAAGATTTAGCAGTTTCATCCCTTGCAAATTCCTCAACAGGTCTCCATAATTTCGGAGCAGGCATCTCCTGGGCAGCTTGTCTTAGAATATCCGTTTGTCTTTCATAAACCCCATTAATTTCTCTCACTTTTTGATCATACTCTTGACGAAGATTCATAACTTCAGTTTCATCATTAGCTTTTTGGGCTTTATCCATTTTTTCACGCAATTTACGAATCTCCTGACTTTTGTTTATAAGTTCTTCTTTGCCTTGTTTAAATGCTCTTTTATATTTGGGATAATCTAACCGATTATATTGTTCATAGTCCTCTCCTTCTTCTCCTTCAGTATAATGATATTTCTCAAGCCTTTCATACATATCTTCAACAGCAGAACTCATATTTTGATAAAGCTCTTTTTTAAAATTAATATTATCCTTCATCTCTTCTTCAGCCATCTTAAACTTAGTTTCTTCTTTTTGATCTAAAATTCCTCTTTGTTTGTTAACTATTAAATCTTCATAACTAAGCTGGCTTAATTTTGCTTGAGTCATAGCATCTTTTTCATCCATAGCCTTCTTCCATTGTGATAATTGGAATTGTTCTTGTTGCCAGCTAGTATAATTCATATTATCCATCTGTCTTTGAGGAGTCCATGCCTCGGGTTTTTCCTCACCAAATCTTAACTTTTCTTTATATCTTGTAGGTCTTACTTCTCCAGAATGCGGATTAATCAGCATCATCTCACTTCTCTTATCTTCTACAGGCTTGCCTTTTTCATCTTTCCAAACACTATCTTCCCAATCTTTTCTCCATTTTTGAGCTGGAAAAGTGCCTGCATGAATGGTAATAGGAGTGTTTCCATCAGGGTCTAACAAATGTGCTTTCTTAACAACAGCATTTAACTGGGCAACCTTTCTTTTTCTTTCATTTGGGTCCCATCCTTGTTGTGTAAAACCCGCCAAATCCAAATCCTGAATTGGTGCGTGTAAACTAGCTTCTGACCCAGTTAATATTCCTAATCTTCTAGCTTCTTTAAAATGTTCTTCCGGAACTTGATCTAATAATCTTTGATTCATAGTTCCTAGCTCAACAGCTTTCAATCCCTGATTTAATCTGGAATTTAATTCTCCAATCTGATTAGCCACTTGAGGGGAAGTAGTTGCTCCTACCCTTCCCGCAGCAAAAGAATAATCTATTTTAGGTTTTCCATCTATTTGTTCATTGACTTCTTTTTCCCATTTCGCAAATTCTTTTTCCCACTCTTTCATACATAATCCCCTAATCTCTTTTTCTTTTTATCTCTATCTGTTCCTAACACATTATCAAAAGCAGTTCTTTCAGAAAAACTTTCTCTTTGAGTAGTAGAATAAATCTTATCTTCTCTATATTTATCAGATTCTCTGCTTCTCATTTCATATTCTCCCATTTTTTTATCAATTAATTCCTGAGTTTCAGCTGTTCCCAAATGTCCTTGCTCAGCAACTAAATTAGAACTTTTTAATTTTTGAACAGCACTGCCCACAGCATAATCTCTTCCTCCAGTTCTTAAACCATAATCTGCTTCTTCTCCTCTTCCAACAATTAAATCCGGTCTTACTCCTCTGATAGTTGTAGTTCTCTCCTCAAAACTTTCATCAATTTCAGGAACCTCAGCAGTTAATTTAGGCTCTCTTCTCTCAATATGAACATTCCTTACAGCCCTTTCTAATTCGCTCTCTCCCCTAGTTTCTTTCTTTTCTAATAATTTTTCAACTTCTTCTTTTAGTTTCTTATCCTTAATATTTTTCAATAATTTTCTTAGAAATTTCTCAGGATCCTTTTCCTTCTTCAATTGTTCTTTAATTTCTTTAATGTCCATATAGGATAGATATATTGTATTATTTATAATGTTTACTCTGTGTACATACCATGAGCTTTCTTATAAACTAAATAAACAGTATAAGCCGCCCTTGCAGCCTCCCCGGCAGCACCCTTCCTTCCGCCGGCATCAGTTTCATCATTTTCTTTTTTAATATTAATCTTTTTTATAAAATCAGGAGCATCTTTAAAACTGCCGAATAGGGCTTCAAAAGGCCCAGGGCTTTTCTCTTTTTTTTCATCTTTCAAATCCTTTTTTAGTTTCTCAATCTCATCAATAACATGTCTTCTAAAATTTTTATCTCTAAATTTTTCATCCTTGTCAATTTTATCCACTAATCTTTGCAAAAATCCTAACCTTTCTCTGGGATCTTTAAATCCTTCATCATCGCTTTCTAAATAATCATCAACCGCATTTTCAATTTCCCTTATCATTTCCTCATTAACACCCGCTAATTCCAAACCTTCATTAAATTCATATTTCTCAATAGCCTTTTTCTCTTCTTCATTTATGGCAAATCCTCTAAATTGAATATCTGCCTTGCCCCCTTGAACATAATGAACACCTCCGCTTTGTCTGGCTGTATGCGGAATTGTCCTGAAATCAAAAGCGACCTCCATAGCAGAAAAATATTTTTTATTTTTAGATGATTTAGTCCCTAGCAAAGTTGTCTGAACCTGCATAGTATTAAAAGTAGAAACCAAATCAGGACTGTTTGTAAATTCTTTCTGTAATTTATTAGCCGCCTGCAAGTAAGGCTTAGCCCATTGTGAGTATAATTTTAAGCTTTCAACCTGGGATTTTAAATAATTTCTTTCAATTTTATATCTTCTTTCCAATTCTCTTCCGCTTAATTTTTCCCAAGTTAAATAATCCGCAATTCTCGGTCCTAAAATTCTCTTAACTCTTTCATTTAAATCCATTCCTCCTTTATCTACAGGTTTGGCAACTTGCTCAACAGTATCAGCAGCCATAAAAGCATCTCTTAAAGTAACAAACTGCAGTTGCTGGGCCAGCATATTGATGCTCCCTCTCCCTCTTTGAATATCCACTCTGTCCATCCAAAATTGCTTCAATGCTAGTCTTGCACTTCTTTTAACCTCACTATTATCAGACTGTAAATCTTTATACAATTGCAGCCTTTGATCAAATTCTTTTAAATCATATAGAATATTTATAATAGACCTAACAACAGTATTTATAGTTCCTATTAGTTTCATAGCCCTATCCTGCATTATACTTGCCCTTGAACCCATATCCCCAAAAAATCCGCTGCCTGCACTTGCTTCAAATCTATCCATAGTTTTAGCAACCTCATATCCTACTCCCCAATAAGTATCTCTCATATAATCTAATACCCAAAAGTAAATTGGCTCTAACCCTTCTGAATAAGAATCATAAACTAATCTATACCCCGAATTATTCAATAAATCCTGAACGCCTTTCATAGAAGGACCAAAACTATAACCTTCAAGATTTTTCATACTATAGCCTCTTTTAGTCCTCCCACTCCCAGATATATCTTCTGTAGTTAATATAGTCGGTAGTAAAGCTTTCAAATGTTCACTAACTTTCTTTTTTCTATCATCATCTTTCAAATCTTTATATTTACTATTATAGAACTTCTCCAAAGCTTTCCCAACAACGCTAGTAAGTACCATTTACACCTCTTTATTTAGAATAATAATAAGTTATATCTATAAAAAGGTTTTTATAGAAGCAAATATTTATTTTAGTAAAATGGGAGTTTTTAGAAAATTGGCCTTCTGGAAAAAAAAGGAATTGCCAGATTTACCCGAAGAGCTTTCTCCATTGCAAGGTCCAACAGAATTTCCTCAATATGATGAAAGACCATTTCCTCAAGATAATTTTCAGCAGTCAAGGCGTTATACCCCCCCTCCGCAATTTGACGAACCAATCAGGCAGGATTCATCAAATTCGCAATTTCAAATTATTTCTTCAAAATTAGATGTCCTTAATGCAAAGATAGAAGTTTTAAGCGAGAGAATAAGTAATCTTGATAGAAGACTTAATGAACCAAGAATAAAATGGTGAATAAAACTTTTTTAATCGCCTTTATTATCATAATTTTAGATAGGGTTGCAAAGTTAATATTTTTTGATAATTCCTCTCTAAATAAAGGAGCTGCATTTAGTATTTTACCTGGATTTAATTGGCTTTTTATTTTAGTGGCATTAATAGTTATAGTTTACATATTTATTAAAAGAAATGAAGTGCTATACCAAATTGGAATGGGATTTTTGCTTGGAGGAACAATTGGGAATTTAATAGATAGGATATTTTATGACGGGGTAATAGATTTTATCTCATTTTTATCCATACCAAAATTTAATATCTCAGATGTTTCTAATATTATAGGAGCATTATTTATAATTTATATGATGAATAACAATGATAAAAAACTTACTAAAGAGAATAGGAATAGGTCTAAGTCCTGAAGAAAAAAATAAGAGAAGATTAAAAGCTATGTTGGAAGAAATGTTGAAATTAACTAAAAAAAGAGATTTAAAAGGTGTTAAAGAAATTCATCAAAGTTTTCAACATTTAATAAAAGATGTTTTTGGAAAATTAGAGGGAGGTAGAAAAATAACTCAAGAAGAAATGAATTATGATTTAGCTAGAAATAATATAATAAACTCTTTTTCAGATGGTTTTTCAGAAGAACAAAGACAAGAACGTTTAGAAGAAGCACAGCAATATATTGATTTACTTTAAATTTTCTTAGCAAAGATATTTATCCAGGTAAAGTCATTTCCGTCTTGGATATAAGTATTCATAATCTCAAAGCCGGCTTCTCTTAACAAAGCTTCTAATTCATTAATTTCATAGAAGCCGACCATCACCTCATTTTTCCCAAGTTTTTCGTGTAAAATTAATATCTCATCACTACCCTTTCTAACTGAAATAAAAAATACTCCCTCTTTTTTTAAAATTCTTGAAATATGTTTTAAAACATTAATAACATCTTCTTTAGTTACATAGGAGATAGCATCTTGTGCCCAAACTCCATTAAATTCTTCATCTTTAAAAGTTAAATTTCTCATATCCATAACTTCAAAATTTCCATTTACTCTTTTTTTTGCTTCATCAATTAGTTTAATACTCGCATCAATGCCAACAGCTTCCAATTTAAAATCAGCAAAATATTGAACATCTCTCCCTCCTCCACATCCTAAATCCAAAACTTTTCCTTCTCTTGGAATTAAAGAAATAAATCTGTTTAACTCGTACTGTAAAATATTTAAGAAAGTAATATCTGCATATTGTTCCGCAAATTTATTAAAAGACTCAATCACCCCATTATTCATTAATATTTTGATACAATTTTTATTTATATAGTTTATGTATCCTTAATAGCTTAAAACTTTTAATCCTTTTATGTTTTCAAAATGTTTTTTATTTTTAGTTAGAATTTTATCAACACCATTATCCATAAATATTGCAGCGATTGCACAATCCCAACGATTAATTATTTTTCCTTGTTTTTTAAGATTCCATAGAATTTTTGAGGCATGTCTGCAAGATCTTATATCTAAAGAAAAATTAGGCATATTTTCAAGAAGTTCTAAATAATATACTTCCTCTTCTTGATGTATAGGATTTATCAAATCAAGTCCTATATATAACTCAAAAATATTAATGACCGTTGTTGAAACTTGCTCCCTAGTATTATTCAAAAAAGATATGACATTATCATCACCTTTAAATAAATCAATTATAGTTGATGTATCTAAACCTATCATTTCCTAGATTTCTCCATATATCCTATAGTCTCTTCTATCCTTTTATCAAAATCTTTCCTTAGAAATTTTATTTCTCTTTCTCTTTCTTCCCAATTTACATTTTTCAATACTCCTGCAAATCTTAAGAGACTTTTAGCACTTCCCTTTTTATATTCATTTTTTTTAAAATCTAAAATCACTTCACTAAAGCTTTTATTTTTAGCCTTCAAACTACTCAAAAAGTCATAAGCTTCTTTCTTTATTGATATATTTATATTTACCATATGTACTCATACTATGTACTCATATATAAAACTTTCTATATCGCGTTCATTCTTTTTTCTTTTGGAACAAAATTTAATAGTTTATTATCAACAATTCTTCCGCTACCGTAGAAATCATTTTTATTTTTTATTATGACAAAACCTTTTCCATTTTTATTTTCTAAATTTTCCCCCAATAACCAGTCTTTTAGTTCTTTTTCATTTATCTCCACAACGTTTTTTTTAGCTTTATCTCCAATTAACTGAGAGCCTTCCACGCTTAATCTAACATCCTTATCTTTAATATTAGCAAAATATAACCCTAGAGAATTAATATTCAAATCTTTATGATCAAATTCTTTAAACTTATTGCTTAATAAAAAAATCCTGCCTTTGTTATTTTGATAGAAAATATAATCTAATTTTAATTCTTTAATTCCATAATGTTCTTCTATGTTGCTTAATAATTCTTTAATTTGTTTTTTATTTAAAGCTTTTAGAGTTTCCATAAAGAGTTTATATAATTTTTATTTATAAATCTTTAGACAAGTTTATACTTCACAGAACTCAGACAGAAATATACTATTTCATTTACAATAGCCATTATTAATTACACAATCCCAAAACCATCTAGGTCCACCATTTTGGTAAATATATATCAAGAGAAAAACTAGAATTATTATGATTAACCAGAACCACCATAATTTATAAATCTCTTTCATGCATATTAGAATCAGAATATTCTTTTTAAGCTTTTCTTAACTTTTCAATTATTTCTTTAATTTCCTCTTTACTTGGTTTTGGAGCTCCTGTTTTATAAATAACATCAACTAATCTTCTTATGGCTTTTCCTGTGTTTTCATCAAAAACAGCATCAGCATCCCAGTATTTATTGTAAATATTTTTTGATTTAATAATTATTTTCTCATCCTCGGGATTTTTAATATATCCAGTATAAATTTCAATTAATTCTGCTTTTAGTTTTTTATAGTTAAGAGTTTTCATTCTCCAAATAAATAAGGATGAACTTTTCTATATTCTTCCTTCATTTCATATTCTTTTACTACTTCAATAATATTTATAAGCTTTAACATCATTAATAAATTATGCAAGCTTATAAAGTGTATTGGGAAAGACTTCAAACAGGTTATGAAGGAGATAATTATTATGGTGAAGTATTGCTTGCTTTGCCAGAAGTGAGAATAAAAATTCCATTTAGTAAATGGCATTTACTCCACCCCAATAGAGATAGTGTCTCTTTTGTAAAAAATATAAGAAATTTTGGAGATGGAAATGAGGGTTTTGGAGAAGGGGATACCGGATTAGAAATTTTAGCAACCTTAAACCTAGAGAAGTGGGAAAGGCACATGAAACAAGAAGGATCTAGGGATACTAATTATGGTTATATTCCTGTTGAAGTTAGTGATGATTTAGTAGGTTTATTAAGAAAAAAAATTGATGGTAAAACTAGTTTTGATGAGGAGATTGAGATTAATAGGCAATTGAAAGGTGTAATATTAAACTAAGTTTTTTACTAATACTCTGTTAAAAGGGAAGGGGCTCATCATCAACTATCGCTTCCACAGGTTTAATTTCTTTTTTCTTTGGAGATCTGTCAATACCTTCTATTCCATCAACAGCATCCCTCAAAACAACATAATATCTAGCAAGCATTACAGCAACCGGCTCCTCTCCCGGGGCATATCTATCTAAAAATTCTTCCATAACTTTTCCATCTCCAGAATAAATAAATCCATCTCCAGAAACTTGATGTAAATATTTTAATAATGAATGTTTAGGATTATGTTCTTGCAGTCTTTGATATTCTGTAGTAACTAAATAAACTGCTGCATCTTGGTCTGAAGAAAAATCTGGCATTTTAATTTCCTCCTTCTCTTGAGTACTTTCCAAACCCACATCTTCTTCTTATTGCTTCATCACACATTTCAATACCCATTTCAACATATCCTTTCATCTCTTCTCGGGCATCTTTCTTTACTTTAGGTCCAATTAAATTACTATATCCTGTGCTATGTACTGGGACTATTACTTTCACCGTATCTACATGTCTAAATTCTTCTCCTTCTAAAACACCCAACTCTAATTCACCGAACTGTTGCTGTACCTGACTTAACTCTCTCTTTAATGGTTCAATCTTTTCTTGTTCCAAATCATCAGTTCCCTTTGTCCCATATTCCTGCAAAACGGGATACCTACTTCCTCTTTTACTATCTTCCAAACTATGACAAATACTATCTACAAGTAATCTCATTGGAATTCCATCATAATTATCATTTTCTGCCATTTTTTTAAACCCCCTTATCTTATTTTACTAATAAACAAACTTTTTAAGCTTTTCTAAGTCTTTCTTATTTTTAACTTCTGGAAATGTCTTAGAGACAAAACCGCATTTAGAACACATATCCTTCCGTATAAGGTTGACCTGTTACACTGTCTTCTCTAACAATTTCAATTCTAGTGCTTTTACATTTAGGGCAAAATTTTATATTCATGAAATTACACAAGGAAATTTACTTGATATTAGCTTTCAATTTCTTCCCACATGATCTCTTTGGATTTTCTACCAGTGATTTACAGGTCTTGTGCATTTCAATAAGAAACTTTTTGAAACTTACTTCCTCTTTATAGAAGCAGACCCATTGTGTCTACAATAGTTGCTCAACATTCTATATTTTGTTCAAAAAAGCTTATTTTCATTTCTCAATTATCCCTCTAAATCATTTTTATTCAATGCTATACTTTTATAACAAGTATTTCTCATCCCAAGAAATTCATCAACGTCATCGCATATATCATAATCTAAGTCAGGAATGAATACTGCCATTTTAGTTATACAAGAATCTCTATGAGTAGGATAAGTTAAATATTCACAAAATTCGATTCCTACAGGCATCTTTTCTAAAAATTCTAAATAGCACAGTCCCATTTTTCCATCCGGATCTATCTGTCCACAAACCCTATAATCTCCTGTTCTCTCTGCTAAAACTTCAAAACAGTCATCATCAAATGTTTCCGATTTAATTTTAGCACATATGCTTGGGTTCTCATATTTCATAGCAAGTTGATAATAGCATAAATCTCTTTTAGAAAAAGGCATTGCCTCAGGGTCATGAATTACATTTTCACAATTTTTAACTTCTAAAAGTGAAATTTCTTCAATTGGAAATATAAGCTCAGAAGGTAATTCAAATTGTTTTTGAGAGGCACATCCAGAGATAAATACTAAAAATATTGACACTAAGATTAAGAAAAAATTATATTTTTTCATGTCATTTCATTATTTTCTTTATTAATAACTTTTTCTGTCATATGAGATTAGATAACTTAATCTTCTAAATGACATCCTCTCCACACTAAAGTGTGGAGTTTCCTGTAAGGGTTGAGCCATGGTGCTCTTCCTGATATAAGATATAACGCAAAGTTGTAGGAAGATCAGAATAGCCAATGCTTGAAGCAAATTTCCCGCGACTCCACAGATGTCCTCTAGGATATCTCAAGCGGGTTTGGGGATGTGCTCTGAAGAAAAGATAAGCACTTCTTCCCTTAAGCAGTTGCAAAGCCTTGCTCGGAGTCATTGTTAAAGGAAGTTTAACAATAGTATGCAAATGCTCTGGCATAACATTAAGAATTAAAATCTTAATTCCATATTCAGTTGCAGCCTTCCTGATGCAGGCAGCAACTAAGTTTTTATACTTAAACTTCCTAAATATTTGGTATCTGTACTTTGGACACCATTCCATGTGCCAGATGCTGTCGCCAACTGAGTGATTGTTTCGTTCATATTCAAATTTAATTTGTGTTTCCATTTTTGCCTCCTGCACAACAAAGGAAACATAGCTCACGCTAAATCGGATTGAAAATGCGTGCGCCGAGTTCGTTGCGCACTCATTTTTAACATTTAAAAATTGAAAAATGTTAACAAAAATAGAAGAAGGAGGTCGTAATTCCTCTACAGACTAAAAGTCTGTAGGAGTTTCCTTACGACGAGAATGAAAAATTTCAACGCCGACTTTTTCTAATTTTTCTTCTTTCATGAAAGGTCATATTTTCAAAGCACATAATTCTTTGTCATATCTCTACATATAGTTTCTGATAAGATACTATTTAACAAATCCACCATGATAAGTTAATCTATAAACTTCCTTTTCTTTAAATAAAATCATCTCAGTACCTGAAAATTCACTAACATCACCTGTAGATTTATCTATATATTCAAAATCTCATTTCTTAAAATTCTTAGGACCCTAAAAGGCCTATCTTCATTAACTTTCTTCATAGCTTCTTTAAGAAATTTAGTAACCTCTTTTATAGGAGCAGTAACAGAGTGGATATTACCATAATAGTTCATAACCCAAAGTCTAGTGTTATTTTTCCACACAACTTCTTCGCCTCCAAAAGGATTATCTCCATAATATCTGTTCCTATATTTGAAATACCTCCTTCTTTAAGATACGAAAAGGATAGTATTTGTCATACTTGTAGAAGACCTATGTGAATAAAGTAAAGCTTAAATATAATCTTATTTTATAGTATTTATGGCAGTAATAGAATATTTACGTGATTTTGGATTTTTTGATATAATTTTACCTTTTATAATAATCTTCATAGTTGTTTATTTTAGTATTTCTAAATTGTTAAAAGATAAAATAATAAAATTGTTACTTTCTAAGTATATTAAAAGTGATAATCTTTCTAAATTGATTTTTATACTTTTTAACTTAATTATATCTTTTTTTATCTCGAGAATAATTTTAAGTTTAATTTTGTGAACTTTAGAATCTATAAATTCCTTTACAATTAGTAGAATTTATTTTTATTTCATATATCTCACTCTCGTCTACAGGATTTCCATTAATCCAAACAACGTCTCCATAGGCAGGAACTCCATCGTATAAATGTTGAGTAAATTTGTCTATTCCTAAAGTTTTAGTTACATTTCCAGGACCTTCAAAAGTTAAATCTTCTAAATCTACTGCTCTTATAGTAACACAAGAAAATTCTCCTTCTCTCCCAGTGGCTATATCAAATAATTTTCTCCCAAATTTTGTACTTATAGAAACAGTTCCAGCAGAGTAACCTATTTTTCTAGAAGTTCTTATTCCAGAACCTTCATAAGCTGCTATTTCTCTCAATCTAGCTCTAATAATTTCTCCACTTTGTTGTCTTAGGGATAAATATCTACCTAATAAATTTCTGGCTACTATATCTGAATTGTCTTCAAAATCCGATTTTTTTAAATTAGTCATCTTGTAAATAATCACCAATTAAATCATCTAAGCTATCTTGATCCGCTCTCTGTATACCATATAAATCTTCTAGCAAAATATCCCTAGCTTCTCTCATAGAACAATTATTTCTTCTTCCATACCAATAAAGCATACCAGTAATTTGAGAGCCATCATCTTTTTTTATTAGTTTAAAGTCACTTGTAGCCAATTCTTGTGGAGTTTTTCCTGTTTCTTGTAATATTTTATCTACTAATTCCTTCCTATAATCCTTATTATCATAAACACCACTTTTATTTCTTATTTCTATTCCATAATCTTTTAACCAATTACGTACAGTATTATCTGTAACACCTAACTGATCAGCAATTTCTAATGACGACATATTCCTATACAGTTCTTCCAACTCTTCTTCAGCTGGTTTAGCAAATCCTTCAGGTAGTTGAACTTCAGAACCAGATTTTTTATCTATCCTAAAATAATCCATCCAATTACCTATTGTTCCATGTGACACCCCCAATTCTTTTGCAATTTTTCTCTGATCATAACCCTCTAATCTATGTTTTCTATATAAGAAATCTTCTAATTTTTCTCCAAGTTTTTCTTCTAAACTCAACATTTTTTTTGTTTTGCCATCTGAATTTCTAAGTGACACTAGGTGGGACTCCGATTCATTCCTCCTACTAATACCATAAAAATCCATCCATGTAGAAACTGTTACCATACTCACTTCTAATTCACCAGCAATATATGAAATAATTTTTTTTTCAGAAGTATATCTCCTTCTCAAATAGTCTTCTAAAGGCTCACCTATTCTTTCTTCTCCTTCCAATATTTTTCTTGTCTTATTCATTATTCTTCAATCTCCGCATTACCTTCTAAATCTCTTCTTAATCCGGGAATTTCTCCGGGAAGTGCTCTTCTTCTTACTTTTAATTTGGAACGTTTTACTACAGAATCTTTTCCAACATTTTCAGATTCAGCGTAATCTACTTTTCCATCAGAAACAGGCTTTACTACAACATTAGAGCCTTCAATTTCCTGTTCAGCCCCTTTAGTAAACCAAAAATTATCACTATCTACACTATTATCCGGACCATCAACTTTCCTTCCAATCAATAAATAAGTATGAGCTAATTTATTAGCATAAGCTTGTGCATAATGTTCTCCTAATTCTCTCCTTAATCTTCCAAACATTTCCTTACCCAAAGAAAATCCTTCATTTTTTCCAGTTAATACTTCAAATCCTAATCTCTCCATCCCGCTATAAAATTCATCTGAAAACCTCAAATTCTGAGTAATTAATTCAATTAAACCGCTTGGTCTTAAAACTCGACTAGCTTCCAATAAAGAACTTTTTACTTCACTAGGATTCCTCAATAAAGTAACAGATTCATTATCAACCATATCAAATTCTCCATCTCTAAAACCACTTCCTCTTCCTGTCATACAACCTAGAACCTGTTTTGGATTACTTCCTCTTTCTAACATTAATCTAGAGTCATCTCTGTCAACTATAACTGGAATTTCAAAGCCGTACCGTCTTAACACTTCATCTAAATCATGATAAGCACTGTAAAGCAAAGAAGGACCGGAACCCTCTGATAAAACCCTTCCAGGGAATTCTATTTCTCCCAAACTAGCCCTTCTTACTAAATCGCATATCTTAGCTCTATGAACTATTGGAACAGATAAACTACTTAATGCTTTCATATAAAGTTCAACAAACTCAGGGTCTTTCCAACACCCAAATTTATCTCTTCCAATTCGATTCATTACTTCTTGTGCTTCAGTAGTTGTATAATCAGTAACTTGTTGTCCATAACCACCACCACTTTTCCTTCTTCTTTGTTTTACATCAAAAGCATTAATATCTTCAATATCAGCATCAAATACATTAATTGATCTTCCTCTAATTTCACTTTTAATAAGATCTGAGAAATGTTTTCCTTCAGTATCTTCTAATATTTTTCTTTCTTCTTCAGTTAAAGGATAACCATCCATAGCGATTCTATTAGTAATATCTTTTCTCACAACATAATCTCTCAATGCTTCATCTAAAGTATCTTCCCCTCTTAAGTAAGTTACATTAACCTTCCTTTGCTGCCCCTTTCTTAATACTCTTGCGATAGCTTGTTCTGTTGTTTTAGGAGTATAATCTTCATCTAATAAATAAACATAAGAAGCACTTGTAAAATCTAAACTTTCTCCACCAGTATCTGTAGTACATACAATACCAATTAGATCTTCATCAAGTCTATCCACAGTTCTTTCTCTTTCATCAACATTAATGACACTTCCATCAATAACACCAACATCATAATCAGGATTAACTCTTTTAAGAGTTTCTCTCAGTCTATTTACAAATGAGATATCTAATTCTAAACCACGATAAGTTTCAAGATAAGAATTAACATTTCTTTGGCTCAAATCATCGCTTAAATTAACTTCTATTTTTTCATCTCCAACTACAACATAACCTTTCTCTATTAAGGAAGCTAAAACATTATCAATTTCATTAAATTTTCTTCTTAAATTTATTAAAGAACTATCCCTTTCAATAGCCTCAACCAAGACTTCCCTCTCTAGTCTCGAAGCATCTCCAAATTCTTCTTCAACTCCAACTTCAACATATCTTCTCCTTAATCCACCATTGCTTGGTTGTGTAACACCATCTCTAAATGCACTTGAAAATACAACAAATCTCTCTCCTCTGGTAATAGGTCCTTCTTCATCTAATAATAATTCCTCTAATTTTCTATATTTTGCAGAACTATCATGTCCAATAGAATCGATAACCCCAGCTCTTTTTAATATCTCAGGATCAACTAATCGAGGATCAATTAAAGCTTTTCTTGCCTGCATTAACCAGTTCTTAGGTCTAAATTCCATTATATGATTATATAATTGTCTCTGTTCATCAGTCAACTCAACTAATTCTTCAAAAGGATTTACTTCTAACTCATCATTAATATCCTCAGAAGTTCTTCTCACAGATTTCTCATTAAATAAAGTATACAAAATTCTTGGATTTCCTTCATACAGTCTTCTAAAATCTTCAGGATTGGGACAAGTTTCAGGATTTAACATACTATACATTACAGAGTAATCATCTAGTCTATCAGGAATGGGAGAACCTGTTAACATACAAACATACTCTGCGTTATTGGCCAAAAACCTTGAGGCTAAGCTTATTGTAGGTGCTCCCTTTGATGTTTTAGTTCTTAAACTTTTAACATGATGGCTTTCATCAAAAATAACAGAATCCACACCCATTTCAACTAATTCTTCCGCTAAGGTTTTTCCATTAATCTTTGTTATTAACTGTTCATAATTAAGTACAATCCATTTTTTATCTCTAATAGATTCAAGAAATTCCTTGCTTTTTCTACCATTTCCACCAACAACTTCTACATCTTGTACATCTGCAAAATATCTTTCATTATCACCACCAGTTAAACCCCTTTTCCATGATTTTTTAGCAGGATTTGGACAAACAACTACGGTTCTTCTGAATTCCCTTCCTTGATCTTCAATTTCTCTTTCAATTAATGGTTGAGCTAAAGCTGCAATAGCTGTCTTACCTGTTCCACAACCATCAAAAACTCCAAATCTTCTTTCTTTTAATAAGCCATAAATTCCAATTCTTTGGTGTAAAGAAGGTAAAACTCCAGTTTCTCCAGTTTCCGGATCTCTAAAATCTGGATTAACACCTTCTAATTCAAAACCTTCATATTCTCTATAAGTATCTCTTAGTTCTGCATAAGCATTTTTTAAAGCTTCACTATCAGCTTCTTCTATTTTCTTATCTATTAATTCAAAAGCAGCATCTTTATCTTTCTTAAATAAAGGAAATACTTCTCTTTCAGCTTTTTTCTTTAAAATAACTTTTAATCTTCTTTGATACTCGACATCTTCTTCAGTTTCAGCAGCAGGAATAGCTTTTAATAACCCTTCCAGTCCTGATGATAAAACATTATCATCAAAAGATCTTACTTTTTGTCTATCGGAAGTAGCATATTCTTTTTTTTGAGAAGCACCAACATTTAATACAACTTTATATAAGCTCTCAATTTTATTTCCTAATCTTCTTCTTATCTCAGGAACCAAACAAAAAATTCCTGTAGCAATTAAATCATGATCCACAATAGGGTCAAATGAATCAAGAATTCTTAAATAATCATCATTTCTTTCTCCTCCTTTTTGTTCAATTACTTCTCTTAATTTATCATAAATTCTTTGAGCACCTTCATAAGTCATCTCTAAACTACCGTCTCTCATTGCCCTTTCTTCAAATCTTCTGATTTTATCTTCAGGAACACCTTCAGATTGCATAATTTCTATTGCAATTTGTGCAGGGACTTTTCCATCTTTTAGAAGCCTACTAGCCATCCTAGGATTCTTCTCTCTAATGTAACTTGCTACGTATTCATTAAAATTTTCATAACTTGGCATTTTCTTTGATTAATTTATTTAAGCTATACTCAACAACATGGCTTTTGTTCCTAAATCTACCCTCCTCTACAAATTCTATAATTCTATCTAGTACACTTCTATCTATTGTAACGCTTATTTTTTCTTTCATACTACCAAGTAGGATAATAACGGCTTTTAAATCTTTCTATTTGTTATTCTTAATAAGTAGTTAATTTTATTTAGAAATCCTGTATACAATGGGCAGACTTTCAATTCTTCTAATCATTTCATCTGTAATTTCATCATGCACAAGATAAACACTAATAACATTTCCTTGTTTTCCTATTTGTCTTGAAGGTGTTTCCCTAATATTAACCCCAGAATCTGCAAGAATTTGGTCTATAGTAGCAAAAGCTCCTGGAATATCTTTATGATATATAAATATTGGATAAACCTTTCTCTGTTCAGAATCTAAAGTTTCACCAATATTAACAGAATTTTCAAAGCTACCCCTCAAAAGAAAACCGCTAACCACTCTGGCAATTTCTAAAGAAGTTCTGGCCTGCGATTCTGAAGTAGAAGCACCTAAATGAGGTGTAAGAACAACATTTTCTAAAGAAGCGAACTTGTTTGAGAATTCTCCATCTTCTTTAGGTTCGCTAGAAAAAACATCTAATGCTACACCAGCGATTCTTTTATCTAATAACGCTTGATATAATGCTTCCTCATCTAAAACACACCCTCTGGAAGTATTAATAAGATAGGCAGAAGGTTTCATCATAGTAATCTCTCTTTCCCCAATAACAACCCCGTTAGAATTAACATGTAGACTTACAAAATCCGAATTATCTAAAACTTCATCTTTAGGCAAATAAGTAATATGAGAATTAAGACTAGGATTAATATCATAACCAATAGTTTCCATATCCATACCCATAACAATCTCGCTTAATCTTTGTCCGACTCTCCCGCAGCCAATAATTCCAAGAGTTTTACGGGATAATTCAGAACCGCTAAAAGGTTTTCTCCTCCAAACACCATTCCTCAAAGAATAATGTGCCTGAGGTATATTTCTGGAAACAGCTAACATTAACCCAAAAGCCAATTCCGCAGTAGATTCTGTGTTTCCATAAGGGGCAAATTTTACTACGATCCCTTTTTCTGTAGCAGCATCAACATCTATATTATCATAACCTACTCCTGCCCTTCCGATTACTTTAAGATTTCCTTCAGCACCTCTATAAACTAAATTTCTATCAACATTAGTAGAACTTCTTACTATTAACCCATCATATTCCCCTATGCATCCTAGCAAAATTTCTGGAGTTTTTCTTCTTAAGTCTATTTCTATTCCGTTTTGGCGAAAATAATCAACACCACTTTCTTCCATACCATCACTTACTAATACTTTCATTTTCTAAGGATGTTAAAAAACAGTTTATTAATGTTTAGTTTCTATGCGCTGGTGCAACCCTCGGATAATAAGCACAAATAATATTGATTAGATATGTTTTTATATTAAAACCACTTACTAATTTTTATGGGAGGAGGAACAGGTACGGATATTGAATCCTTATCGACTAGTATCATTAAATACTCCCTTATACCTGACAGTTTTATAAGAACCACTAATTTTTAGCAGAGGGTCATAATTGGGATCTTGTAAATAAAATAGTAGGATATTCCACTGCAAGTATATTAGAAGCATCTAGACTTTGGGTTTATACATATGGAGCATATGAAATTGGAAAAAGAGTAGTAGAATATCTCTAAATCAAAATGAACTTGTCTAAAACTTTATAAATAAAAGAAAATTAGAAAGAAATATGGTAAAATTTAGCGGCTTGGAATTGAAAGCTTCTATTATTGATCATGCTAAGTTAAAGGGGAATCTAAAACTACTTGGTTTTGCTACTGTCATTTATTTAGAAGCATCTGCTGCTGGAGCTGTTGTTGCTTTAGATCTTGGTACTTTTCCTCAACGTGGAGAGAAGGAGCTGTATCATACATTAGTTAGAAGAGAGGAAAATCCTATCTTGAAATATATTAATGGGCTTAATTATTATGCTTTCTGGCCTGGAAGACAATTAACTTACACAGTTGCTGATAAATTATTTAAATGACGAAGAAACTAATTAATTAAATATTTTCTAAACCAAAACTTTACTAGTTTAAACAATAATTATTAAGTAGTAACCTTTAAAAACCATATTTTATGTAAATATATAAAAATATAGTGTGTATTTTAGAAAATATGAGAGAATTATCTGATGAGGAACTTATAGATTTAGTTGAAGATTTAAAGGGAGATTCAGAATATAGGGAAGAATATCAAACAGAGTTCAGATGGATAAACCAAAGAAACCAACCGGTAGACCACAAGATATTCAGTCCAACTCCTTTAGCCAGAATATTGTCAAAAGAAAAAAGTAGAAAAATCACAGCAAATCTTAGATTATTAGAGCCGTTGATAAGAGAAGGTTTAGATATTCAACAAGATGGATTTTTAAGATTGTTAATAGGAAGCGACTGGTGGAAAAGTCTTAGCCTCCCTAGCTTGGAATTTGTTGATGATGTAGAGGCATATGCTGAACAAATACTTCCTGAGATAAAAGAAAGAATAGACTTACTAATGTATTCGATGCATAATTTTGGCAGGGTAAAGGGAAAAGCTTTGCATTTAGTATCAAATCCTTATTTTTTATTAACCGAAAGAGAAACTGTTGGTGTATATCAAGGAGTTTTAACAAATGGACACACTTTCCCTGTTGGATTTTTTGACAGGGACAATGGAAGAAAAGCGGGAATTATTACCCGACATATGTATGGGCAATTATTAGGTTATTGCCCTGAAGAAGTTCTGGCAAGAACCAAAAAAAGAGATTTCAGACATCATTCATTAGGACATATGTTGCAATCAGAATTTAATGATTCAGTCCAGGATGCTGTTAGAAATGCTTATCCGCAGTCAAAATATCCTAATTTATATGAGGATTCTGATAAAAAACAAAATGGAAAACCAAATTTTGGGGGTTTATCCGATTTAGTTGATTCATTAGATGCTTTATTTAGTAGAGGAGAAAATTAAAATGCCAAAGCGACCGGGAAGGAATAAAGTATTGGGGGCTAATGCAAATATAAGTACTACCAAGATAAATAAGAAAAAAAATATACATCAAGGTAAGATAAAAATTAGTGGTTGGGCAAAAAAATTAGGGTTCCATAAAGCAAGAGGTAGGAATTTTAAGAAAGGAATAAAAACCCAACATGCTCCTTATTTAAGGGAAGCAGATTATGATGGCCATTCTGATAGATTTTGTGAAGAAGATAGGGATTATGTAGACTTTAGAGAAATAATGGCTCCCTTCTTGGAAGAATATCCTGTTGATATGAAAGGTCTAGCAACTGCTGTCGCATTTGAAGCGGTGAGAAGGCATAACATCACACCAGAGACATTAGATAGAAATAGGATTACAATAGAAAATTATGTTCAATACGCATTATTTATGAGAAATTTATTGGGGGAAGGACGGGAAAAAAATCTGTCTGTAAGAGAAATAAATTTAAGTAGGTTATTAGATGAAGAAGGCAGAATAGATTTATTAAAGGTTCTTAGACAAGAATCAGAGGTTTTCGGTCTTGAAGCGGATTTATCAGGGAATAATGATGCTAATAGAAGGGCAATTAAGCCAAAATTAATGAGATTTTTAAATTCTGGGGAGTTTAGCAATCCTTCTGGGCTTTATTCATTAACAGAAAGATTAAGAGAAACTTTAGGAATTCCAAATTTAAGTCCCGAATTAGTCTATGATTCTATTCCAAAAGAAACTCCAGAGAGAGATGAGGTTTTTGCCAGACCAGTAGCTTCTCTAGAAACAGCTAAAGCAGTAAGAGAAGTTCTTGTTTCTGCAACAAAAAGACAGATGCAAGCTTATGGAAGAGATGTTGGATTTTATTTATTAGCGAGAAAAGTAAAAGATTTAACTGAAGAAGATGTTTCATTGCCCGCATTAGATAATCTTCTTTTAACGCCTCAACATGTAATTTCCTTAATGCAAATAGAAAGTTCTGAGGAGAGGGTATCTCAAGTAGACTGGCGACATCACCATTTTGATTTAAGTTTAAATGAGGTAGAACCTGTAATAAGATTCTTAAGAGATAGATACCAACAAGACCCAAATGCATTTTTCCAAAGGTATGGAACTAAAGTAGGGGACTATAATATTTCTTTAGTCTTAGCAGAAGAAGGGGTTACTGTTGAAGATTTAGGAAGATTGCATACTCTAACTGGGGAGGGTTCTGTTTTAGCTCATCTAATGGGATTGAAGGATGAAAGATTTTCTAAATGGAATAATCAAAGATTTACTTTAAAGTCTGATGAAGTTAAAGCAATAGCTTCTCATTTATCTGATAGATATGGAAAAAATCCTAAGATATTTTTCAGAGTTTATGGTTCCAATATAGCACCAGTAATATTAGCAAAAGAATTGCAATTAAAAGGAATGAAAGTAAGTCAAGAAGAATTAAGCGAATTGCTTTCTGATAGGACTGTTGTGCAAGAGCTTTTAGGTGTTAGAGATGAAGAATTTAGATATTGGAATGTCAAACCGGTTTCAACTTCTCTATCTCAAACAGAACAAGTTCTTGGACATTTAAGAGAAAGATATCATGCTGATCCAGACAGATTTTTCTTTAGATATTCAAGTAATGGCTATCTTGCAGGAGAATTAGAAAGTGAAGGAATCGATATAAACCCAAGAGATTTAGAGAACTTAGTCAGTAATGGAATTAATTTATCTTTATTAATGGGGGTTAAAGACTCAAGATTTTCCACTTGGAAACACATCTGAAGATGTTAATCTCATATTCTATTTATGGACCTACAAAAAGGAAAATTAGAGGTAGAAGGTTCTATGAAATAGATTCATGGCCCGGGATTCCGAGAACTTTATTTGAGATAGACAAAGAAAAAGGAGTACATTTAGGCCCTATTCCTAAAAAACCAACTAGAAAATTAGTTAGAAGAGTTGAAGAAATAGTATTATTACGAGATGAAGAAAAAAAAGCTGCTTTAACTGAATTAAAAAAGGAATTAGGAATTATTAAAGGGGTACAAGAGAGAGTAGAAACTGGAAGAGGCAGGGTACCATATTCTAAAGAAGATTTATTATTTTTTGGAGCTCATCTTTGGCCGGTTACGAGTAATGAATGGAATACTCATATGCCTGGTACGGGGGTTCCCGGATATCAAACTATAAGAGATCATTTTGGTGGTTCTTGGGAAAATTTTAGAAAAGAAATTGAAGATGGATTTGCTGAAGAAGGAATTGAATTTGAAAGTTTAGAATCAAGAACAAGCTCGAGAGAATATTCGAGAGGTGATTTAATAGAAATTGGACTTCATATGTTCCCCACTACTTCTACTGTGTGGACTCATACTAGAGGACTACCATCTTATACAACAGTAGAAAGACATTTTGGTTCTTGGAATAATTTTAGAGAAGCTGTTGAATCTGAATTATCTAAAGGAAGAACACCAAATCCAGAATTTAAACCAGATGAAGATAGTGAAAGAAAATTGTATACTACAAGGTATACAAAGAAGCAATTGATAAATTATGGTTTAAATGTCTGGCCAATAAGTGGTACTGAATGGGAACAAAGAGAAGACTTACCTAGTGCTGGAACAATATATAAAAGGTTTGGTACTTGGGCAAATTTTGCAGAAGCTGTTAAATCTGAATTATCTAAAGGGACAAAACCTAAGGCCATAGGTAAAATAAGAAGTGCTGAATTAGAAGAATTAGTTATTGAAGCTTTAGATTCTGGAAGATTTGATGGAGATACATATGCTTTGCATCATATTACTGAGCAATTAAGAGAAGAAACCCATGATGGGGCCATATCAGTTAAATCTGTTTATGATACAATTCCTAACAAAAGAAGAGGTAGTATAAAATTTGAAGATTCTCAAACTGGTTTAGACAGATTCTTCTTTATAAGGGATTTTTTAAGTGGATTAGATGAAAAACAACTTGCCATATATGGACAACCCGCAGGAACATATTTCTTAGCGAGAGATCTTCGTGCAGTAGATGAAGGATCTTCATTCTACCTTAAACAAGTTAATAGCTTAGTCAAAGACAAAAAACATGTTGAAGACTTATTAGGAAGGAAATTGTTAGAAATAGAAGAATGGAAACCTAGAGATATAGACTTAAGATTTGAAGATGCAGAAATTATAATAGATTTACTAAGAGAAAAATATAAAGAAGATCCTAATACTTTCTTTTCGAGGTATGGAGCTAAAGAAGGTTCTAAAACACTTATTTCTGATCTAAAAAGAGAAAGAGATTTAGATTTAAATGCCAAAAAAATACATTCTCTTGTAGCTGATGTTAAAACATTATTGCCTATATTAGGTATAGATGACCCAAGATTTGAGACAGAATGGAAACCTAGAACTATATACTTAGATAATAACGAATCTAATCTTATATTAGGTCACTTAAGAGAAAGATATCAGCACAACCCAGATAAATTCTTTGAAGTTTATGGTTCAGAAGTGGGAGGGTTATTATTAGCGATAGAGCTAGAACAAATACACCAAGTAAATATAAGTCCTGCCAGAATATCCTCATTAACCAGACAAGGAAAAACACTAGAAAGATTATTAGAAGTAGAGGATGTTAGATTTAGAAGGGAGTGGAGACCGAAAAATGTACAAGTCAGCTTAGGTGGAGTTCAATCTCTTGTTAATTTTATGAGAGGTAAATACCAAGAAGATCCCGATGAATTTTATAGTAGATATGGTAGTGATATCGGGGCTTTGAATTTATCCAGAGATTTGGCTGAACAAGGAATAAATATCCCTCCATCTAATGTCCAAACTATTGCAGGAAAAGGAGAATTTGTATCCTTACTTCTTGGCATTAAAGATGAGAGATTAAATAATTGGAGACAGAGAAGAATGGTTAGAGATTTATCTTTAGTTGATGTCTCTGTTAAATTGTTAAGGGAAGCATATGAATCTGATCCAGATGGGTTTTTTGTAAGATATGGATCTCAAGAAGGAATACGTAACTTAGCATTGGATTTAATGAATTCTGGAAGGTATGATAAAAGAATAGATTTAAATGAATTAGCCCGATTATATGGGAAATCTTCAGTTGCAAGAGAAGTCACAGGATTAACTGATGAACGATTTGAAACAGGTTGGAGACCAAGACAATTACATATACATTCAGATATATTAGAAGATGTCTTGGAATTTTTAAGGAGAGAATATCAGGAAGATTCAGATGGATTCTTTGGGAATTATGGTGGTCCTGCCGGAACTTATAGATTAGCTAAAAAATTAAAAGAAATGGGGGTTAATTTGCATTTAACTAAAATTGGAACTGTTGTTAACAAAGGAGAATTTCTTTCCAGAATTTTGGGAATCGAAGATGAGAGATTTGAAACTGATTGGAGACCGAGATCATTACAAATGAAATTAGAGGATTTAGATATTGTTTTAAATTTTCTAAGAGAAAAGTATCAAGAAGACCCAGGTGGATTCTTTAGCAGATATGGTGTAAAGGAAGGTCAGATTACCTTAGGAAGAGATTTAGAGGAAGAAACAGGAAAATCTATAGGATATCTTCATGCAGTAGTTGGAAATGGTCTGGCATTATCTGAGTTATTGGAAGTGAAAGATGAGAGATTTAAAACTGATTGGAAGACTCAAGTTGTAATAAACTCTAGTTTTGATAGAAATGAATATTTGTTGGATTTCATGAAAAGAAAATATCAAGAAAACCCCGATGGATTCTTTAGCAGATATGGAAGAAAAAGTGGTGCTTTAGAAGTAGCGAGGGATTTACATAAGGAAAAAAAGATTAATGTACAGTTAGATTACTTACATACACTTATTGGCAATGGTAAGAAGTTAGCAATCCATTTAGAAGTAGAAGACAAAAGGTTTGAATCAGATTGGGAACCTGCACAACTTAGAGGTAAATTTAGCCATCTGGAAAGAATATTGGATTTTATAAGAGAAAAACATGCAGAAGATCCTGATGAGTTCTCTCACAATTATGGTAGTGCTGGCGGTTCAATAGCTCTTGTTACAAATATGGAGTCTGAAGGTTATGGAAAAATAGATCTAAGAAACTTATCTTATTTAATAAACCCAGAAATTTTGAAACAGCAATTAGGTATTACTAGTGGAAGTTTAATACCTATGAGGGTAAACATGAATAGTGATGATGCAAAAAGGGTAATGGAATATTTAAGAGCTAAATATGAACAAGACCCTAGTATGTTCTTTGAAATCTATGGTTCAAGATTGGGAAACATGATTTTGAGCAGAGAAATGGGACTTTCTGATAGTGCTTCAAATACATTGGATTCGTTAGTTAATAACGGCAGACGATTAGGAGAAGCATTAGATATAGAAGATGAGAGATTTAGAGAAAGATGGTCACCCAGAATACCCAGAAAATCAGAAGGATTAGCACTTAGGGGGATAGAATCAATTGCTCAAGGAAGAGACCTTCCAGAAATTAGTGAACCTATAGATGAAAGAATTATTGAATATCTAACTTTTAGGTCTAGAATATTAAGGGGATTAAGCAGGGGAAGTGGTGCAGGGTCTAGAGGAAGTTATAATGTAAGTTATGCTACAAATAAACATTTGGTTTTACTCCTTACAAATTTGTTTTTGCCACAACATTCCGGAAATGTGGAAAGGTTTATTGACCTAGGTTTAAAAACAGATACAAAAGAATTAGAAGAACTTACTTCTACAGAAATACCATGCTTAGAACAATCGCAGAGTTATAATGTTCCTTCAAAAGCAACAGAAGCAAGAAGACTAAGATATGAAGAAGGTCTATCTTGGGAAGAGATTAGTTCTAGGTTAGGAGTTACTAAATCAACAGCAAAAAATTATGCAGCAATAGGTAGAAGGGAAGATTCTAAAGAAAATGAAACTCTTGTTATTCCGGAAGTTCAATCCATAGAAGGAATGCCTTTAGACCAATTTACGCTTAAAGCAGGAAAACTGTTATATAGTTTTGATCCCGAAATAAGAACAGAGGGATATTCAATGCTTGCTCAAGTAGGTGCACAACACTCTCAATATAGACATGATATTGCAAACGGAGGTGATAGAGCAACAATAGCACAAGAAGTCTTTGAGACAGTAGTAGCAAGATATGACCCTTATCTTCCATTCTATAAAGGAGAAAATAAAGTTTTATCTTTACTAAAATGGTTAAGTGGAAATTTTAAATTTGTAAGGCATATAGCAAGGGCAAGAAAAGGAAGGGAAATTTCAATAGACACAGGCGGATTTGAAGATGATAGAATGTATGAAGGAAGAAGACCACTACAAGAGTATGTATAATTAGTCTCTTAATATTTACATTTTTCTTTGGTACTATTGTTTCTTATTAAATTTTCTATGAAAGAACTAACCTTTTCTAAATCAAAAACTTATTTAAATCTATTAAATTATATTTTATCTATGGAAAAAGAACTAATATTAAAATACACCTTACAGAACGCAATTAGATATGATGGAAAAGCTAATCCCGGAGCTATAATAGGTAAGATTCTAAAGGAAAAACCAGAATTAAAATCAAAAATTAAAGATATCTCTAAGGAAATAGCAAATACAGTAAAAGAAGTCAATAAATTAAACATAGAAGAACAGACAACAAAATTATTATCTTTAGATCCTAAATTATTAGAAAAAAAAGAACATAAGAAAAAATCTCTGCCAGATTTAAATATTAAAAATCTGGTTATGAGATTCGAACCCTCCCCATCAGGAGCTTTGCATATAGGACACGCTTACGTTTTAGGGTTAAATCATTTATTGTGCAAAGAAAATAACGGAAAATTAATCTTAAGAATAGGAGATACAAATCCCGGAAATATAGTGGAAGAAGCCTATAAATTAATAGAAGAAGATGCAAAATGGTTGACTAATAATTCTATAGAAAAAGTTTATACCCAATCTGATAGACTGGAGATTTACTATAAATATGCTAAAAAAATCTTAGAAATGGAAAAAGCTTACATTTGCACCTGTAACCCAGAAGATTTCAGATCAAAAATAAATAATAAAATTGCCTGTCATTGCAGAAACTTGCCAAAAGAAGAACAATTAAAACGTTGGGATAAAATGCATACTGAATACAAACCAGGACAGGCAGTTATGAGAATTAAAACAGACATTAATGTTAACAATCCGGCTTTAAGAGATTGGCCTGCATTTAGAATCGTAGATAAAGAGCATATAAAACAAAAAAACAAATACAAGGTCTGGCCTTTGATGAATTTTGCAGTTGCTATAGATGATCATGATATGGGAATTACTGCTACAATAAGGGCAAAAGAGCATAGGGACAATGAAAAAAGGCAAAAATACCTTTATGATTATTTTAGCTGGACTCCTCCAAAAAATCTTTACGTTGGCAGAATTAATTTTTCTGATATGAAAGTCAGTAAGACTTATGTTCAAAATATGTTAAAGTTAAAACGCAGAACCGGATGGGATGATATCCGTTTACCTTTCCTTCCAGCTTTAAGAAAAAGAGGCTATCAGCCTGAAGCATTGTTAAAGTATGCAGAAGAAGTAGGTTTAACAGAAACGGACAAAACAACCAGTAAAGAAGAATTCTTCAAAAGTATTAACTCATTTAACAGGGATATCATAGATAAAAAAGCAGATAGATCTTTTATAATCTTAGAACCTTATAAAAAATTAGAAATTAAAAAAGCTCCAAAAAAAGATGTTCAATTAGATTTATACCCTAGTATTAGACTTGGCGGAAGAAATTTTTACACAGATGGTGAATTCTATTTTGAGGAAAAATTCAAGAAAGATAAAGTTTACAGATTAATGCACTTATATAATATAAAAAACAGGGAATTTTTAAGTGAAGAAGTTGATGACAGGTTATCTGCCCAGATGATTCATTGGCTTCCTGCTAATATGAAAAATATAAATGTGGAAATTTTAATGGAGAATAATAAAATAACAAAAGGTTTGGGAGAAGAATCTCTAAACAAAGTAAAAGAAGGAGAGATAATACAAGCAGAAAGATTTGCCTTTTTAAGAGTTCTAGAAAAAACAAAAAATAAAATAAAATTTATCTATTTGCATAGATAAAAAGTTTATTTCTTAGCTTTTACCAAGAAATAGTATAGGAAAGCTCCAACGATATTAAGATATAATAATACAATTACCCAGACTAATTTATCCATATCTTTTTTGAAATTTTTACTTAAACAGTCAACAAGCATCCATAACCAGAACAATACCAATACTGCCCCTAACACCCAAAACAATGGACTTGTCATAAAGAAATTTCCATAAAAACCTCTTCCCATCATACCATACATACCTGTAAAATCAAGCATTTTGATAAATCACCTCTTTAAACTATATTTCTCAGGGATTATTTAAATTTAACTAATGTAGAGTCCCATTATTTTTTCCCAAATTTTTAATTTTGTTTTTAGCCATTTTAATCACACATCCTGAAAAATAATTTTAGCAAACATTCCGGAGGCATTTTCCTCCCGAATGCCTCATTTGGGCATTCAGCCCATTTGAGTTCAAGAGAACCATGTGGGCGATTATTATACCATTCTATGAATTCTTTAAAGCATTGAAATCTATGCCTGTGCCTTCGATATTCCTGAAACCATCTTTCTATCTTTCCATTGCTTTGAGGATGTTTATATCTGCATTTTATATGCTTTATTCCTTCTTTGTGAAGGAATAATTCGAAGCTATGCTCGGCACTTCCTCCTTTGTCAAGCGTATTTGCACAGAATTGAGTTCCATGATCTGTTATGATTTCTCTTATCTTCATAATAGAATCATATTTCTTAATGACTTCTTTAACCAGCTTTATGCTGTTTTCTGCAGTTGCATTGTTAAATTCTCCACCAGAGAGAATTTTTCTGGAAGCATCATCCAGAACTGCACATACTTGCTTGTGGGTAATAGGATCTTCCATCCAGTCCATATGTCCTGCAGATAAGCTATGTTCCCTTTCATACCTTATCCAAGGTTTTCTTCTTTTTTGTTTATTCTTATTAGGAATGGCACATCCTTCTTCAAGCAAGATCATATGTATCCTATTATGTGGAATATGATTATTATATTTTACTTTAATCACCTTTTCAAGTAATCTTGCTCCTAATCTATGCTGGTTATAAGCATCGATTACTAATTCTCTTTCTTCTTTGCTTATTTCTTTTCTAGGCCTTCTAAGCCTAGAAATTTCAGGAATCTTATCTGTTTCTCTGTAAATCTGATATATTTGATTTACTCTCCTTGTGCCAATATCAACGTTTTTTGCAACAAGAACAGAAGGAAGATTTAGCTCCTTCTGTTTAATGATTTTATTCACCTTCTTTTTATTGAGTTTCATAAACTCTTCTAAAGAAGAAGAGTTAAGAAATAATTTCGGGACTCTACATTTAAATTTAACTAAAGTAAACTTTATAAACCCTAATTTTCCTTATTTTTCTAAACCTATGACTCAATAGGAGGTTTAAAATGGGAATACAATTCAAATACGAAATTACAAAAGAGATTTCTGAAAGAGCTTTGGAAGCTATAGAAGTCGCCAGAAAATCTGGTAAATTAAAAAAAGGCGCAAATGAAGTAACAAAGGTTGTAGAAAGAGGTATAGCAAAATTAATAGTAGTTGCTAATGACACACAGCCAGAAGAAGTAGTTATGCATCTTCCAATCTTAAGCGATGAAAAAAACATTCCTTGTATAGGCGTAGAATCAAAAACAGAACTTGGAGCAGCAGCAGGTTTAACAGTTTCATGTGCTGCAGTAGCAATTGTACAAGAAGGCGACGCTAAAAAAATCATAGATGAGATTTCAAAAAGAACTATTGGTATAAAAGTGGGGGAAAAGAAATAAGTTTTTTCTTAAAAATAACCTATGGCAAAATCTGCTAAAAAAGAAAAAAAGGCATTAAGAAAAGAAAAGAGGAAGCAGCAGCAGCAAGTAAGATTTAACGAAGGTAAAAAAGAAGAAAAAACAACACAAAGCGGTGGTGTAAATTTTAGTCAGGCTGTTCCTGCAACTGTTGAAGAGATAGTTGGAAGAACCGGAACAAGAGGGGAAGTTATCCAAGTTAGATGTAAAATCTTAGATGGTAGAGATGCTGGAAAAGTTATAAGAAGAAATGTTAAAGGCCCAATTAGATTAAATGATACTTTAATGCTTAGAGAAACAGAAATCGAAGCAAGAAAATTAATACAGGTAAAGAGGGGCGGTAACTAAAATGGTTAAATGTTCTTTCTGTGGTAAAGATATAGAGCCAGGAACAGGAAAGATATTTGTTAAGACTGATGGCAAGGTTTTGCATTTTCATTCTATGAAATGTGAAAAAAACATGTTAAAACTTGGCAGAAAACCTAGAGATTTTAAATGGACTGAACATTACGATAGAACTAAAAAATGATTATAGATTATTTAACAAGAGTTAAAGATTATATTTTAGGATTTTATTAGATGTAGATAAAGAAATGACAAGGAGAAGTGCTACAGGTAGCGGAATGGACTTAGACACTGTAGATTACGAACTGGAAGAAAGAAGAGGTTTAAGATTAGATAAGGTTTCTAGAAGTTTAGAAAGGAATTTATAAAATGATAGAAAAAACTTTAGTTTTAATTAAATCAGATGGTGTAGAGAGAGGTATTTCTGGAGAGATAATTTCAAGATTTGAAAGAGCTGGATTTAAAATAATAGGAATGAAAATGGTTTGGGTTAATGATGATTTTGCAAGAAAACACTATTCAGAAGAAATAGAGAAAAAACATGGAAAAGAAGTAAGAGAAAGGATTATTGATTATATTAAAGAAGGTCCAGTTATTGCAATGGTTTTAGAAGGTATAAATGCTGTAGAAAATGTAAGAAAAATGGTTGGAAGTACTTATCCTAATGAAGCTATGCCTGGAACAATAAGGGGAGATTATGCTCATATAAGTAAAATATACGCAAATGAAAACAAAAGACATGTTAAAAATTTGGTTCATGCTTCCGGTAATAAAGAAGATGCTAAAGTAGAAATTCCTTTATGGTTTTCAAAAAGAGAATTATATGATTATTCTACTACTAATCAAAAACATATAAGGTAATTAAAAAAGCTTTTAAAAGCAAAATTTCTTCTTAGTCTATATGACTCAAAAACTTAGAAGCCTTATTTGTACAGTTGTTGGGCATGTGGATCATGGCAAAACAAGTATACTTGATCAACTTAGAGGAACCTCTGTAGCAGCAAAAGAAGAAGGTCTGATTACTCAAAATATTTCTTGTTGCGAATTATCTTTAGGTAATATGCAGCAGATTTGCAAGGAAATCCCTCAATTCAAAACAATAAAACTGCCAGGACTATTATTCATAGACACTCCCGGTCATATGGCTTTTAATAATTTAAGAAAGCGTGGAGGTTCATTAGCCGATATTGCTATCCTAGTTATAGATATTAATGAAGGTATAAAAGACCAAACTTTGGAAAGTGTTGAAATCCTAAGAAAAAACAAAACCCCATTTATAATTGCAGCTAATAAAATAGATTTAATTCCCGGTTATCAAAATAAATCCCCATTAATATTAAAAGATATAGAATCCCAGTCAGAGCAAACGAAAGAAAAAATACAAAATAAGTTATACAATATAGTTGGAAAATTATCAGAAAGTAATCTAAACTCGGATAGATTTGACAGAATAGAAGACTTCACTAAAAATGTTGCAATAGTCCCATTATCAGCTAAAAATAAAAAAGGTTTAGCAGAGTTATTATTAGTCTTATGCGGTCTAGCTCAGAAGTTCTTGGAAAAAAACCTTAATGTTGATATTTCAAGCGATGGTAAAGGTACAATTTTAGAAGTTAAAGAGGAAAAAGGAATCGGAACTACCTTAGATGTAATTTTATATGATGGAACAATAAAGAAAAATGATATTATCCTGATTGCTGGTTTAAATGAACCAATTAAAACAAAAATAAAAGGGATATTTCAATTAGATAATAAAAAATTAAAAGCTATAGAAGCAGTAGAAGCAGCGGCTTATGTTAAGATTATAGCTACAGATGTAGAAGAAGTAATAGCCGGAATGCCGTTAATTGTAGCCAATGAAAAAGACACAGAAGAAAAAGAAAATCTTATTCAGGAAGAAGTTGAAGAAGTTATTATAGAAACAGATAATGAAGGAGTTATAGTAAAAGCGGATTCATTAGGTTCTCTTGAAGCTTTAATCGGTTTATTAAAAGAAAATGATATTTTAATCAAAAGAGCCAGTATTGGGGATATAAATAAAAGCGATATTTCTATAGCAAGTGCAGAAGAAAATAATCTTTTCAAAGTTATCTTGGGATTTAATGTAAGATTAAAAGAAGAAACAAAAGAAGTAAAAATAATCAATAAAAAAATTATTTATCAGATTGTAGATGAATACAAAGAATGGGAATCCTCAGAAAGAAGAAAAGAAGAAGCGAAGCAAATAGAATCTCTGCAAAGACCATTTAGATTAACTGTTTTGCCTGGAACCGTCTTCAGACAGTCTCATCCTGCAGTTGTAGGTGTGGAAGTCATAAATGGCATTTTAAAAATTGACAGTAAAATTATGAATGAATTAGGAAAATCACTGGGGGAAGTTAGAACTATTCAATTAAACGGAGAGGATATTAAAGAAGCTAAAAGAGGAAATCAAGTGGCAATTGCTTTGCCTTCAGTAACTGTTGGCAGGAATTTATTTGAAAATGAAAATATTTTATCTGATTTAAATGAAGAAGAATTTAGAACTTTAAAAGATATGAAGCAGTTTTTAGAAACAGATGAAATTAATCTATTAAAAATAATAGCCGAAATTAAAAGAAAAAACAACACT
>Ga0208375_1000580_pt1 | contig 51723 bp, 90 predicted proteins | sample RifOxyD1_FD_184038 | JGI IMG/M metagenome (GOLD analysis project Ga0208375, IMG submission 184038) | Soil microbial communities from Rifle, Colorado - Rifle Oxygen_injection D1 (SPAdes) | ecosystem: Environmental > Terrestrial > Deep subsurface > Rock core/Sediment | place: Rifle, Colorado... | reverse complement strand
CGTATACCACCCTACTGGCCACCTATTTGACTTTCAAGTGTGCTTTACCCACTAGCAATGGGTTATTCAGCCATGCCATGAGTATAAATACTAAAATCAAAGAACAATTTCAGTCTATACTCAAATTCTCTTTTTGTCAAGTGATTAAGTTTTAATTCTAAAACGCTCTATAAGTGCCTGTAAAATTGCAACCATTTCTAGGTTACCAGCTACTTCTGCCTTAACAAGGTTAATACTATTACCATCTGTCGCAATAATAATTTCCCTCATTTTTATTTCTGGTGTTTTTTTTGGTTCAACTTTTTCCTGAGTTGGTTTTTTTTCATTTGGTTCCATATTTTTTATTTAATAATTATTTAACCCAAATTACTTTTATCTTTTTTCTCATACTTATCCAATAAAGCTATTATAGCATCTTTTCCTTCATCTGATTCCCACCAATCTGCATTTTCACAATGCCCATCTAGTCTATTCTGCCACTTGAACATCCAGTTGACAAGTCTTTCCATCCAGGAACCTCGATAATTTCTTCCCAACCTAGCGGAGATGGTCATGTCGGGATCACCACCGGCCAGGGTATTTAAAAATTAATCAAGGGAAATAAAAATATTAAATAGATACTTTTTTAACATTTTGTAATTTTTTAAGTTCATTTAATTCATTATTTAGACGTAATAATTCTCCTTCATAAGAAGCTATACTTTTTTCTATTATAGAAATATATTCTCCGATTTTTTCTACATTAATCTCATCCTTAATTATTGTAAACTTATAATCTCTTCCATCTTCTTTTATAAATGATAATGTTTCTGACATAATATTATATTAAAATTACTTATTATCTTTATTAAATATACTCTTTAATGCCTCTCTGTTAAAAGCTACAGCTATTATTTTAGACAATCTTTTTCCCTCTAAGTTAAAATTTCTAGCCATTATTAATAATTTAGCCACAGCCTCTACTTCCTTTTTAGTAAACTTATAATCTATTCTATTCATATTTTTAAATTGCACCTCCATGAGTATCACACCAAACATTATCTAAAACCATTGTTGCTCCAGAAGTAGCAGATACATTAGTGATTAGACCATCTTTAAAGGTAAGGGTTTTATATTTTTTGTATATCCAATGCTCCGTCCCACTCACAAATCCTCCATAAATATCAGTAATAACAGTAAATCCATCAGATCCTCCACTACTTCCATCAGATGACTTAAAAACATCACCACACTGGATATCTGCTTCAGAAAAAATTCCATTAGTACCAACATGCGCCCTCTCTGCTCCTCCGGCATAAAAATAAACATCATCATCCGCAGCTATAATTATATTTCCAGCCGCACTGGTAGTTATGTATCCCAAAACAGTATCATTACTAAGACATTCAAGAGAGGCGTTACCCCCATTTAATTTTAACCTATATCCAGAAGAAGCTGTTTGAATCGTTCCACCAGTAACAGTTCCACCAAGAACTGACAATGCTCCTGCGGATGAAACAGTAAAACCAGTTCCCGTTCCCGTTCCCAGCCCAATTCCATCACTTCCAACATGCACTCCAGCATTAGCATCATTATATGCCGTTTTTGTCCCCGTGTATAAATATGTCCCAATGGTAAATGATCCAATTGTCCCAGAATTGGCGGTTATAGCACCAGTTATATTAGCATTTGATGCGGTTAAAACCCCAGCCTCCGTCACCCTAAACTCAGCACTTCCGGGGGTTGCGTCTCCTGCCCAAAATCGGACATCATCTCCAGCGGTGACGGCGGATGACATCCCTACCACCCCAGCCACATCTTTGATTGAGGTGGCGTCTATCACCCATCCACCAATCGAGCCAGAACTGGAAGTCAACACCCCCGCTTCAGTGACTTTAAATGGAGCAGATGCGGGAACCGCATTCCCAGCCCAGAATCGTATATCATCACCTACTGTAACCTCCGAAGACATTCCCACTGCACCAGCCACATCCATCAGGGAAGTGGCTCCAATGACCCATCCCCCAATAGCGCCAGTTGTAGCGGTTATATTACCCTTGACTTGCAATCCATTAGTTGGATCATATTTTAAATATTTATCAGTTTCACCAATAGCTATCCCATATAAATCAGTGGAATAACCCAGGAAACCATTCAAATTCCCCAACCTAAGCCGGGTATTGATGGAATTCCAGGGCGATCCAGTGTGGTCATAAACAGACAGGTATGGAGCAGAAGAATCAGATGCTGTCATATAAACACCACCCTGCCCAGATTGCCCATAATCTATCACAGCTGAACCCTTCTTCCAAGTCGGATTGGCATCCGCCCCATAATTACCAGACAAATCCCGGGCCACGACATAAGTCGGGGTCTGAGATATGTCCATTACCCGCATCCACTCATCATTGGAAATCGTCCCATTAACCTCCTTAATCCTTAAAATATCGTTAGTAGAAAGAGTGACTGTTCCTTTTATAGTCAAAGTGGAATTATCATTGGCGGTCATGTCCACATCCAACACATCTCCATTGGGCGCCACCACAAAACTTCCAGCAATAACATTGACTATATCCTTTTGAAAGACCGCTGTCCGGAAAATCCCCCGGCAAGCAATATTCCCCACTTCCAACAAATCACTGTCTAAATGGAAACCGGTTCCAAAAGCCCCGGAAACATAATTATTACTTTCTATTTCCTTGTCAACTCCGTCAATCACAATCGGTTCATCCGCACCGACTAAAATCCTGCCAGCCTGGGTTATTTGAATATTAGGATCGCCATCAGGACCAGAGGCAAAAGAAACTGTGCCACTTGACAAGATAGTTTTATTTCCACTGGCAGTGGCCGAAAGATCGGTGTCTCCAATAGTAAATCCACCAATAAGGCCGCTTAAAGCCTCAATTTCACCACTAATATAAACATTGCAAAATTCAGCATAACCCGTCTGGCCGTCAATATTAAAACCAACTTTTTTAGGTTTCCAGTTTTCCGACCGGATAAAATTTCTAATCCAAACATCTCCAATATTTCCATCATTCTTAATAGGCATCTGTTCCACTCCTCCATTATCACTGCTATTAGCAGCCGTTCCCCCGCCAGAGGCAGGAGTATTGACTCCACTATTAGCCACACCCTGGGCGCTTTGAACAGCCGATGGGATAGCACCCCCGGATTGAGAATCTCTTTCAAGAAACTGATTATAAGGCCGATCTATATTTTCATAAGTTTCCTGTGTAGCCATACAGACATAATATCAAAGTCCTCTTATCTCCGCCCTCTTTCTTCCGGATACAAATCCAAAACTAAGTCTGACTGGAAAACTTCTTCCGTATCCACATTCATCAAGGAAAGTTTTCCCTCCCAACCTCCACCAGTATCCATAAACCAAACCGGGCCATATTTAAGCGGTCGATGGGAAAATCTATAAATAGAAGTATGCCCCACATAAATTTTTTTAAATTGTTTTTCCAGAAACCACATCAGATTACTGTCATAGCGGTTTTCCCAAAGTTCCCGGTCCCAGGATAAATACATCTTATCTGTATCTTTTGGGTGAACCCCGGGTTTGATTCCTCCATGGACATAACACCTATTCAGTTCATCAATAAAGAAGAACTTGGTTGTTTTTAAAAACGCCAAATGCTTCTTCATTAACTCCGGATAATCAAAGAGATAAGAATTCTTACTGGCCTGCCCACCTTGAAGAATCCAGATGTCTGGTTGTTTTCCTTTTTGTAAAAAATCCTTGAGCCATTGGTCATGATTTCCCCGCACATAAACCAAGTTCTTAATCTTGAGAAGCTCCTCAAAACACTCAGGAACCTCTGACCAACCGTCGGAACAATCGCCCAAACAAATAAGACGATCATTTTTATAATCAAAGGAAGCTCTAAGAAGAACTTGTTTTAAAGCCCTAAATCCGCCATGGACGTCCCCTAAACAAAATGTTTTACTTTTTTTATTCACATCTTCCAATTATAATTATTAACAATGGAATTTATTGTAGTTCTGGCAACTGAAAATAAACTAGCTATATTTTTTTGCATCATTCCTTCTTTTTTTAATTTTCTAATTTCCCTAACCTGTAATAAGGTTAATTTTGCTGAAGAACTTTTCTCCCCACAAGAATTTTTTTGTAAACCAAGTTTATATGCATGAAGTTGATTTTCTGATCTAGTTGACCACTCTAGGTTTAATACACAATCATTTGTTTTATTACCATCCTTATGATTAACTTCTAATTTATTATAAGAATTGGGAATAAAATTTAATGCCACAAGACGAGATACTTTTATTTGTTTATCCATTGTCTTATTACACAAATGAACAAACCTATAACCACTTTTCCATGCAATTGGATTACGAATTTCTAATTTTTTATATCTTCCATAAGATGCAAACCTCCCCATATTACTTATAAAGTATAGGGGAAAACCAATAACCCTCTTCCATACCTCTCCTTTTAACTTTAATTTTCCAAATATTTTATTCATAATATTTTTTTCTACGCTTAAAAGATTTTTCTAGAACCGATGTCAAGTGCCAAGCAAAACACTCTGGACATAAATATATCCTCAGTTTCGCCGGCCGCTCCTTATAAACGCTATTTCTAGCTTCAATGGCTTGAGATCGGCTTTTATAATCGTTCTTACCGCTACTACAATTAATGTTCATTCCATTTAAACTTAATAATTAAATCCTGCGCAGGAGACGGGAGTCGAACCCGTGTCTTCGGGTTTGGAAGCCGACATACTAGACCTCTGTACTACTCCTGCTTCCGAAAAAGAGGCATATGGGGAGACTGGGGGTGAGCCCAATTTTTACCTTAACACAATAAACTTAATTAGTTATAAGTTATAAAGGCACATTCTCCCCATAATAATCCTCTCATTCTGATCTTATATAAAAATTAACTTTTTGTCAAGCAATAAAAAATCCCCAGTCAAGGGGATTTAAATTTCTATTTCTTTTTAAAGAGATCAACAAACCCCTTTTTACTCATAATCCCTACATCCTTAATCCCTTTGCCCGCCTTAGCGCCCACATTCTTACTTAAGTCTCCAAAATCCTTGATGCCTTTTACCGCTACGTCTTTTTCCCTAATTATACTCTGTAGGATGGTTGTTTTGTTCATATGGATAAAATTTAGATATTATAGATTCATCATAGCAAAGTCCTGAAAAAATACAGAAATTTTTTAGGACTAAATAGAAATTCTGTTTAAAGTAGGTAGGGGGGGCTAGTTATGGGTATAAGTATGAAGTTTTAAAAAAGTAGAAAATTTCCGTGTGGGTACCTTTCAGTACACCTGAACCAAATCTTAAACCTTTCCAAATCACCCCCCATACCCTTCCTAGGCTTATTGCTACCCATCCTCCATAGTTTTTACCACTTTATAGGTGTAATTTTTAATGATAATTGTATGATTATCTATCCTATCCACACAGAGAAAGGTATTACCTATGCATGTGATAAGGTTATCACTACTGTAGGTGATAAGCGTGAGGCCGTATCAGAGTTTGGCTACTTTGGCAAGACAAGAGCACAGGTCATTGCCCAGGGCGTAGGTAACGCCATAGTCAAACGGTGGAGAGCCCAACTAGCAGAGCGCTATAGAGTTAGATAGTATTGGTTTTTACCACTTGAGTGGTGATATACGATATAAGGTCGATATATATCGTTGAGAGTTTGGTTAGGTTGGTCAATTCTGTCTTCAGATTTACCTTCTACGCCAAAATGGAAGATATATAGCAGAGAAACGCCAAAGTATGCAGTCTTATATTCTAACCTGCATCTACTTTAGGCCGCCTTCTCTAGCCTATGCATTTAGCAAAAGCTAGCAGCGTGTGAAATTGGTCTAACGGACTTAAAATGTTAAAAGATAAAATAGTCCATTATCTGCCTACAATTTCAACTCTGCTATATATCTTCCATACAAAGTCCTACCTTGCGTAGGTCAAGCGTATAGTGGTATCGTAGCCCAAATCCACCAATGATGTGTTTATAGGGGATAAAAGAATTGTAATGCCCTAATATAATGTCGGAAAGATGTTTAATATATAGACATCTGGAGCATGTTCCATAACCGAGGCTAAATTACATTTCCCTACTAACACATCATTTGATTGTTAGAAAGATTGATAAAACCACGATAGCGTAAGAGTGAAGTATTGGATTTCAACTCAAATCGTGCCAATAAATCAATCTTTAAACAATTACTTCCTACCTTGCGTAGGTCAAGCGTATAGTGGTATCGTAACCCAAATCCACTACACTAAGTCTAATTTCTTAAAGCTGCCTAGCAGCACAAAAAACATATGGAACAAGTTAAATCAGCCATCATTGGCAAAGCATGGATTAATGCCGACAAAGGAACTATGATTCCTGCTTCCCACCAACTAATAGAAGATATGGCATTTTCCGCCAATCAGTCCTTCCTTATTGGAGGATTGACTTTCCGCACTGATAGAAATATCCAAGAACCAATTGCCCTAAAAGCTGGTTCTAACCTCTACTTCTACTCTAATAAGAAAAGAGATGAGAAGAGAGACGCCGATTACTCTGTTAGCGTTTTATTGCCCGAAGTTCAGGCCAATAAAATCATAGCCGATAGTCGCCAAGGTGCAGAGAATTGGAGACAAGCTCATCCTGTCGCTTAATCTGTATATTTAAATTAAAGCTGTATATTCGTCTAGAGTATACAGCTTTTTTTATTCCTTAAACTAACTTAATAAATAAAACAAATGCAAACCAAATCATTAAACAAACTCCAAATTGAAACCGCCGAAAAACTACTTAAAGATGCTTTATATCAAAAAAAAGCCGAAATCGCTGACAAAGCCTTCGCCAAAGATATCGCCAAATATAAACCGCAAATCAATGAACTGAACATTAGACTCATATCACTCAAAAACTTTCTCTTCAATCTTAAAAGAAAAGTAGAAAAAAATCACAAATTAGAAGTTGATATGACAAACTATAATTCCATAGCCAGCAAAATCATTGAGTCAGTAGCAGAAGCCGATAATGACAATAACGCAGTTATAACAGCTAAAAACTATAACAAATACAACAACATCCATTCTAAATATACGCCCAACTTCGAGAAAGAAGAAATGGAAATCAACCAATTCATCCTCGGACTTAAATTAGGCACCGCATTAATGGCTGATCTGCAAGTTCTATTAGACAAAATTAATAAACTAAAATAGAAAGGAGACGATTAAATTGGCCAAAAAGAAGAAAGTAGCTAAGAAAAAGAAATAGTTTTGCTCTCTGGGGCATGCTGTGCCTCAGAATAACTAAATTATTAATAATAAAACTATGACAAAAAAAGAAATAATAAAAATACGCAAAAGAATAGAACCATTACTAAATGAATTATTACTACGAATGGGAAAATGTGAATATGACCATCATGGAAACTGTCAATCACATTTCTTACAAGAAGATTGTTTAATTAAAAAAATTTCAAGTATTATACCATTAACTAATATATTAAAATAAATATATGCCCAGTAGACAATACAAATGGCAACTCATAAAACTAAAAAACAATCTATGCGTAACTTGCGGAAAACCAGCTAACTCAACAAATAAAAGATTTTGTGAATCACATAGAATAAAATGGTTAAAACTATATCATAAACACTTAAAAAATAAACAATAAACATATGAACATCCTTGAGGAGGAAATCCAAAATGAAATCAAACACGAAGAATATAAAAACAAAATCAAAAAGAACTGTGCTTGGTGCAATGAAAAAATCCCCGGAACCATTGATTATTATTACTGGCACGGCAATGCCTGTTTAGTTTGCTGCGCCCGCTTTTCTAAAATAGAACATGGAGTTAGACAAAAAGAAAAGAAATTCAGCAAAAGACGCAGCCGCTATGAACATAAAATCAGAAAATACACTCGAGAAGAAGTGGAAGCCATGCAAAATGCCAGAATCAAAGAAATAAAACTTAAACAATTAAAGAAACCTATATGTCCAACAATCTCACCGCCGCCAAAAATGCCTTAGATATATTTGTCTCCAGTGGAAATAATATAAAATACCAAAAAATACCAATGACACTAGACATACAATTAGATAATTTAGGCACAGTTAATAAAAATCTAGTTACAATGACAATCAACAGCAATAAACTAGAATTATGGTTTAGCTACAGAACAATTGTCGCCTTTAGTAAAAATGGAAAAACCCATTGCATTAAAAATCAATGGGGACCAACAACTGGCAAATTACTCAATGATATCTGCCCCAATAAATCTGATAGATTATCTGAAATTAAATTTGCCGAAGAATTAAATAAATTATTAATAATATAAACATATGCCAAATTATAGAGCCACAAAACTTTACAAAAAACTAACCATGTATGTTGCTTGTGCCTATGCTGAAGGATTTAACGAAGGAGAAAATGCCACACCAACTGAACAACTAATTGCCTGGCAATGGATTTCCGACCGAGGATTGCAAAATCAACTCCAAGGATTCTATGGCCGCATGGTCAATGAATTAATCAAACATAATAAAATAAGAAAACCTAAATAAAACATATGCAAAAACAATACATCATAATGGAAAAAGAATATATTATCATCAAAAATAATATAATCGGATCATTAATCTTAGACAGTTATAAATACCTAGGCATAATCTTTATACTAGGCATCAATCACTTTAAATTAGATGATAGTTTCTTTGGAGGAATTATTCTTACAGCAATGTTAATCATAGTATTATTAGCAAAAATAAAGAAAAACCATACAATCATTAAAGGAAAAGAAGAACTAAAACAATATCTTAAACAACTAATATTAAACAAATGAAAGAATATCATGTAAAAAGAGAATTCTTACGCATGGAACAAGCCATAGTCAAGGCAGATAACGAAGATTCTGCTATAGAATTAGCCCAACAAAATGGACAATTCGATCCATATTGGAATCAAGATGAGGATTGGCAATATACAGCAGAAGAAATTAAATCTAAATAAATAAATTAAAATAATGAAAAAACTAATAGGTTATTGTGGCGTAGACTCAGGGCAATTAATGATTTGCGACCCATGTTATATCGCATCAGAATGGAAAGATGTTCCATTTAAAGTCATGGAACTATATGCCCACAAAAAACTCAATAAAATATTCGGATTCAACCAAAATAAACTAGGACCATTAAAAATAGAATCATTCAAAACTTATGAAAAGAAAACCTCAACCAAAAAATCAATGAATGAAATGATCGCCAATAAAGAAGTTAAAAAACTAGACATACCAGATAAAAATAAACTCATTGGAACATTTTCCTATGGAGGAGTTTGTGAAACAACTATGAAAGATAAGCACCAAATCAACTTCAAATTAGGCCATACTGGTTGTGCAGTCGCATTTTGCACAGGATATGGCGATGGCTATTATCCAGTTTATGGCACATTCAACAAAGAAGACAGATGTATGAAAGTCGAAATAAATTTTAACTAACAAAAAAATGACAACCTTCAAAGAAGGAGATGAAATAGAAATGATAATAGATTGTTCGGGAAATAAAAAAGGAGAAAGATATACAGTAAAAACAGAACAATCAAAAACAAGAGAACTTTGGGCAGGAAAATGCTCATGTAATGATAATCAACATTGGAAACTAATAAAATCAAACTCAACAAAAATTATGCAAAAATTTAAAATAGGAGATAAAGTAAAATATGTCTCAAAACGCCATGGAGATTCACTTGCAAATCCAGTATGGAATGGATGTGCAGGACAAGTGGCAGGAGAAATAATTAATGGAAATGGTACAGATTGGACAATAGACTGGGATAATGGACAAAGAAATTCATGCTATAAAAATTCAGATCTAGAATTTATCAATCAACCTAAAAAATCAGGACTCAATAATCTTAAAGCCGCCCAAAAAGCCCTAAGACAAACAGGACCAAAACATTGGTTTGAAGCTGAAGCCACCATCAAAATCAAAATAGAAGTAGCTGGAACAGAAGCAGATGCCCAAGATGAAATCTTGGGACAATATGATATGGGAGGATTCATCAACTTAACCCACAAACAATTAATTATAACTGGAATACAAAAATTATGAGCAATAATCTAACGGCAGCCATGAATGCCTTAAAAAAGCCAAAAACAACACCAAATATAAATATAAATACACAACCACCAAATTCAACATTAACCACAATAGACGACATAGGATTAAAAATAAAAGAAATAAGAAAATCAAAAAATCTATCACAAAGGAAATTATCAAGCATGTTGTCATACATGTCTCAAACAACAATAAGCAGAATAGAACATGGACAAACGTCAAATATACTTGCAATACTACAAGTAATTCACGTTTTGGGTAAAAAATTAATTATAAATTAATATAAAAAAAACTAAAGCAAAACCAAGATACAACCTACCATTATGTGATAATTGCAACAAGCCAGCAATTTATAATATCCAACAAGTTTGGCACCTATATGATATTGATAAAAAGGGAATATATAGTGAAAATGACAGTTGGGAAGGCAATGAAAATGACCACTATTGCCAAAAACATTATGATAAGGAAATAGGAAATTAAATAAATAATAACTAAATCTATGCGTGGAATAAGAGAAGCCGCAATGAGCCAAGAAGAAGATGAAATCATACCCAAATATGAACCAGAATCTTCTTGGAACAAATGGCCAAAAAATCAATTACCATTATATGAAAAAAATGAATTCAATCCAACAGCCGAAGAAATAATCAGAGATGAGAAAGAACTAGAATCATACACTGTAATAAAGCCACAAGGACAAATAGATATAACCATCGGAATAAAATACACCGAACTAAAAGAAGATGACTATGATGTAAATTGGGAAACAAAATCAAAAATAGAGGCCACTCAAATAGCCTACGATCAGCTTAAAAAACTATGTAACAAAGATTATGATGTAAATTGGGAAACAAAATCAAAAATAGAGGCCACTCAAATAGCCTACGATCAGCTTAAAAAACTATGTAACAAAGATTTTGAATCAAAATATCAAGCCATCTACACCACAGAAGAAGATTATGATGGAATAAATGTCATGATTAAATTAACTCCAATAAAATAATAAAATTAAAATTATAAAAACATGCAAATGAAAACCAAGACAGTTAAATATGAAAAAATAGAAATACCCATCGGAGACGGAAAAAGTCCTTATATGCCACAAAAAGCCAGCAAATTTGTAGACCACGGAAATATTATGAAAACCCTGGCTATCGCAGTTAGAGATAACCTAGCTGTATTACTAATTGGAGAAAGCGGAACTGGCAAAACGAGTGCAATTAGATTTCTAGCCAATCAAACTAAAAATGGATTGAGACGAGTAAATTTAAATGGAGGCACAACTGCTGATGAATTAGTAGGCAGATTATTAATCAATGACAAAGGAACATATTGGGTTGATGGAATTCTAACAGAAGCTATGCGCAGCGGAGACTGGATAGTTCTTGATGAAATCAACGCTGCCCTGCCAGAGGTTTTATTCGTTCTACAATCAATCATGGATGACGATGGATATTTAGTCCTTAATGAAAAAGATGATAAAGAAATAGTCCACAGACATAAAAACTTTAGAATCTTCGCCACCTGTAATCCACCAGAATATGCAGGAACCAAAGAAATGAATAAAGCCTTATTATCCAGATTTGCCATTTGTATCAACGCAGAATTTCCACCAGCAAACAAAGAATTAGAAATTATTGAAAATCATTTAGGAAATGCTATAGCTAAATCAGAAATGGCTATTAAACTAGTGGGATTAGCTAATGAAACTAGAACCGCTAAAGAACAAGGAAATTCAGATTATGTCATTAACACAAGAGACATTCTTAATACACTAAGACTAACAGAATTTATGAATCCAATGGAAGCCTTAGGATTAGCTTTCTCAAATAAACTAGAAACAGCAGATAATAAAGCTTTAAAAATCATAGCCAAACTTCATTTGCCATTAACTAAAACAAAAGCCAAGGCCACCAGAAAAGCCATAAAAATTGCCAATGATTTAAAACTAGATGGAAATTATATAATAGATGCAGATCTGCAAAACACATATTTAGGCTTAACTAAAGATGATGATGTTTTCAAAGAAATGATAGAAAAAGATTTAGGCACTATCATAACAGATTATGGAACTAATCGAGAAAATGCTGTCAAGGGAGATGAAATTAAAATTGAAGCCACCTATTACGAAAATGCAGAAAATGGTGCTATCAAAAATAATTCAGAAACACTGGGAGATAGAATTGCTAGTGCTGTAAAAATAGTAAATGGCCCAAATAAAGGCAAAAACGCCATAATTCTTCATCACAAAGACCTAGACAATTCAATAGAAATAATTAAAAATCTATTCGAAATAAGTTAATAAAATTAAAAAAATGAAACTTGTAGAATTCCAAAAAGTTGCAGAAATGCTATCCAAAGAACATAAAATCAAATTTCAAGAAGGCAGGGGCTGGTCAGCCAATATCAAAGACAGAATTGTCTTCTATTCAAAAAAAGATATCTACAGCCTACCCGAGGAGCATATCCTCGGGTTGTTGCTTCACGAAACAGCACATATCCATTACACAACTGAAGTAAATTTCCCACCAACCAACCAAGAAATAACCTTCACCACCATGAATATGATAGAAGATATCTCAATTGAAAACATTATCAAAGATGATTATCCCAATGCCGGAGAAATATTAGAATCAACCAGAGAAGAAGTCTTAGATACATTGGTAAAAATGCTACCCAAAATGAAAGATACATCAGTCCATGAAAAAGCCTTATTATATGCCGCAGCCAGATTTTGGAATAGAGGATACGCCACAGGAATATTGCCATATGAAATATTAGGCAATAAAGTAGCAAAAATAATGGCAAAAAATAGAAAAGAAATTCTTGAAAGAAAAGCCACCAAAGACCTACTGCCAATAGTCAATGAAATAGTCAAGCTTCTTCTCAAAGAAGCTGGGGCCTTAACTGAAGATGAAAAAAGAGAAATGCAACAAAACAACCAAGATGGAAGAGCCACAGAAGATAAAGATCAGGAAAAAACTAAAGGAAAACTTATTAGTCAATTAAAAGCAGCAACAGGGTGGAAAGGAGAGGAAAATATGTCAACAGAATTGGAATATATTGGAGAAATAGGAGACCAGGCCAACCAAATAGGCAAACAATTAAGAAGTATACTCAAGAGAAACAATTCCATGGAATTTGGAGGCAGATATAGAACTGGAAAATTATTAGCCAAAAGATTTGTCCGCATAAAAATCATAAAAGACAGAAATCCATTTACCAAAAGAATTATTAAAAGCAATCAAAGCTACGCCTTTGCCATTGCTTCAGATGTTTCAAGATCAATGTTTCATGGAAATAGTGAAAATAGTGCGGCCAGTTACGCCATGACTTCAATGCAAATGGTAGGAGAAGCATTGCGTTATGCGAATGTACCTAGAAGCATGATAATCTTTGGAGCAAAAGCTATAACAATAGCCCCAATGTCAAAAGCACAAATACGATGGGAAACAATGGCAGACCAAGAAGGTCTAATTAAAGCTGAAAATGCAAACACAAACATACACAAAGCCATTGAAAGTTGCACCCAAGAATTAAATAACGTAAAAGCTGAAAGAAAAATAATGATTGTTTTGACAGATGGTTCTAGTGATTTATGGAGTATGAAAGAAGCCCATAAAAAAGCCGTAAATAAAGGAATAGAATGCTTGGGAATAACAATTGGGCAGGAAAGTTGCAGAAGTTATATGGATGAAACATTTGGAAGAGAAAAAAATATAACAATAAAAGACACACATAATCCAAAATTAATCGGTAAAGCTTTCATAGATATTCTCAAAGCTTCTATCAAAAAATCACCATGAAGAACATACAAAGATTAGCAAATCACATAACCAAATATGGAGAAAAAGGCTTGATGGTCCATACAATATACGGAACAACAAATTGGATACTTTGCCAAAAAATAGAAAAAGAAAAATGGTCTTTATCTTTAGAAAATCCAATGGGCAATACATCCTATAATTTAGGAATAGTATCAGAGGATCAACACGCCGCACTATGGACAGAATTAATTAAAACAGAGATTGAGAAAAAAGCATCTAATACTCGAACAGCCAACGAATTAAGAAACAAAGTTAACTACTTCATTAAAAACCATGAAAAAAACTACAAAAACTTCCTCAAAGAAAAAATTAAATTAAATAAAAAACATGAGAAATCTAACCTCAAAACAAAAAAAATTATTAAAAAATTGGTTCAAAGATAATTACAATGGAGGATGCATGTTTAATCTAGCAGATAAAATAGACCATGAAACATACAAAAAAATAGAACAAATACATCCAACAGAAATACATTACCAAAATGTCAATAATTATCTAGAAGAATTAGCTAATTAAATACATGCTTATCTGTCTTAAAAGACTTTAATTGTAATTTAGAAATAATATAATCATTATTATGTTGTTTCCTAAATCTTCTACAATCAAAAGAATTGGGATATTTATCAAAAAAATCAATAACAACTTTTGCTTGAGATCCCTTAAGCTTCAAATAAGGAAAAATAGCTTTAAGAAATAAATGTAATTCCCTTTTTGAACACAAAATCCACTTCCAAGCAATATTATGATTAGGATTTTTTGGGACATGTTGATCATTAACATTACCACCAAAAGTACTCTTAAACCAAAATAAAATATCCCTATCTGTACTCGAAATAGTAAGTCTAAAATTAGAAGTAGCAGTAGTAATACAGCCTTCACCATCAATAAAACCAGCAGCATAAATTAAATCATTAACCTTCATATAAATTAAATTAAATAATTAATAAATTAATATTATCACACATTAGGCATATAGTCAAATATGAATAATGTTAGATACAACAAAAATATCCCGAATTGGTGCACCAATACACTAAAAGTCAAAGGAGAAGAAAAAATCCTACAAAAATTCAAGAAAAAAGCTCAAAACAAAAAAAACAAACTATCTTTAACTAAATTCTTACCATTACCAAAAGGACTAGAAGGAACTCAATCACCTCCAGACAAAAAGAAAAAAATTCAAAATTTAGCCTTAAAACTAAAATATGGAACAGACAATTGGTATGATTGGGCGATAAAAAACTGGGGAATAAAATGGGATATAAAATGTGAATTCATGGATAACAATGAAGATGAATTAATCTATGAATTCGACTCACCTTGGGGACCGCCATTAGAAGGATTCAGACAAATATCCAAAAAATATCCAAAACTAGTTTTCTTTCTAGATTATGACGAACCAGGAATGGCATTTAAAGGCATAAGCAAAATGCAAAAAGGTAAACTAGAAGACCATTGTATTAATTATTAACCAAAATATATGGACAAAGAAACTTATAAAGCATTAAAAACTATTACAAAAGCATTAAAAGATAGAATTTATTATGAATGGGGATTTTGGAATAAAAACAGCGAATATTGGGATGAAATAAAACAAATCGAAAATTGGATTGATAAAATAGAAAAAGAAGAAGAAATTAAAGACAATGTAGAGACATATAAAAATATGCCCAAAATGTAATATTAATAATTAATAAATAAACTATATGGGACTAGATCAATACTTAACCAAAAAAACTTACGTAAAAAACTGGAATTTTGAAAAACCAGAGGAAAAAAAAGAAGTAATAATAAAAATAGGAGGAAAAGAAGCAAAAAACATTAAAAAAGAAAGAATATCAGAAATAACAGAAGATATGGGACAATGGCGAAAAGCCAATGCCATCCATAAATGGTTTGTAAAAAATATCCAAAAAGGAAATGATAACTGTAAAGAATATTATGTTTCAAAAGAAAACCTAGAAGACTTGCTCAAACTATGTGAAACAGTATTAAAATCATCAATATTAATTAAAGGAAAAATTAAAAACGGAGAACGCTACGAAAATGGGAAAATGGAACCGATTATGGAAGACGGAAAATACATCAAAAATCCTTTAATTGCCAAGAAATTACTACCAACAGAATCAGGATGTTTCTTCGGTAACACAGAATACGACCAATATTACATCCAAGACATAGAAAATACAATTAAAATAATAAAAGAAGCTTTAAAAGATGCAAATAATGGAGACTTTTATTATTCATCCAGTTGGTAAAATAAAAACAAAAGAATTAAGCCTCGCCCGACCAGCGAGGCTTTTTTTTTAAAAATATAAATAACAACTAATGAAATTGAAAAATTTACTTTTTTTTAAAATTTTAAATAATAACTAAGGAATTTGAAAATTCCCAAAATTTCCAAATCAAAAACCCGCCTTAAAAAAGCGGGATTTTTTTTGACAATAACTAACCAGATAACGAATAATTCACCCGGTGGAAAAAAAGCAGTTCGGGCTACTCCCTAAAAATTGAACGGTTTCGCCCGAAATTGGCATTGAAGCCAGCCTTATCCTAAATACGCATATCCCAGAGTCCTAATATTTCAAGTTAACCAGGATACCGATATGCTTGGTAAAATTAATTTTATTCAGATGCTGTATATTATTCAACCGGAGCATACTTATCTGAGCCTAGCCGAGGAATTGGACCCCGAATTGATGCTTACAAAGCAACTGTTATACCATTTAACTAGCAAGGCTATTTTACCCAATCATCATACGCTTTTAATGCAGCTACCGCATCAGAATTTTGACTAGATTCGGATTTTTTATCACTATCGGCGTCATAGTAAAATCTTCCAAAGGCAAAGTCGAATACTGCACTTGTTGAAACTCCTGTTTTGCGGTTTTTAATTAGCCAAATTTTAGATTGATTAGTTGAAAGTCCAAAATCATCTTTTTCTCGTCCGATAAAAAATACTGTATCCGCTTCTTGAGCAATACCTAAACTACTTCTTATATCATTTAAATCAGGAATCTTGGCATTGGTTTTGCGCACATGAACCGGAAGTAGAATAATCAATCCTCGTTTAATTGCCAATCGTTTTAAAGCACGAACTGTCTCCGTAATTGCATCCGCTGCATTAGAATAATTCCCCTTAGGTGCTCGTAAAAACCCCAAATGATCTATGCAAACAACCTTGATTCCCCATTTTACTATAGCTTTTTCTATAACGTCAACAACCCATTCTGTATCCCCGGATTCATTGAACCGTGGCATGTATATTGGCGTGTTTATATCCGCCCCCATAATCTGGAATTTTTGCCATAATGGCCTAGCTAAAACTTCATAAGAAAACCAAAGGCTTGGTAATTTTTCTCGTTTTGTTTGCCCTCCAGAAGACAATGTCACTGACCAATCTTGCATAATTGTGGTTTTTCCGCAACCCGTCTGTCCAGCCACAATCACCACATCGCCTAGGGAAAAACCACCTAATAAAACATCATCAAAGGGCTTCATATCTAGGGGAAAAAAATTTTCTGAATCAATAATCTGAAGGTCGGCAACTTCCGATGCGTGCAGTGATTCTTTGGGATCTGATTCAGCCGGAGCATTATTTGATTCAGAATGGGAATCATCTAACTGCTTCTCCCCTTTTTCTCCTTCTGGTGCTGGCCCCCAAGTCTTATTCCCTGAAACACTTTGTGAATAATCTCTGCCGTAGGGATTAGCCCGAACTTCTTTTTGGCCAATGGAATTCCAAATTGTGCGCACCTCATATGAAGATAATGAAGGACTATTTTTTGAATTAGCCGCTTCAAACATTTGCCAGCCGATAGTTGCCCATAAACTGGGATGCAATTTTGCGTGGATAGAGCCTGCGAACTTTGTCATCGCATCATTACGACCACCTTCCCCGCTTCCCTGATAATCCAAACCACTTTCAGACATTTTGGGGTAAGGAGATTGTCCAGAGGTTGCGTACCACGGTAAAACATTCCTTGACGCCTTGAGAGCCTCTAGGAAGAGTTTTTTAGTGTTTTTCGACATCTTGGCTACAGGTAGGTCATTTATCACTGTGTAGGCGCCTTTTGTAGAAGTTGAGCCTGCGGCGACAACGTAGCCCCCCTCCCCACGTTGATCGATATGAGGAAAAACTCTTACGGAGTTTTTAAATTCTGGCTCGTAGGTCAGATACCAATGTTTTCCGCCACCTCCTGTTTTTACTGTATATGTTTCATCTTTAATAAAATCCAAGTCACCATCAGCTTCAGCATCGATGACAACTAGGTTTGATATGCGCCCAGTGACTATTCCAATCTGGGCTTCAGGATATTGGTCCCACCACATCAAAAATTCCTCAGGAGTAGCCCTTTGCGTTTGAAATTTTTTCCATGTAACTAGTGGAATTTTGTTATTCCCCACAGGAATAATAGACCACCCACGAGAAAGGTAAATAAGCGCCAATTGAATCATTTTATCCTTATTTTCCATAATAATCCGTTTTATTACTTTTTCTAATATTTTCATCCCACCACATCGGTTGTAGGTTTGTATAATGGCAAGCTATTAAAAATTGTTCCCTACTAGTTAAATCAAAATTAGCTAAAGCTAATTTATGATCAATATGCCATCCACGATAAGCCCAATTATCCCAACTCATTCCTGGTTGAAATTTATTCTCAATCCATATTTTTAATTCATCTATCGTACAACCTAAATCCCTCACAGCAGACCCTGCCTTATAACCCCTCTTTATTGCGTTATATAAACGATTTCTCAGCGCATCAGCTAATTTAAACTGAATATTTGTTTTTAATTTTAATTTTTTATACTTATAGCTTTCTAATAAAAGATTTTCTTTATTTTTTACATAATATTCTTTATGATATGATAAAACTTTTTCCCTGTTGTTTACATAATATTCTTTTTGTTTTAATAAAATAGTTATCTTATTTTTTCTACAATATTCCCTACCATTTAATGAAATTCTTGCTCTATTTCTTATACACCATTTTTTATATCTTAATAAAATATTTTCCTTATTTTTTATATAATATTTTTTATCACGTAGTGAGATTTTTGTTATATTTTTTTTATAATATTCTTTTCCATTTAATAAAATATTTTCCTTATTTTTTGCATAATATTCCCCCTTTTGTAATAAAATATTTTCCTTATTTTTTATATAATATTCTTTATTATATAGTAAAGCGCTTGCCTTATTTTTCATACGGTATTCTCCTTGATATAATGAAATACTTTTCTCATTTTTTATTTGATACTCTTTTTGTTTTAACGAAATACTTTTCTTATTTTTTTTATAGTATTCTCTAAAATATTCCTTTTTAGATATTTTTTCAGTTAAATTATTCATATTTTTAATCAACACTTAATCTCTTATCCCGATCTAAAAATTCCACTATTGTGCAATACCCAAACAATCTCGATGCCAATCTTTCTCCAAAGACTGACTTAAAATTTTCTTGCTTTACATTTGTGGTTAAAATAAAAGGTAAAAATGAGTTGAAGCGCCGCTCTAGAAACATCATTAGTTTATCCAACTCAAATTCAGTAAGAGCCTTAGATGAAATATCATCAATAAAAAGAATCCCATTAAACATTCCAGAGGTGTTATTTAATTTGCTCCAAACGGAATTTAAATCATCATAGGATCCATTAAAAAATTCATTTTTGATGGTAGAAAAAGCTTCAGAATAAGTGGTCATATAAGCCACCATTTCAGGATTTTGTTTAATCAACTCATGAATCACAGCATAGGCCGCATGGGTTTTGCCACTACCAGCCGGGCCGCAGAAAATAGTCCCAACTTTGTCATTTTCTTCAGGAGGTTTAAGCATCTCTGAAATTGCTCGATTAACAGCCACGGAATTATAACCAAGGTCTTTTATTGAAGCATTTTTAAATCGTTCTGGTATTTTAGATTCAATTAGGCTTCTCTTTTTATCAAACATAGAATCCACGACCACAGTACAAAGCTCGATAGCCTTTCCGGGGTTATCTTTTTGCATGCGCTCGATCCTTTCATCCCTATTTTCAAAACTATAAATTGATGCCATATATTTATTTTGAATGAGTCCTTTCCCACTCCTCTTTGTCTTTTCGCTGTTGTTCTCTATCAACCTCTATCCTTTTTTTTATTAATTCATCACTATCAGCTCGTTGTTCCGGAGTACTTATTGACCGTTGAGCCCAGAGGCCATTATTTTTATTCAAATATGTCTCTATTGCATCTACTTTAGAACAAAAAGCAAAAATATTTGATGCCTGGGGTATAAACTTTTCCTCCCTTTTTTCCAAATATTTATTTATCAACTCCTTTAATTCCCCCATAGTATAAACAAGTAGGGTCATTTTTATTATGTCTCTAGTGGTAGGAATGGCAAATGGTTTTTGCTTTCCAACAAATTTTGATGGAAAGAGTGGAAGAAAGGAGGCAATAGCTTCATTCACCATATCGTAGGTAATTTTCTTTTCTCCAGTTTCATATTTACTTACTTTTTCTTGAAAGCTAATTGGTAAATTTTTATCACCATTTAAATCGTTTTGCGCCGAAGGCGCAAGTATCTTTTTGCTATTGTCTTCTGTATTGTCTACTGCTATTGTCTTAATTACATGTGTCATATCTGGGTGTGAGATGTGTCGTTTCTGGGTGTGAGATGTGTCATTTATGGACACTGATGCGTCATTCTTGACACATCCAGATGTTTCATTTTTGACACTTGTAATTAGATGTGTCATTTTTGAATCATCTATAGGAACACTTTTATTAAAACGCTTCTTTGCTTTTAATACAACAATACACTTTCCATAAGGAGTGCGCAAGGTGGTTATATAGCCATTATCCTCCAACACATCCATCCATCGGCCATAAGTTGACCTAGAAATGCCCAAATCAGTCTTAATATCTTCGTATCTTATTGGTTTATTACCAAGAACTTTGCCTTTTTCCTGGGCGGTAATGACTGTTATTTTATCGATTAGCCACATGAATAACCAAACAGCCTCTCCGAGTTGCTTGCAGTGCTGTGGATCGAGTAGATTATTGGATACTTCGATGAAAAATCCTTTCATAATAGTTTAAATTATAATTCCAAACAAAAAAAGTTAGAGGATGACCCAGGCCTACGACAGCCCAAAAACCCTCTAACTTTTGTTGCCAACAATTTTTTATTATTCGTAGTTTGGATCATATTATTTTTCATTTTTAAAAGCGTTTTAAATATATAGTCTTTTTCACCTTTTGTCAAGGGTTGAAATATGTGTAAGTTTAGCCGTTTTTATGTTCCTTCATTTTTAGCCAATATAATTTAACACTTCTATGGGCCCTCCTACTCCAAGAATTAAGAAATATTCTAATGTTACCCTTCTTCTTTTCTTTAATTTTTCTTCTTTTGAAATTCATGATTTTAGCCGTTTTTTGCATGGTACGGCGAAACCTGCCGAAAAAATAGACTAATTTATTGGTTAAATAATTATAAAACTATTGCCATTGAAGCTAGTCAGGCTTTCAGACTATGGGCTTCTGTAAGATAGATCGTCATCTTACCTTTACATTGGGTGATGGGTGAGAATTAAACTCACGACCGTCTGGTCCACAACCAGACGCTCTACCACTGAGCTACCAACACCATATCATTAAATATAGGGTGATATTTGTATTTTGTCAAGGGTTAAAATATCAAGCATTGGAACTAATTCTGGAATTACCGGAATTGGCTTAAATAAGCTAATTTTTAGTGCTTTGATTAAAATCACTCATTGGATTGTTTTGTATATTGACCACTTCCGCCTTAAGCGATTGCAGATTGTTTATATATGTTCGGGGTTCTACCATTATCATGCCCTGATTGTATTGGCTACGGGCATTGTGGAGCTCTACAGTATCCGCAAACTTGAAATAGCCTATCCCCTTGGGCTTAATTCCCTCTAGTTGGAAATCCAGGCCTATCATGGGGAATTTTAAAGTTACAAGTGTGGCTGCCAAATAAAGGTCTCTGGTGGAAAATACTCTTTCTTCTGGTTTTTCTTCTTTTGCCATATATTTTTTTTAATATAATTTAATATCCTTATTATAGCTTAGTCCCTTTAAAAAATTAAGTCAAAAGATTGCCACTTGACAAAAAGTAAATAAGGGTATATATTTATTTATAGAGATGGGGTAATTGAAAAAAGGTAAACAAATCTTAATGCTTTGCTAAAGATGGTCGTGACCTATCAAAGTAAAATGCGTCACATAAAAGTGCCACTGTAGGGTGACTGATTATACCGTCTGAGATGCAACCTCATAAAATAGCTTGGCGGTCAAATCCCTATCCCCATCTCCTCATGAGAATATTAATAATTTATATAAAATGTCAAATATATTCAAAAAACAATATACCGCCTACCAGCGCCATATACTAAAGGAGATTCTCCCCGAAAGATGTTTGCTTGTTTTGGATTTGATTTATAATAGATGCAAGATTAAGCGTATAGAAAAGAAGATTAAGAAAATTAGAAAAATAATATGATAATATCTGTTAAAAAATTTGGAAGAGAATATAGGGTGGTGATAAAACAAGACCATCAATCATTTATACTCGATTATACTACAAATACTAAGGATAAATGCCTATGGCTGGCAAAGATGTTTCGGATAGCGTTAAAAAGACATAATGAAAAATTATTAAAGAATTTGTCTAAATGAAAACCATAACATTCAACATTAGAAAACCCCTCTACGGATCCTACGTCTATCTAAGAGGTTCATTAGTGGAAAAAGCCATTAGAACTAAGGCCATGCTTGACATTACCATTCCGGCCGGGCGAGTGTTGGTTGACCCTAATGACTGGAAAGCGACTGGAAAGATGATGAAGAAAGAATTTAAGTTTAAAAATAACCCCATGATTTTGTACGGAAATTTTGTGAATGTAGAACTAAAATCTAAGGGAGAAATAATTACTCCGGAAAAAAAGAAAAAATCAGAATTACAATTAACTTTATTTTAATAAAATATATGAAAAAAATAGCAAAGTTCGATCTTAATACGGTAAAAACAGAGGATATAATTTTTACCCATACATCATCAAGGGATTATGAAATGAGCAGGGTATATGTAATAGAAAAATTAGATAGTTTTATCGTTTTAGAAGGTAGCCATTGTTCTTGTTATGGTTTTGAAGACACAACTTGGGAGGCAATTGAATATACTGAGAAGGAAATAGAAAAATTAGCCATGCATGATGACGAAAAGTGGAAGATATTTTTAAAAGAATATTTAAATATATGAAAATAATAACAACTGAAAAAATACCCATAAAAATGTGGTTAAAAGATATTGAAGACGGAGCAGTGGAACAAGCAAAACATCTTGCTAACTTACCATCTGTGTTTAACCATATTGCAATTATGCCAGATAGCCATGTTGGCTATGGCTCCCCGATAGGTGCTGTGGTTGCGACTAGGGGTATTATAGTCCCAAATATTGTGGGCGTGGACATCGGCTGTGGAATGTGTGCTGTAAAAACATCCTTGACAGACATTGATAAAGAAGCGCTTAAAAAAATATTGGGAGAAATTAGGAAACAAATTCCGGTTGGGTTTGGTCATCACAAGGAGGCTCAAAATGAATTATTAATATCTCCTGAAACTGATTATGGAATGAAATTAAAAGAATATCCCATTTGCTCAGAACAATATACTTCTGCATTAAAGCAAATAGGTACTCTCGGTGGAGGCAATCATTTTATCGAAATCCAAAAAGGTTCTGATGGACATATCTGGATCATGATTCATTCTGGGTCAAGAAATTTAGGTAAACAAGTGGCCGATCATTACAATAAAATAGCTAAAGAATTAAACGCAAAATGGTTTTCAAGAATTCCCGGAGAGTGGGATTTGGCTTTTTTACCGATAGATTCGGAGGAGGGACAATCATATATTCGAGAGATGAATTATTGCGTGGAGTTTGCTTTGTCCAATAGAAAGTTAATGATGGAACGAATATTAAATATTTTTTCACTTCATACCGATATTCAATATTTTGACCCAATAATTAATATCGCCCACAACTACGCTAGACTTGAAAACCATATGGGTCAGAATGTAATGGTCCATAGAAAAGGAGCAACTTTGGCAGATGAAAATACCATTGGAATAGTGCCGGGCAGTCAGGGTACGAAATCGTATATCGTAAAAGGAAAAGGAAATATTGAAAGTTTTAAATCATGCTCTCATGGAGCTGGAAGAAAGATGGGAAGGAAAGATGCTGAAAGACGGCTCAATCTCGAAGAAGAAATTAAAAAGTTAGATGATCAAGGGATTCTTCATGGAATTAGAGGCAAACATGATTTGGATGAGGCTCCGGGTGCATACAAAGACGTCCAAGAAGTTATGAAAAATCAAGAAGATTTGGTCGAAATATTAGTAGAATTAAGTCCACTGGCCGTGGTAAAGGGCTAGTGCCCCTTGACAAAAAGTAAGAATGGGTATATCTTGGTTATATAACTAGAAAATTATGTTCCTTAAAAGAGACAGGGAGTGACAGAATTATACTGCTACGCACGGTAAATGTATTCTTCTTTATCGAGAACCCGAGAGGGTGATTAGGACCATGAGAGGCAATCGCTGACATGGGTGAAGAAGTTGCGTGACCATAATTGACTCAAATCAATTGAAAAATGATTATGTTCATTATTAGTGCAGAGGTCACATATCTTAGGAAATAAATTGGGGTGTTTGCTAGACTTTGCCAGAGGGTTTGGAGGAAACTTTGAACCATGCAACTTAGAAAGGCGGTATCTCAATGGGTTTCTTCTCCTTGTTTCTACTAAGGAACATAATAATTAACCAAAATATATGAAAGTAAGAGCAGAAGAGGTTGAAAAAGCGTACAATAAATTAAAAACGCTTTTGACCGAAAGGGAGGCTGACGTCATAAAACGATTCTACGGCATCGATAAAAAGGTCCGCCATACCTTGGTTGAAATAGCCGAAAAATATAAAGTCACCAGAGAGCGCATCAGACAAATTAAGGTCATCGCTCTTGATAAATTAAAAGTCAAAAAATAAGAAAATATAAATTAAATTAAATTAAATAATATGCCTCAATATCCTACGACAAAATTAAAGACTATTAAATATAATAGTCCATCTGGAACCATAAACATAAATAAGTGGATACCTCCTTTTGAGAAGGTAAAAGGTGGTTTTGGATTTACGGGAGTTTTAGCAGAAGATTCAAAAACAGGGCAATTGCAATGTCATGTGTGTGGTGACTGGTATGAATTGTTGACTACTCATATTTTCGCCAAACATAATTTAACTTCACTGGAGTATTGCGAAAGATTTGGATTGCTTAGAAGTACCGCTTTGAAATCAATGCGGATCCGAAAACTTCAGTCCAAGGTTATGTTAGATATGAGAAAAAGAAATATTAAACATAGAATGAAATTTAAGAAGGGAAATTTATGTTCGGCTAATCGGAGGGGAAAGCCCAAGGCGGTTGAAGCGCAAAATAGATATGGGTTATGTAATCTTCAGGTGGTGGATAAAATAACCGCTTTAAAAAATAAATTAGGTAAAACCCCGGCCCTAACAGAAGTTATTGATGAATATGGAGCAAGTATGGCTTCCTTAATGCATACTCGCTATGCCGGATATCTGAAGTTTATTAAAGAACAAGGTTGGACACCAGTAGTTTCTAGTCGTAATCCAAAATATTCTAAGGAATATTTCATTCAATTGGGAGTTAGGGCGTTAAAGTCTGGCAAAAAATTAATTGGTAAGAGGTTAATGACAGTTAGTGAGTCAAGAAATATTTATAATTATTTTGCATCACAGGGCAGTTGGAGAAAGGCTGTTTTAAAAACTGCCAATAAATTAAATTAAAAAAATGAAAAAAGGATTTACTTTAATAGAATTGCTGATTGCTATTGCCGTTATTGGGATTTTAGTTTCTGTAATCATGTTTTTTGGTGATAAACAAAAAACAAATGAAAAAAAATCAGATTATGAATTATGCCAAGATTATAAATTTTTTAAGATTGAAAATCAGCCTGCGATATGTTTAAAGTTTTATTTAGATGAGGCTAAAAATTTAAAATAAAAAATATGAACAAAGAAACTGAAGAAACAATATCTATATTGAATAATAGTATAAAATTCCTTACGGAGATTGTTAAAACACAAAACGAAAGGATTAAAAGATTGGAAGAAAAAAATGACATAGAGAGAGAACTGGATGAAAAAAGGTGTGAAAGTATAAGGGGATTAAAAATATGAACTATAAAAAAATTGAGAAAAAAGTATTTAATGAGGTGACGGAACATTGTGGGGCATTTGGAAGAGACTTTCAAATAATAAGACACATGTCAGATGAAATAATTAAAGTTATTAAAAAAGAAATTAAAGATTCAAAAAAATAATATGCACGACATAGACCTAAGCCCATACCTAAGAAAAAAAATGAAAACCCGCCCTCGTGTTAGGGGACGGTATAACTCATCGGAGTTGTATGCCATTACGCACGGCTGGGTCACGCCAGAGCAATGGATCAACCCGGCCGATAAAACAATGAGTGAATTATTGGTTATGTGGAATGGTATTGGTACTCACAGCCAGTTGGAGGATTTACTTGGTACGGAACATTCGGAAAAGAAGAAAGAATACGTTTATAAAGATATTGTTTTAGTGGGCAAAGTTGATTATATGCCCCCTGAATTTCCAGATGATATTTGGGAATTTAAGTCTTCAGAAAAGACCATGGATAAAATGAAACCCTGGGCAGAATTTCAGATTAAATTATACTGTTCTATGTTTGAGAAAAAACGGGGACATGTTTTCCAGCCAGTCAAGGATGCTAATGGTATTTATCTTAAATGCCTGGGTACGGTTGAGAGAAATGACGAATGGTTTAAAGGAGAGTTGGAAAAATTATATGCGTTTCATACTCTTGTGGAAATTTTATGGAAAAATAAATAATTAAATTAAAAAATATGACATCTATGACACCTGAGGTAATTGAACTTATAAAGTGGACATTAGAGGGAATTTTTATCTTAGCTGTATCGTGGATACTTTTTAAATAAAAAATATATGCAACATAAAGAAAAAGTAAAAATGGCTCGTAAGATGAGTAAAACTAAGAAAGAATGTTTAAAGAAAGAATCTATTTTCACTACTGATGAATGGGAAAGGCGCAGGGAAGCTAAATTAAATAAGCAACTTAATCAGGGAAAAAAGAAAAAATAATATGGGCAAGCCACGAACTCCGGCTCAAGCCGCCAAGCAAACGGCTCGGACAGCCAGGAATAAAGTTAAAAAGTACCAAAAATTAATTACCGAGCGACCAAATGATGTTCATCGGACATTATAGGAGTTAGAAGCAAATACGGACATTGAAAGAAAGATGACAATATAATCCTTGCCAATTATTAAAGGAACTAGAGAGTGTAATTTGTTTCTTAAAACCGTGGGTTCTAACAAGGGTCGCAGACTATTAGAACATCTGGCCTCGCTTCCAACGGCTGAAGAGCTTTAAGCGAAACACACAAGTGTCCCGTGGAGTCTCCCCAGCGAGGGAATAACTGGAGACCTAGGCGACCCACGATTTTAGGAAATAGAGTTTATAATTAAGAATATGGGAGCTAAGATAACTTTAATCCTTATAATATATGGAGAAAGAAAACATTGGTATATCTATATTTCTGTTAGTTGTTGCGGTATGTTTATTGATAATTTCAGTGTTCAATGGTTATTTTAGCAGTATAAAATGCGGTTAAATTATAAGTTCTTTTCCTTTAATAATTGTGGCGGAATAGTCGTTAGCATATACGCCAAGAGGGGAATACTCGGATAGTTCAAACACCTATTGCTTCCGAAGGTCAACCTTTTTTGGCTGTTAAGAGATGGTGTTTCCACAATGTATGCCAAAAAGTAGACGCTGAAAAAGGAGTAAACAATTTAGCAATAGCGTGATTGTAGGATTCTGCCGAATATTCTGGAATAAGGCAGGACATTCAAAAAATGCCTATTTCAATCCATATAATCAGAGATGCTAATAGAGACTTATGCAAGGTGAAAACGGAAATCCTTGCCAATTATTAAAGGAAATAGAGTTTATAAAAATTATATTTATGGATAAAAAGATATTAGATGTATGTTGTGGAAGCAGAATGTTTTGGTTTGATAAGGGTGATAAAAGAGTTTTATTCACAGACATTAGAAAAGAAAAACATACCTTATGCGACGGGAGAAAACTTGAAATAACCCCTGATATAATAATGGATTTCAGAGATTTAGATTTCAAAGATAAGACGTTCAAATTAGTAGTTTTTGACCCACCCCATTTGATTAAATTAGGGAAAAATAGTTGGATGGCCAAGAAATATGGATTACTAGGAAAAGATTGGAAAGGAGATTTAAGGAAAGGATTTAGTGAATGTTTCAGAATTTTAGAAGATTATGGGGTTTTGATTTTCAAGTGGAATGAGCGAGATATAAAAGTTTCAGAGGTATTGAAATTATCAGAGCAAAAACCACTATTCGGTCATACTACTGGAAGAAGCGGAAATACTAAATGGATATGTTTTATTAAAGGAAATAGAGAGTTAGTAATTAATTAAGATAAAGGAGTGAATGTATTTATTTTCAACCTATGGTTAAAACTTAAAAACTGGTTAAGAATCTTAAATGATTAAAATTATACCCAAAGAATCTGAAATCCAGGCGATGGTGTGTGATTATCTAGCAATTCTCTTTAATATTTTTGATTCATATGATTAGCATTAAAGAAAAAGTTTGTGAAATTATAGATCTCTGGAAATTGGGAGAATACGGTTTAGCTCGTAGTTTGCTGATGATATATAAACCCTCTTTTCCATTGAATATCTATTTTTATCTTTATAAAAAAATGGGTATTGTGGAAAAAGAGGTTATCCCCCCAGAACTCCTTGAGGCGCAAAAGATCATGGGTGGTAAGATTTTCAACCAATATGGAGATGAAATTGGCGAAAAAGAAAGACTAAAAGAGGAAAATAGAATAAAGTTTGGGGATTATGTTCCAGTAATTAAAAAAGTTAAGGTTAAAAAAAATGAAAAAAAGAAATTATGATCAAAAAGAATTTATTTGTGATTGCCCTGGTGGTAAGAAGTGCGATAGGTTGACCATCCAAGCCATGGGAGATAGAGATGCAAACATAGATATTTGGACTGGTAAAAAACTTAGGGGAGGGGTTTATTTGAAACCCGGGTCATTAAAAGAGCTTATTAAATTTTTAATTAAATTAAACAAATGAAATATCTAGCAAAACTAGACACAACTTATTTAAGCAGGACTCAAAAAGCGCTATTGAACAACACGGATCCGTTTGTAAAAAAAAGTAAGTGGGGAACTTTTTTCAAATTTGTCTGGTTGATGTTAACAGCAGCAGCAGTTTTTGTTACTTATCTGCTACTTGACAAAAGGTAAATTGTCCTATATAATTTAGACATGAAAATAATACTTGAACAAAGTAAATATCATCGTTTTGCCTTATATTATGACTATGATCAAAACAAGGTCAACTTTTGCCGTGACCTAAAGGATGGTTTTGGCTGGGACCGCTTCTCATTTGATTCACAGGGGACACTAAAAAGATGGGTTTTTTCGGATTCTTTGTTTATTCCTGTAATTGTCGAACGTTTTCCGGAAGTGGAAATTGAACCTAGGGTGGCAGAAATTGTAGCTTATGAGCAAAAATGGGCAAAAAATCAATTAGAGAAGGACAAGGAGATAGATGAAATTAAAATAAAAACAGACACAGAATTTTCTATCAAAGGACTAAAAAAAGAATTATATAATTATCAAAAAATAGACGTAGAATTTTTAGTGGCCTCTGGAGGAAGGGCCTTGATAGCATCGGAAATGGGCACAGGAAAAACGGCCATAACACTATCTTATATAAAATATATGGGATATAAGCGTTCTTTAGTAGTATGCCCTGCTTCTGTGAAATTTGTTTGGGAGGGTGAGGTAAAGAAGTGGGCTAACTTAAAAAGCGTGGTTATTAACAGTAAAACCAACCTTGCTAATATTGATCCTACGGTTCAAATTTGGATAATAAATTATGATATACTTCGTAAACATTTTTCTCAATTATCTAAGATTCGATTCAATGCCATTGTGGGAGATGAGGCAATTTATATAAAAAATTCACAAAGTATAAGATGTAAAGCTTTCCGCACTTTATCTCGTGACATACCATCAGTTGTTCTTCTTTCTGGCGCACCCTTGTTAAATCGTCCCGCCGAACTCTTTTCTCTTTTAAATGTCATAGATCAGAAAACTTGGAATAATTGGTATGATTTTGCTCGAAAATTCTGTAATATGCATCAGACGAGATGGGGCGTAGATACATCCGGCGCATCAAATATTGAAGAATTGCACGCTCGCATAAAACGATATTTTATTAGAAGATTAAAAAAAGATGTTTTATCAGAATTACCACCAAAGATTTTTATTCCCATACCAATTCAGCTCAAGGCGTCTGTAGCCAAAGAATATAATATAGCAGCTAATAATTTAGCGATTTATCTACGTCAATATTCCGGTAAACAACCACCCGCCATTGCTAAATCTATGACAGCAGAAAAGTTAATTCAACTAAATATTCTTAGACAGGTTACTGCCATGGGGAAGGTTGATACAGCTATAGAATTGATTGATAGTATTATAGACAGTGGGGAAAAAGTATTAATATATTGTTCGTTTGTAGGCCCTCTGGAATGTCTTAAGGAGCATTATAGAGACAAGGCTGTTATTATAACTGGCAAAACCCCAGTTAAAGATAGAAGGGATATTGTAGATGCTTTTCAAAACAACTCCAAGATTCAGATTTTTTTGGGCGGTTATAAGTCGGCAGGTACGGGGGTGACCCTAACAGCAGCTAGCAATTTTATCGGTTTGGACTTCCCTTGGTCGAACGCTGATCTTTTTCAGGCGATCGATAGACTCCATCGCCCGGGGCAAAAAGCCAATTCGGTTAATATTTATCAAATTTCAGCCAAGGATACGATCGATGAAGACATGAAAGATATGTTAGATCATAAGCAAAATATATTTGATACCGTAATAGACGGTAAAGTGAAAAAAGAAAAAACGATTAGTGCAATGGAAAAGGCCACTGAACGAATTTTAAAAAATTATTAAAATAAAATGGAAAATGAAGAAAAAATAGCAGATGAATATGTAAAAAAAGATAGAAAAAACGTAAAAAAACAAGTAGAAGCATTGTATTCTGATGTTTTAGATTTAAATAAAACTGAATGCACACAACATGCAGTAAGGTTATTAGGAAATAGTGATGAGGTGATAGAAAAACGTAATATTATTTTTCAAAAACTATATAGGTTGGGTGAGGGTGTAAGAAAGATATCTGAAATAACAACATGGTCTGTTATGGTGGTATTTGATGCGGTAAGAGAGGATATAAATAGATTAAAGTTTCTTTCTCTTAGGTTGAGATTTTGTGTTGTTTGTAAGAAAGAATTTATGCCAATAAAAGTAACACATATATTTTGTTGCAGAAAATGTTTTAAAAAGGCATATTACAGAGAACATTTAAATGATAATAGAATAGGTTATTCAACAAATATGAAAATACCTCATATAACAAACACAAACTTGGAAAATAAGATAAAAGATAAGTCTATTAAAATTAAGGTTAAGGATATTCGAGTATGTTTGGAGTGTGAAAGGGAATTTGAAACATTTTACTATCGTCAAGTATTTTGCAGTCATAATTGTTGTTCTAAAAATAATGGAAAAAGGGTTAATAAAAAACAAAAAAATGGAAGGTATAAGAGGGCGGTTTGGATTTTAAATATAATAAAATGTAAGGGATGTGGAAAGGAAATTAAGACTTATGATTCTAACAGAAAATATTGTAGTCATAGGTGTTCTACTAACGATAAGTGGAATATTAATAGGTGGAAAAAAATTGATAAAATAAAGAGATGTCGATATTGCAATAAAGAAATTAACAGTGATATTTTTGGCCAAAGAAGATTTTGTAATAGTATTTGCAAGAGTGCTTATTGGAGAGCAAGAGCTTATGACAAATATCATAATAAATCATAAAAAAACATGAACAACCTAAAATCAGCGGTTAAGGCGCTGGAAAAAATCAAATCAAAACCAAAGACCAATCTTGTGATGGCAAGGGAGGCTTTAATTAATTTAAAGAAAAATCAAAAAATAGTTATAGATGATAATGGTTATGATGTTCATTTTGACGATAAAACTCAAACTTGGTCTATAAAAAATATAAAAAATGATGGTACCCTAATTGTTGATCATCGAAGATATTATGGTACCCATGAAGTTTTTTAAAATTATATGAAGAATAAACTCTTACAATATACTCTCATTATAATCGGAATCATCTTCTTGGTTTTTTGCGTCATTGCCATTTCTGATTATTTTTCCAAACAAGAATCTCAAAGAAAACTGGAAAATAAAATTCTGACTGAAAAATTAAATGAAACCACAAAAAGATTAGAAACGATAGAAACTGAAAAAGCCAAGAAAGAATTAACCACAGCCGAAATAGCTAAGGAGTGGTCACCTCAAGTTCCCAAGATAGTTTGTTATTGGTTTTATTCAGATGGCGAATTATCTGCCACTATGTCTGGTTCGGGATTTCTAACTGACCTTACGGATATGGAAATTTCCGTCATGACCAATAAACACATTATTCTTGATAGTGAGGGATTTGTGGCAGAATTTTGTATGATATTTTTTTTAGATGATGAAAATTATACCATATATGAATCAAATGAGGACTTTTATTATTCACCATCCAAAGACAAGGCTCTCTTGGTTCTTAGTGGTATAAGTCAGAAAACCAGAGATCTTGTTAAAATTAGAAGAGGTTATTACTGTACTAAACGACCAGATATTGGGGAAAAGATTGTAGTTTTGGGTTATCCTGGCATTGGTTCGGGTGAGGGAATTACAGCTACAGAAGGTATAATTTCCGGTTATGACGGTGATTATTATATTGTTTCAGCTAAAATGGATGTAGGGAATTCTGGAGGCATAGCCGTTAGTGTTAAAGACAATTGTATCATAGGTATGCCTAGTGCTTCTAGGGGAGGGGGATTGGAAAGCTTGGGTCGGATACTTTCTTCTAGGGTCTTGATCGGAGAATGACATTTGACAAAAAGTAAGAAAGGGTATAGAGTTAATTTATATGAAAATAAAATATGAATAAGGATATAGAGGAAATGTTACTAGAAATTTTGAATAATTTAATAGGAGTCATAATCATAGCAATTTGTGTGGTCGTTATTGCTATTTTTTATTACCTATTTGCGCAATTAATAATTAAATAAAAAATATGTGGGAAGAAGCAAAAATATGGATTCAGGATAATCTTAGAATAATAATTTCTATTCTTATTGTGATCGCTATAGGAGGCGGGATATATTCTTATAGCAAGCAAAATCCATCTAAAAAACAAAAACCAACAAACAACAGTGCATTTGAAGATAAATCATCTTCATTTGAAGACTCGTCTAGCAAATTGTCTGAAACAGAATTGGATGAAGTTAGAAAGATTTTATGTAAATAATAATTAAATTAAAAAAATATGGAAGAGCTACAAAGTCAAAGTCCGACAGCCCCGGTAATTAAGGAGGCTGAGGTGGAACAACTAATGAACTTTCCCGATGCTATTAGAGAAATAACTAACGGAAAGAAAGTCACCAAGGTCGAGTGGCGCAGTAAGGAGTTTTGGGGAGAATTAAAAGACAATATTCTCAAACTGCATAAAGATGATGGTAGATATTATAACTGGATTGTCAATGAAGGAGATATGACCGGAGAAGATTTCTTTGTAATTAATTAAAAAAATATATGTACGATGAATCGGTGGCAAGTAAGCCAGTTAAAGAAAGTGAATTATTTTCAGCCTTAAATAGGATCGATAAAAAAATAGAAACATTAAGAGGGATACTTAATGTAGTAATTTGCGATGTGCCAAATGTGGATTCAAAAGAAACAGTCTCTACAACCGAATTGAATGGGCGCATAGGAAGCATTGAAGGAAAAATTTCAAGATTGATTGATACAATACAGTTATAATAAATTAAATTAAATTAAATGTTTAAAAGAGAAGATTGGGTCACCACCATGCCCAAAGATAGTTATGGTGACAATGTCTATAAGTTTAAAACCGGAAAAGCCATCGGTTATTCTATTGTGTTGTTAGTTTTGTTAACTTTTATTTTCGGTTCATTTGGTATTGTTAGTCCAGGAGAACGAGGTGTGCGAGTCAGATTGGGAGTCATTAAGAAAATTGTTGAGCCGGGATTTTATGTCAAAATGCCAATCATTGAAGCAGTACATATTATGGAAGTTAAAACCCGCACCATAAATTATGATAAAAGTGGAGATGTGGGTGATGAAAAAAATTCTGTAGATAATTTATTTGGAGCTTCTAGGGATCTGCAGGATGTGGCTATTGGAGTGGTGGTCAACTACCATATCAGTCCAAGTAAGGTGGATGCAATTTATGCTCAATACAACTCAGTTGCCAATTATGAAAGCAACGTCATCGAACCGGTCATCAGAGAAATTGTGAAGTCTACTTCAGCACAATACACGGCCGAAGAACTTGTGACTAAGCGAGCAGAGTTTGGAGACAAGGTCAATCAAACTCTCATAGAACGCTTCGCTTCCAAAGATGCCATTCTGGAAAGATTCAGCGTGACTAATTTTGAATTCTCCAAAGCCTTTAGTCAATCAATTGAAAACAAGGTTACGAATATCCAAAATGCAGAGGCTGCACGAAATAAGTTAGAACAAATTAAGTTTGAGGCACAACAAACCATCGAATCAGCCAAGGCTCAGGCAGAAGCGATTAGTATTCAGGCAACCGCCATTTCAAGTCAAGGGGGAGCAGACTACGTAAGTTTACAGGGAATTTTGCGGTGGGATGGAAAGTTGCCCACAACCATGGTCCCTGGATCTTCTGTCCCTTTTATAAATTTAAGTCCGAAATAAAATATGAATATGACAGAGGCTGGGAGGCAAAAAACCAGAGAAAGAATGTTGAAGGATAATCCAATGAAGAAAGAATCTGTCAGACTTAAAAGTGCAAGAAATCATCTTGGTCAAATTGCTTGGAATAAAGGAATAAACTCAGAGGAATATAAAAAACATTATCCAGGTGGCATTAAAGGTGGTAGGCCACCTGGATATAAACATACTATAGCGTCTAAGAAAAAAATGTCAGAAATACGAATCCGTATGTTGGCTACCGGAGAAACCAAGTTGGGTCGAATGGGTCTTGAAGATTTAGAAAAAAATCGTGAAAGGATGAGAAAAAATAGAAAAAATCTGGATTTTAATCAAAAAATGTCAGCATCCTTTTTAACAAAAGTAACTAAACCCCATCTCAAAATTCAAGAAATACTAAAAGATGAAGGAATAAAAACAGAAACAAATATGGCATTTTTATTTGGAAGTAGATATGGGAGTATTGATGAAGTGGATTCTAATAAAAAGATAGCCATTTATATAGATGGAAATTATTGGCATAAATATCCTGAGGGTCGTCGTTGGGATAGATATTGCACAAAAGTTCTTGAAAACCTAGGTTGGAAGGTAATCCGGTTATGGGAATCAGAAATAAATGAAGATATTGAAAAATGCAGACAAAAGATAAAAAAATACTTTGAATAGCCCCAAAAGCCCTACCCTCTCAGGTGGGGCCTTTTTCTGGGACTTTGTTAGTATGAATAAAGATAATAAATACTAATTATAGAAACCGATGAAAAAATCACAGGAAGCCCTAAGTTGTGCCGCCAATAATGCCGTTAAGACCATTGCTGACGCTGCGGCCGAGGCTGTAAAGGCAATTGCAAGCGCATCAGCCGAAGCGGCGAAAGTAGTGGCTAGTACAGCAGCGGCAGCTGCCAAAGTCGTTGAAACTAAAAACTCAGGAGATCATGATCTATTAGTAGAACTTAAAACCAAAATGGATGATCTCAAGGAAGATATTGCTGAATTAAAAGATGGAACGTCTGAGCGTATAAATTCTCTAGAAAATGAAAAATTAAACACCAAGGATTCATATCCCGTATTATATCGGGCTGCGGTAGAAGCGACACTAAAAGACCATGAGGACAGGATTAGGATTAATACTGTAAAAATTGTGCAAATTATGACATGGGGCTCGGCTGCGATTTTAGCGATTGGGGTAGCGGAATTTTTATTAAATCGATTTATGAAATAGTCTATAATATAATTATACACAATGCACGGAAACAATAATTTTTTGACAATTAAATAATGGAGGTGGAAAAATGAAACTGTGGATTCTGGCGGTGATTTTACTGGGGAGATTGACTTTAGCGGAATGGGCAAACCTTCCGCAAGCCAAATTTCTGCAACGAGTCGCTCAAGAATTTTGCTTTCAGACAGACTGCAAGAAAGCACGAGTTGGAGCGATAGTGGTTGGTGAAGAAGTTTTTATCTTTGCTGAATGCTTACCAGATGAATTGGAGGTATGAAATGGAAGAAATTAAAAAGTTTCTGCGGTTGATGTCGAAGGAAGCACTTATCGAGCTTTGTGCTTCAATGCTCTTTCAAAACTTGGTTGATATGGTTGACCTTAATAAAGCCCTCTCAAGATTGGAGGGAAAAAAGGAAGGTTGAGATGGGTTATCAATGCCGTATTTGTATTTGTAATTTCTTCGAGGGTCATCGAGTTGAAATAACCCTTGGAGACGGTTCAATCCTCATCACTTATGTGTGCGAGGATTGCTACGAGAAATATTCTGAAGGAGAACTTTATACTAAAATCCTACGGAAAGTCTTCAATTGAGGAGGTGGAAATGATTTGCCCAAAATGTGGAACATTTATTTCGTCCGAAGATATGGAAATTTGTTCACAGTGTAATGAAGTTGTAAAGGAGGTGCAAATTGAAAACATTATTCAAAATTCTGTTCTTCTGGATTTGGGGCTTATCGTGGTTGATGAATCTTAAGCCGCTGTGGAACGAGGTGCCAGATGAAGTCTCTTGAAGAGGCGATTCAAAGGTTCAATGAAACTTGTGAACGCTGTCAAAAGAAATTAACAGTCCACGCTTTCAGACAGAAATCTCACCTCAAGAAGGAAGCAGTGTATTGCCATTGCATAGACAAGACTTGTGCAAAATATCAGGCAGAAATTTGTTTCCTTAAATAGCCGAGGGGGGGTTAGAACTTTAACTCTCCCTTTAAAATTGCCACTTGACAAAAAGAAAATAACTGTTAAACTGGAAGTATGAAATATTTATCCATATCTAGACGCAATGATAAAAATGATTATTGGAAATATCCTTTCTGTATTTCAGTATGCATTCCTGGAAAAAGGATATTTAAGTCAAATATTAGAGATATAGGAACTTTTTGGATTTTTTTCTGTTTATTTGGGCATGAGTGGAGAATACGCATACGTTATAAAAATTTTGAAGAAAGTAATTAATTAATTTTAAAAACATGAAATTAGAATCAACCTCGCCATCAAAGACAATAAAAAAAGAAGAACCAGTTATAGATACAAATATTGTTCCAGTTACCCATCTACCTCAAGATGTGGTGTGTAATGTAGAAGTACCCAAACTTTTGTCAGAAAAGACCATGGATTGGACATTTTTTAAGTCAAATGCGTTTTATGCCGGTATAATTGGTTCAGCTGGTATTGTGCTAGTAGATCCAAATTTTGCAACAAATAAGTGGTATTTTAATTTAGGAAAATTTCTAGGTTTAGTAACAGCAGCTTTTTGGTCAACCAGGACCATAGATAGAGTTACCGACAAATTAACTAAAAAATAAGCATTAAAACTATGTGGAAATATTTTAGCAAAATATTTAAAAGAGAATCAAAAGATAAAATTATCCGTGATGAAGCTGTAAGGGCACTTTATCCACTTATCAGGGATTACTCAAAATGGTATGATGAATATGGAGTTTATCTACCGCCTGATTATAAAAATGATCCAACCGCATGGACCGAGGCATTGCATAAAATGGAAAGAGCCTTTCGCATCTTGCATGAAAACTTAAATGAAGAAGGTGAGCTGTGGTCAGCCGAAAATAGATGGAAAGAGTTTGGGGAAAGGGATGCTGACGCTGTCAGGGAGATTGAAAGAGATATTGCCAAGGGGTTAGCACTTTTTGGCTCTCAATTAGTTTATATGATTGATCCTAGGTGGACAAAGTTTCAAGACGGGAAATATTCTAAAGAAGAAGAAAAAGATGAATAAAGATTCGGCGCAACAAATAGAAATGGAAAATACCTTACGGGCGATTGACGGAGTTTCCTCGGAGGCTATTGATGAAATAATGAACTTATTCTTGGATAAAGAAAAAGTTTCATTGCGGCCGATTGTTAAAGATAAATCTGAGGATATAATAAAATTAAAACTAATGGATGAGTCCGATTGGCGCAAAAGAGCACAATTGGCGGCTCAATTGATAAGTAATGGATTGGAGTAAAATATATGAGCACACAAAAAGAGGGAAGTAGAAAGCATTATTTAAAAAATAAAGAAAAGATGTGTGAACGATCGAGATTATGGTATAAAGAAAATCCTGAAAAAAGAAAAGTCACTAAGAGAAAGTATTATATTTTGCATAAAGATGAAATTTTAAAAAGAGAAAAATTATGGAGGCTGAAAAATCCAGAACAAAATAGATTATTGAAAAATAAGTGGGCCGCAAAAAATAGAAAATACTTATGTTTAAAGAGTAAAAAACGACATAAGGAATATCCGGAATATTTTAGAAATTGGAATAGAATGCAACGAATAAATAACATAAACTTTAAGATTCGTTCGAACTTAAGAAACCGCCTATATATGGCCATAAAAGTCGGCTGTAGGGCTGGTTCTGCGGTACATGATCTTGGGTGTTCTATAGAAGAATTAAAAATTTATTTAGAAAAACAATTCCAGTTAGGAATGACATGGAATAACTGGTCTCGGGTAGGTTGGCATATTGATCATAAAATGGCTTTAGCTAATTTTGATTTAACAAACAGAGAACAATTCTTAATAGCATGTCATTACACAAATCTTCAGCCAATGTGGGCTATAAATAATCTTAAAAAGGGTAATAAAATCATATGAAAAAAGAAAAAGAACCTAAGGAGGCAACACATCAAGCCATTTTAGATTTACGCAAAAAGTATGGTGAAAATGTCATCACCATAGCCAATGATGGTTATCCGCCCGTAGAAGCCATCTCAACCGGATGTTTTGCTATCGATAGAGTTATCGGCGTAGGGGGATTACCCCGTGGGAGGATTTTGGAGCTATATGGTGAACCAAGTTCCGGGAAAACAGCTACTTGTCTCTACTTTGTCTCTGAAGTCCAAAAGCAAGGGGGTACCTGTGCCTTTTTGGATTCCGAGTACAGCTTCAATGGAGAATTTGCATCCTCAATTGGTGTTGATACTAAAAAATTATTTGTTTCGCAGCCTACCACACTGGAAGAGGGCGCTGACACTATTCGAGCTCTTGTGGCGACCAATCAAATAGATCTTATTGTGATTGATTCTGTAGCAGCATTGGTTCCCAAAAGAGAAGTTGAGGGAGAAGAAATGTTGGCTAATTCAATGGCAGTGCAATCTCAATTAATGTCAAAAATGCTTCGTATTTTAACTGGAGAGGTTGCTAGATCTAAAACATGTGTTGTATTTATAAATCATTTAAAAGAAAAATTAGGTGTGTATTGGGGGGATAAGACCTATACGCCAGGTGGGAAAAGTTTAAAGTTTTTTTCCTCAGTTCGCTTAGCTGTTTCTAAAGGAGAAAAAATAAAAGGTAAAAACGATGAACAAATTGGCAGTATTATAAAAATTGTAGCCCAGAAAAATAAAGTTGCCCCACCCTGGAGAAAGGGAGAATTCACATTATTTTATGCCACTGGAGTGGATCATGAAGCCGATTGCCTAGACACGGCCGAGGAATTAAAAGTCATAAAAAAAGAAGGCAACACCTATATGTTTGGTGAAGAAAAATTAGGAGTAGGTCGAGATAGGGCCATAGAATCATTAAAATTAAATAAAGAACTATATGAAAAAATATATAAAGCCACCCAAGAAGCAGTTAAAAAAGAAGGTTAAAGTACAAAAAGAAATAAGTTATGTCCCCAATGAACTTAGGGAAATGATAGCCGATGATGTGAAAAAATACATGTATATTCTTGGCATGAATAATTATGAGTCTAAGATATTCTATCTTAAAAAAGAATTTGCTTCCGGAAATTATGAAATGACTCCGGAAGGAGCTGTTAAAACCGCCTCAACTCAAGTTGATATGCGATACCTAACTGTAAATTTTCAAATTTATCCATTCTTAATAGACCAGTGGAGGGGAAAAAATATGACAAATGAGGATGTCCATGATGTTATTGCACATGAAGTAGCCCATGTCGCCACCAACCACTTGTATCGGATGGCGACAAGCACATATAAAGATTCTGGAGAAATGCTAGATTCATGGGAAGCCCTAACTACGATAGTTGGAAGATTATTAAGTGCTGTAGAAAACTTACAAAGAAAAAAATGACCATCATATCTCTGCAACAATTAGCTTTGTTTTTAAACAAACATAAGTTGTCGGGCAATGTCGCTGATTATGGCGGTACCGATGTGATTGGCAGCCATATTATTAAAAAGATGTTGGCGCTTAATAAAATCAGAATTGAAGAGGGTGAACCTGGAGAGGACATTAACATCAATATCGTAGGGATTGAAAAGAAAAAGTTTCCTAAATATTTCTGCCTAGATTTTGATAACGGAATTGATCTACGCAAGCCAATTAAAGGCAGAAAATTTGATGCCGGAATTTGCATGGACCTCCTGGAACACTGCTCCAACCCATTCGTAGTGGCGGAAAATATCAGAAATTCATTAAAAAAAGGAGCCCTATTGTTTGTTACTGTGCCCTGGATATGGGGATTGCACTACTATCCCAAGGATTATTGGCGGTTTGCCCCCCAAGGGCTGGAAGAGTTATTCTCTAAAATGAAAAGGGTTTCAATAGAAATGGTCAAGGATGGGGCTACGGGAGAAGAAATTCCCCAGATCCGATTAGTGGCGGTATTTAAGAAGAAATAATGACACTTGACAAAAAGTAAATAAGGGTATAGAATTAAGATAATAGATAATGGTCGATTTATCTTTCATAATATAATAAAGTAATAAATTAATAACTTAATAAAATCATATGGATAAAATTAATATTTTCGACGAAGTAAAACAAGGCGAGTTCTTTAGTTTTAAGAACATAGGCGATTCTATTCAAGGAACCTACATAGATGCACGGTATAACCAGATTGATTCATTCCAGAATCAACAGAATATTTATGTCATTCAAGATGCTGAAGGCAAAATTTGGAACATTGGGTTTAAACTGACCAACAGGGCGGGGAATGAAAGAATGAAACAAATCCGCTTTGGACAAATTGTCGGATTTAGATTTGATAGGGAGCAAGAGAGCAAACAACCTGGCAGAAATAAGGCAAAAATAATCCTTATTTATGCAGATCCAAAGTTTATCAATGAGGATTGGTTATCTCGCCAAAAAGAACTAAAGTCAATCTACGCAGATTCAAATTCTGGACCAGAACTTAAGGGACACTCAGAACCAGAGGCAGTATTAGAAGATAATGATTCAGAGAATGATAATTTAGATGAGTCTACGATGGATAAGATGTTTAAAGCGCCAGCAGATGCTACCGCAGTTTCCGGTGCTATGCCAACAGCAGAAGTTAAGCCGAGAAATGAAGCTTTAGATGCCATCCGCAATTTAGCCAAGACAAAGGGTCTGACTAATGAGTCTATGGGTGAAACTGAAGCCGATGCTGTCATTGAGAAGTACACTGGGTTAAAAATGGTAGAAGAAAATTTGACCAAGGTGATTATAGCTTTAACTGGGTACACTAAAAAATAGTATGGATACCAATACCCAACAACAGGACAACGAGGAATGGAGATCTGTTGTTGGGTATGAGGGTTCGTATGAAGTTAGTAGTCTTGGCAGGGTGAGGAGCTTAGATCATATGTCTACCAATAAGACTCCTAGTAGGAGAATCCGAAAGGGAATAATTAAAGGAAAAATATCAATTCCCAGAGTTCATACCGGCGGATATTTAAGGTATTCACTAAAACCACACGGTAAGGATGTCTACGCTCATCGATTAGTCGCCTTAGCATTTTTATCTCAGAGGAATAAGAGTCATAATCAAGTGAATCATAAGGATGGGGATAAAAAAAATAATAATGTATCTAATCTCGAGTGGGTCAGCTTAAAGGATAATCATCGCCATTCATGGATGATTGGTCTTTCAAAAGCTACTCCACGGAATACCCGTATGCCAAAACTTAAACCTAAAGATATATTAGAGATAAGATCGTTATACGCAACAATGCAACCCTCTTATAAAAAAATCGCCAAAATATATAAGGTTTCAGGCAATACAATAATGAGGGTTGTTAAAAGTATAACATGGAAAAATATATGAAAATACTTTGTGTGGGTGATTTGCATATGAAATTTGAAATATCATATTCTTCCACTATAAAAGACGGTAGAAAAAAAGAATGGGAGGATGTTAAAAGGATGATTCATGAGACAGCAAAAAAATGCGATAGTATTATTCTTTTGGGGGATCAACTAAATTCAAGGCATAATCACAGTAGTGTTCTTCGTGAATTTATTGACTTTTTAAATGTTTTTGGTGATAAGGATATTCATATTCTGGTCGGGAATCATGAAAGATACTCTACTTCCACCGCCCTAGACTTCCTTAAAAGCCTAAATAAACCAAATTGGCACATCTATACCGAGCCAACTTTGGCTAAGATATGCGGTAAAACCGCCATGATGATACCTTTTCAGAACTCTGGTATACTGGGGGTAGAAACTAAAGAAGAGGGCGAAAAAGCCCTTATGAAGAAACTTGTCAAGGCTGATTTAGCGTTTATTCATCATGCGATTACTGGAGCCAAGAGTGTTGAATTTTTCAATGAAATAGTGTTGGATAAAGACAAAATAAGTAAGATGTTTGGCATGGTCTTCTCTAGTCACCTGCATCAGGCTGAAAAATTAGGTAAAAACATTCAGATAGTAGGATCGATATTCACTCAGGAAGTTGGAGAACACAGCAAAAGCATTTTTATCTGGGATACTGTAGCCAAGACTACTAAGGAAATTTCATTGCCATGTAGAGGGATTTTTAAGATAGTTTGGGAAGAATGGGATAGGCATAAGAATATCATACCAAATCATTCTATTATTAAGTGTTATGTAACTAATAAAGAAACCGACTTAGAGTACGTCAAAGATCATTTAAAGAGTTTCGACGCCTCCGTCCTCATAGAACAATATCCCAGTGAAAGAAGTAAAGTTCATTTTGAAGACGGTTTTGATCTTTCCATAGACTCACTGCTTAAATTATATTCAGATGCAAAAAAGATGAAATATTCAGATTTAAAGGATGGTTTTGAATTAATTAAGTAATTTTAATAAAATGGGTAAATTTACAAAAAAGGAAAGAAAAAAATTTGCTCCCCTACAGAAATACGAAGATAGAATGAGGGCTCTTTGGATAGCCGTTGGTGGCGGGATTGCTGTAATTGGTTTTTTAATCGGCAGATATGCGTAAATTAGATTTATTATTATTGTTTAAGTGTTCAGTTATAATTGCGTGCATCGGTTGGATTATTTTGATTTTAAGAAGTTTTGTTTTTTGAAAATTTTATTCAGTGTCTAGTTGAGTCAAATAAAGTTATGTTATATGGTCAAAGTCCGTTGTTTAAGTTAAGAAATATCCTTATTGAAGCAATGCATGATGATAAAACCTATCTTTTGGGTAAGGTCCTCACCTTCATTGATGCTTCGATTCAAGACAAGGAGCAAAGAAAAGCATTAAAAGACGTTATTCAACAATCATTTTGGAATGATTCTGGAAGGATTTGGATAATTAGGCAAGCGTTATTCCAATTTGTAAGCAAATATTGTAAAGATCAATTACCAAAAAATAAAGAAGAAGAATGTGTTTTTCTGGGAAAAGAAATCGAAGGGGGATTACGCCCTCAAGATGAAAACTTTTTTCCGGAATAATAAGAATTAATTAAAACCCCCTGGACACTGAATTAAGTTTTGAAAATTAGTTTTTCTTCACCGGACCCTGCGTGGGGAATCGCACCTAATCATGTCTTCCGTGCGGGGGACGGGATTGGGTGAAGGAAAATTACAATTGTTCTTTTTAAATCTTATAAAAAGTCTCCTCTGCGAAATGCGATTGGATCGTCTTTCATCTGGAGGAGCGAATAATCATTAAGTTAAACATATCAGTAAATTTAAAATTTGGATTGAGCTTGCAATTTTTTTAGCAATAGCAACCTTGATAATTATAAGTATCAGCCACGCTGTTGCCAGCGTAGAACGCAGACCTAGTACTATCCAAAAATATAATACCTGTAGATAACTTTATGAAAATATTAAATCAAAGGAACCCAATTTGGGGGAATATAAAAATAGGAAAATCTCAAAGAACCGTCGCCAGTGACGGATGTTTGATTACCGACGAATCAGCCATTACTAATGAAATCGGCAATTATCATGACCCGGGATGGATGGCGCAGAATCTAGATTTTACTCTTGATGGCCTATTTATCTGGGCATCGATTATAAAAGTAAAACTAGACTTTGTTTACCGGTTTTACACCCAAGATGATAAAAAGATTAAGAAAGCCTTCGCAGATCCAGACCAATACGTTGTACTGCAAGTTGATAAAAAACATTGGGTCTGGCTAGTGGGTGTCAGGGGTGGATATCGGGTCATGGACCCCTATTATGGAGATGTGATTCCTATTACCAAAAGATATAAGAAAATTACCGGGTTTGCCGTATTAGAGAAGCAGGATGAGGATGAATGGACTACTGGAGATGCGGTCAATGAAGAAGAACCTGGAATGTCTGGGACCAGCCCTGATTTTCTGTCATTACCAATTGGTTCCAGATTTATTGATATTTCCCACTGGAACGATATTGTCGATTTAGCTAAGACCAAAAGTGCTGGGTATAAAGGGGCAATCCATAAGTGTACTCAGGGACTTAGTAATAAAGACAGTGCTTATATTATCAATAAGAAAAGAATTAAAGAAATAAATTGGGCATTTGGAGCGTATCACTACGCCGATGCCGGAGATTGGGCCAAGGAGGCTGATTGGTATATGCGGAATTTGGGAGAAATAAGCAGCGGAGATGTTTTGGTGCTGGATTATGAGACCTATGCCAGAGAAGATGCGGATGATTGGTGCCTCAAGTGGATGAATTTTGTGAAAGATAAAACTGGAAAATCACCCCTCCTCTACACTTATCATGGATTATTAAACAAATACCGATTCCCCAAGGTGGCTGGAGCGGGATATAAACTCTGGGCCGCCCGGTATGGATTGCAGGAGCAAAATCCGAATCCAAAATATAAACCTGCCACAGGAGCGTTTAAAAAAACCTTGGCTTGGCAATTTTGTTCAAGCGGAAATGTCCCAGGTATAAATAAGCGGGTAGATCTAAATATTGTAACTTAAAAAAATGGAAAATGTTATCGCACTTTCGATAGTAGTAGTCTCTTTGGGCTTGCTATATATATTAAAATAAAAAATGAAAAGATTAGAGATAAAAATAGGAGAAAAATTCGGTAGATTAACTATAATAAAAGAAGTTGATCCATATTTTGATCCAAAAACTAACCACTCTTTCCGCATGGTTGAGTGTCTTTGTGTTTGCGGTAATAGAAAAAAAATAAGATTAGGAAATATTAGAAATAGAGAAGCTAAGTCGTGTGGTTGTTATAAAGATGAGATCCAAAGTAAGCGACTCACTACGCATGGTGAATCTAGTAAATTGAACAAAACTCCTGAATTCAATACTTGGTTAATGATGAGGCGACGTTGCTACCACCCCTATGGTTCTGATAAAAAACTCTATCAAGATAGAGGCATAATAGTTTGTGATAAATGGCTTAAAAAGGGTAGTGGATATATTAATTTTTTAAAGGATGTTGGTCGACGTCCATCTAAAAAACATTCTATAGATAGAATAAATAATAATGGAAACTATGAACCAGGGAATGTAAGATGGGCTACGATGAAAGAACAAAATAGAAATAAAAGAAATAATTTTATGTTAAAATATAATGGAAAGAAAATGTGTTTAGCGGATTGGATGGATTTAACAGGAATAAATCAATCAATATTGTGGCAACGAATAAAAACCTTAAATTGGTCTATTGAAAAAGCCTTAACTACCCCCGTAAATATATGCAAGAAAAAAAAATTATTATCGGATTAGATCTTTCTCTCGCCAAAACAGGATTCTGCATTCTTGATCAATGTGGAAAAGTTTTAGATTCTGGTATTATAAAAAGCAAACCAAGTGGGGATATGCCTATAAATGAGACCAAGCGAATAGTTAAAATAGCTGAAGATATTATAGAAAAGATTAATAAATTTTTACCAATTAATAATCCGGCTATAATTATGATCGAAAATTTAGCCTTTATGGCTAGAAATACTGCAGCCCTGACTCAACTTGCCGGACTCAATCATTTGGTTAGAATTCTTTTAAATAAAACTAAATGGCCATGGATCTTGGTAGCTCCATGTTCCTTGAAAAAATTCATAACCGGGTCGGGTAGGGGAGATAAAGATCAAATGATGATGCATGTTTATAAAAATTATGGTTTTGAATCAATGGATAATAATGAATGCGATGCATATTCGCTAGCTGTCTGTGGACTAGCTGTCCTGGAAAAGCCAATTAAAAAATTAGGAGTCCCGCAAAAAGAGGTAATTAATTTATTAAAAAAACAACTATGAAAAAAGTAAAAAAACATATACATAAGTGGTATCCACATGAGGTAGTTAAGGGATTTTTTTTATGTCGATCTTGTAATAAAATAGGTTCAAATATAGATAAAAGATCAATAGGTAAAAAAATTATAGTTATTGGTGCTACTGATTAATATTAAAAATTAAAATAAATTTATGAACGAACAGCCAACAGAACCAGGCAACACTGAATTTATACTGCCAATCCAGTGTCCTTATTGCCAAAAGGAGTTAAACCTAGGAATGCTATTTTCCCTTCTTCCGCCTGAGAAAAAAGAAGAAGATCCAATTGTTCCAACTAATTCTTTAGAATCTAACCATGAGCCAGAGAAAAGTTAAGGAAAAAGCCCATCGCAAAATGATGCGAGAACTGAGACTTAAATTAAAATTAGAGAAAAAATATGAAAAAAAGAGAAATCAAGTTTCGAATTTGGGATGATGAAGATAAAAAGATTTATTATTTTGATAAATATTGTTTTAATACTGAAATGTTTGAATTGGGTTGGGAGTGTAGCAATCCACCAAAACTAGGTTTTTTTGGTACTAGACTTAGTAAGACATCTGTAATGATGCAATACACGGGTCTCAAGGATAAAAAAGAAAAAGAAATTTATGAAGGGGATATTCTAATGGTTTTAGGAACAGTTGCTTGGAATAATGAATTTCTTTCTTGGTATATTTGGGATGATGATGGAGCCGGTCAGTCAATGGATATTGAAGCCGTAGAATATTACGAAATAATCGGAAATATTTATGAAAATCCAGAATTATTAAAAAAAATATGATATTATTAAAAAAATTAACTCTTAAATCATTTTTATCCCATGAAAAAACTGAAATCAACTTCTCGGAAAACGAGAAAGTCCTTATCGACGGGGCGTCGGGCGCCGGTAAGTCCTCAATCTTTGATTCTATTCTCTGGAATCTCTATGGACAAAGCCGGGCGGAAAATCGTGCACTTATTAGAAAGGGTGCCAAAAAAGGATCTGTATGTTTGGAGCTCACTAGAAGAGAACTCAACAAAGCTGAAGAAGATACGGTTATCATCACAAGATCTATCACATCGGTGGGTAAACATTCTCTCGAAATTGCAATTCAAAAGCGTGACAATTCTCGAGCAGCCCTCCCATTGGTCGGCGTTAGGGAACTTCAATCCTGGATCGATAAAGATCTCATTGGGGCATCTTTTCTCCTCTTTATTAATTCTGTGGCTTACGTCCAAGGAAATACCGAAAGTTTCGTCTCGCAAACAGCCCCTAAAAGGAAGGAACTCCTCCTTGAAATAGTCAAGGCAGAAGACTATAAAAACTACTACGAAAAAGCCCGAAAAACGCTCTCAGAACTCGAAAATAAGCATAGTATGGCATCTGGTAGGGTTTTGGAGTTAAAAGCCCGCCTAGACGATACATGTGCCCGTATAATCGATCGTAGCATCTGCCTAAAGACCATTCAGGCCAATACAGACTCCATTAAACTCCTAGAGTCAAAAATCAAGGATTTGGAGACAAAAAAGACTCTCCTATCATCCGCCATCCAGACTGTGGTCCTAATTAGTGAAAATATCAAAACCGCCACCGCCAACAAAGATTTTGTGGAAAATATGTTGGCCGAAAGAAAGATTGATGTTTCTGGTAAAGAAAAACTAGTTAAGGTTTTAGGTTTGATTCCTAATCGTGAAGAAGAAACTAAGGAGTTGAATAAAAACCTGAAAAAACTGCAGGAATCACTCTATTCTGCCAATGAACAGGAAACCAAAAGAAATGAATTTTTTAGCAAAAAACCCACTGTCAATGATTATAACTTTTCCCAAATAGACCGCCTTAAGAGGGATATAGAAAAAATCCTTTCTAAACCCATCTGTCCATCCGGTGAGAAATGCCCGTATTCCGGTGACCATACAGTCAAAATCAACGATTTGCGGGATCAGATACATCAATGTGAGGAAACGATCACTAAAGAGGGAATTGCCTTAGCTAATTGGTCTATTGAATCGGCCAAGCTCCCACCTCCTATTTTTATAAAAGGCATCATGGAAGAGATTGAAAAAACCAGTGCTGGACTCAGGAAGTTTGAGTCGGAATCAATTCAACAAAAATCCCTGCAAAAAGACCTGGATAACATTATCGGCATAGAATCTAAGATTCCGGAACTGGAAAATAATTTGGCCGAAAAGATGGCTCATCTTAAAAAACTGGAAGAACAAAAAGCGGAAGCGGAAAAATTGACCAAACCTGAGGAGTTTGTGGCTGTGGATACAGAAATAACCACCCTTAGAAACGAACAAAAAGAATTAAATGATGGCATTATAAAGGCCACCACCATTCTTGAGACCATAGATAAGGATGAAAGAGAGATTGCCACCTTGCGAGAAAAGATAGACGACCTTAATAAGAAAGAACTTCCCGAAATAACCGAAAAAATGCGCAAGGTCGAGCTTGTCAAGGGCGCTTTTGGATCTAAGGGAATTGAGACTATTGTTATAGATTACCTCTTAACATCATTAGAAAGTAAAATAAATACCATACTCTCCAGACTTTGTGATTTTAAAATTCATCTTAGTACTCAAAAAAAGAGTGCTGATATGGAAAGGGATATTGAGGGACTATGGATTACTGTTGAAAATGAATGTGGAGAGGAAATGTCTTTCGAAAATTATTCTGGAGGCGAAAAAATTCGGTTGATTTTTGCAATAGCTGAAGGATTCTCTTCACTTAGTAAAAAAAGAATTGGCTTCAAACTTATAGATGAGGCGATACTTGCTCTTGATTCCAATTCTCTCGAAACCTTCCTTGAAGCGGTACAAGAAATATTGGAGGGTACTAATCAGGTTTTGTTTATAAGTCATATTCAAGATATCAAGGATTTATTTGATAAGAGTATAATAGTAACCAAACATAATGGAATTTCAAAAATATAAAAATAAGGGGTATAAAGCAGAAGAAGTAAATTTGCCACCAAAAACACTATGGCGCCGCATTATGGTCAGCAAGTGGCCAATTGAGATTGCCTTAACTACATCTATATTAAAATTAAGAAGAAAACTTGCCAAAAACATAATTAAATAATAATATATAGGCACATGCAAACTGAACCCAAAACACTAGAAGTATCGGTCTCAGAGGAAATTAAGACCAAGGAAGCCCCACCTGGGACTCCTGCTAAAGTCGCTCAAAAAAATGAAGAGAAGCTTCCGCCAGCAGAAGTAGAAAAAAGGCAGAAAATAATGTTGGAGTATACGAGATTACTTGCCCGTTATGTTGAACCTCATAATAAAAAATCCAGATGGGTTAAAAAGGAAGACTTACCGAGGCTCTTGGCTGACGGAAAGGATTTGGTAGCCATGTGCAATCTTCCTAGGGGGAATTATGCCGGTATTGCGGCTCTTGCTCACAGTCAAATGGATATTTTTTTCCCATTGAGGTTTTTTGTTATGCAAAAAGGGATGGTGATTATAAACCCTGTGATAATCACCCACACCAAAACAACGGTGGAAAAAAATGAAGGCTGCATGAGTCATCCATATAAGCCAGTTAAGACTGGCGTACCACGTTATAATAAAATTACAGTTATATATCAAACATTAGAACGACTTGATGATAAATCAGAACCTACAATTTCCAAACCAATTACTGAAGGATTTAATGGGAGTGCGGGTCATGTATTTTCCCACGAGGTGGATCATTGTAATGGTCAAAATATATATGATAAAAACTTTAATCCTGAGAATATTGGTTTTTTTGGGGATGGACCAATTGATGAAAAAGAAATAAGAAAATTATATGAATAAAAAAAATATTTCGGGAAAAATATATGGTGAATGGATTGTTATGTCGTCTTTTAGAATAAAAAAACATGGAACACAATGGCTCTGTAAATGTTCTTGTGGAGAAAAGAGATGGGTTTGGGCCAGACATCTCTCATCAGGAGCATCAAAATCATGTGGTTGTCTAAAGGCTAAACAAACATCAAAAAGGTTTTTAAAACATGGTGGATATACAAAGATGGTGGGCAAGAGTATGAAAACATCTCCAGAGTTGGCTTTTTGTAGACGTTTTACAGCCATGAGGGCACGATGTGAGAATGTAAATGATTCGACTTATAAGTATTATGGCGGAAGAGGTATAAAAAATAAGTGGAAATCATTCATAGATTTTAAAAATGATATGTTAGAATCATTTTTAAAACACGTAGCTATCAATGATCTTTCCAATACAACGTTAGATAGATGTGATGGGGATGGAGATTATTCACTAAAAAATTGTAGATGGGCTACGAGAAAAAAACAATCATTAAATACTCACAATGTTCATTTACTAACATATAATGGTAAAACAGATTCTATTAATGGTTGGTCAATTAGATTAAAAATACCAGGAGAGACCATCCGTAGACGGATTATGAATTATGGATGGAGTACTAAGAAAGCATTAACAACTCCGGCGCAGGGAACCAGGGGGGGTTGGTCAGTATAGTGGTCGATGCAATATTAGAAATAATTAATAATAAATACTATGGAAAAATTAGAATGTCATGATTGTAAAAAACTATTAAAAGAGGGGGAAGAATATATGCCATATTCTGTTGGTAAAGATATCTATGTCAAGTGTAAAGAATGCCATAAAAAAGATCCATTATTAAGGAATTATCAGAAAGTAGAATGCTATAGCCGTGTGGTAGGTTATATCCGACCGGTGGAACAATGGAATCCTGGGAAGAAAGCAGAATTTAAAGATAGAAAGAATTTTAAAGTAAAATAATTAATAAATTAAAAATATGGAAAATGAAACACAAGATTACATCCTAGATTACGAGGCCTTTTCCAACAACTTCAAGAAGACCGAGGTGTCAGGTGAAGAAGTGGGCGAAATGATTATGCGTTT